>Ga0307374_10006501_pt1 | contig 18327 bp, 27 predicted proteins | sample OX3MG_FD_202532 | JGI IMG/M metagenome (GOLD analysis project Ga0307374, IMG submission 202532) | Soil microbial communities from Risofladan, Vaasa, Finland - OX-3 | ecosystem: Environmental > Terrestrial > Soil > Coastal area > Acid sulfate soil | place: Finland: Risofladan, Vaasa | collected...
AAGCAGCCGCTCAAGGTTCAAGGTCACGACTTTCCTGGACCGGATGTGCCTCGCGCGTATCCCTACGGAATCTACGACATTGGCCGCAACGCCGGCTTTGTCAACATCGGCACCGATCACGACACCGGCGCATTTGCCGTGGCCTCCATTCGTGGGTGGTGGCGATCGGAGGGAAGACGAATCTACGCCACGGCGAAACGGATGCTGATCACGGCCGACGGTGGTGGCAGCAATGGATGGCGCATGAGAGTATGGAAACTGGAGCTGCAGAAATTTGCCGACGAGACGGGCATGCGCATTGCCGTGTGCCATTTCCCGCCGGGTACCAGCAAATGGAACAAGATCGAGCATCGGCTGTTTTCCTTCATCTCATCAAACTGGCGCGGCGAGCCGCTGCGCGATTATGAGACTATCGTCAACTTGATCAGCAGGACGAGCACCGCCAAGGGACTGACCGTCACGTGTCGATTGGACCGCCGAAAATTCCCGACCGGTCGTCAAGTGAGCAATGAGGAAATGCGGCGCCTGAACTTGAAGCCGGACAAGTTTCACGGCGAATGGAACTACCTTATAAAACCACGAACGTAAAAGTTGTAATGTTTATTTATTAACGCGTCCTTACGGCCGGCTTCAGGTCGGGCGACCTCGTTGGCGCAGCGCAATCTCCCGCGCTACCCCCGGTCGTAGCGGGCCTCGAAGGCGCGATGTCGCCCTCGCCGGGTCAGGCGCCGGACACTCACACTGCGCTGCGCTCGATCCCGGGAACCTGATCGAATCCGGCGTCGAAGCTGAAGATGCGCCAGACGTCGTGGCGCTGCATCGTCGCGACGTGAATCGCGTCGCGCGCCGAGATTCCGCGTGTCCCCTGCAGCAGGTCTTTCGCCCGCTCCGCGTCGCGCTGCTCGACGGAAAAGACCTCGTCCACAACCCCGAGCAAGGCCTCGAACGCCGGCTGGATCGCGTCGCGGCGGTCGATCGCAACGTAGCGATGAAGGATCTCCTGCAGCACTTCGGCGTCGGTGACCAAGCGTTCGTCGCCGGTGATCGCGCGCTCAAGGAGCCGCTGCGCGGCAAGTTTGTTCGGGTGGTCCGCGCCGACCAGGTACATCGGGATGTTGGAGTCGACGAAGATCAAGCAGGCGGCCCCTGTAGGTAGCCGCGCTCGATCTCGGCGAGCATCTGCCCGACCTCGCCGGAGGGAAAGCTTCCCTTGGCCGCCGCCTTTACCACCGCGAGCTTGTGCTCGGCGTCACGGGCGGGCGCGCCGCGCCGCGCGTTGCGCAACGCACGCCGCACCCATTCGGCAACCGTCAGCTTGCTGCGGCGCGCCGCGCGGCGCAGCTCGCGCATCTCGGCGTCCTCGAGGAGCACCTGAAGCCGTTTGCTCATGCGATGAGTATGGATAACTCATAAGCATGAGTCAATCGTATGGCCGCCCCTGGAGGCGGTCGTAGCGGTGCTCAAAGCGCTCGATATCGTCCGCGCGGAAATAGGCACCCGGTCTCCGGGGCCGAGGGGCACGCGCGCTGACCGAGGGCGGTCGTGGAGGTGGCCCTATTCCCGTTTCAGCAAGGATCCGACGACCGATCGGAGCGACGGCAGGTTGTCCTCGATTACGCCCCAGACGATGCGGTCGTCCACGTCGGCGTATCCGTGAACGATGATGTTGCGGAACGCGATGATCTTTGCGCAGTCCGGGATCAGGGCCGCCGTCGCGGGATCGCGCCTCTTCAGCGCGCCAAGCGCCTCGCCGAGAATCGCGAATTTGCGCTCGACCGCCGCCCGAACGAGCTCGTCCGCGCGGTAGTCGTCGAATTTCTTTCCGGCGCAGAAGGTCGCGATGCTGTCCGCGGCCTTCCGGATGTCGAAGAGATATTTCCTTGATTCAAGCTGCATAGAGCAAGGTCTTTTCCTGCTCCACGCGCTGCCTGAAATACGGATTCCCGAGATTTGCCGGCGTAATGAGGTCCACCGGCATATCGAACAGCGCTTCGAGCGACTCGCGCAAGCGGAAGTAGGCGTCCGCGTACTCGCGCGGCGCGCGTTCGCCGAGGTCGACCAGGAAATCCAGATCGCCGGCGCGCTCGCCGGGCCGTGTGGCCGAGCCGAAAATCTCCAGGCGCCGAACACCCAGCCGCGCGCAGATCCGAGCCAACTCGTCGCGGCGCGACGAGAGTTCCGCTGCGAGCGTCCCGGTCATGGCGGCCCAGTGGGTTGGTCGACGTGGAAAGTATAACCTCGATCCCGTCTTCGCGTGCCCCGAAGGCACCGCTCCTGCGCGGCGCGTGAGCGGAGGCGTCAGCCGCGGTTGTATCGATCCTCGAGTCCGCGTGTCCTCTGCAGCAGGTCTTTCGCCCGCTCCGCGTCGCGCTGCTCGACGGAAAAGACCTCGTCCACGACCCCGAGCAAGGCCTTGAACGCCGGCTGGATCGCGTCGCGGCGGTCGATCGCAACGTAGCTACGCCGGATCTCCTGCAGCACTTCGGCGTCGGTGACCAGGCGTTCGCCGCCGGTGATCGCGCGCTCAAGGAGCCGCTGCGCGGCAAGTTTGTTGGGGTGGTCCGCGCCGACCAGGTACATCGGGATGTTGGAGTCAACGAAGATCAAGCAGGCGGCCCCTGTAAGGTAGGAGACCCGTGCCGCCTTGGTTCGATGGTGGAGGAACCTCCGGCAGTGGTGATCGAGCCAACCGTCAATGTGGCTTTCCGCGGCCTCCTGATCGGCAGGGCGCCGCGGAAAGCCCTCCGCCGTGTGGGCAGAGGGAAGCGCTTCGCGCCTTAGAGCGCGGCGCAGTCGACCTTCGCGTCGGCCAGCGCCCAGAGTTCCGGGCTCTGGCTGACGATCACTCGAAGGCAGAGATATCGAGTCCGGATTGGCGCAGAATCGAGCCGAACGTACCAGCCCTGACTTCCTTGCTTCCAGCCGGCACGATGACTAGCCGTCCCGGGGCCGCGTACTTGCGATGGCTTCCCTTCTAGCTAACGAAGGTAAACCCATTGCGCAGCACGACACGCTCGATTTCTGTCGCCGACCACCGTCTAGGCATCGACCGATACCTCCCCGAACCTGTAGGTCCGAGGAGGCAGATCGGCCACGCCGCCAGTGTGGTCCTCGAAGTACAGCTCGAGGGCTTCGCGCAGATTCGCGATGGCTTCCGATTCGGTGTCGCCCTCGCTCGCAACCTCGACATCCAGGCAGCGCGCCACGAAGGCGCCATCGTCTGCGAACACCACGTATTTCAGATTCCGTTCCATGCCAGCCATGGTAACACTCGCATTTTCATTAAAGAAGCAGTTGGTAGCCGCGGAAATGCACTAGCGGGTGCCCTTTTCGACGTTCACAGCGCAGCGAGTTCGATCCTCGCATCGGCCAGCGCCCACAGCTCCGGGCTCTGGCTCACGAAGTATTCGCGGCTGTAACCGCAGAGCTTGAGCACCTCGCGCTTCATGCGCGTGAACTGGAGCTTCTTCTCCGGGTCGAGCGGCCCATCGGCCTCGTCGGAGAACAGCGTCTCGTAGCGGTGCTCCGATTCGCGCGCGAAATACAAGGCGATGCCACGGGTGAGTGCCTCGTTGATCCACACGCGCTCGCCGCCCGACATGTCCTCGACCGCCTTCGCCTCATTGCGCTCGGCGTCGTGCACCAGGATCTCGAAGCCTTCTCGCAGCTCGCCCTTTGCCGTCTCGGCTTGCCTCGTGATCGACACGCTAAAGCGGTTGCCATAGCAGGCAAGCAGCAGATCATTGACCAGACCCGTAAGCGCCGGTCCAGAATCATCGATCGACAGTGCCACGATGCCATTGGTGCTGAAAGCCTCCGCGAGCACCGTCCACTGCGCGACATCCAATTCGAGCCGAGCCACCTTTTCCTTCGCGGCCTCGCCAGCGGCGATCTGCGCTCGCGCAGCCTCACTCTTCGCCTTCACGCCCGCCAGCTCGGTCCTGGTCTGCTCGATCCGGAGATCGATGGCTACGAGCTCCCGCTTGGCGACCTCGAACGCCAGTTCCGCCGCACCCAGCTTTCTGTCATCGAACGCCGGCGGCAGCTTGGCGATGTCGCCTGTGATCCGCTCCTCGGCTTGACGCAGTTCATCGCCGATGAAAACCGTAGACCTCGCAATCGCACTCGCAGTCGGTCGCACGATCGCAGTCGCTCAAAACTGCGACAACGGCCAAATCAACCGAACTCTCGGCTCCCCATGGGTTTGCAGTCGTGCTCGCCGTCCCCCGTCGCGAGCATGCGCACATCCCGCCGTACTTCGCAATGGCGCTTAGCGCGGCTTCCTCGCCATTCAACCTTGCCTATCGTGGTCCGCTTCTTTCGCAGTGGCGGAGGACAAGCTTGCCAGCAACTCTGGCAAAGCTGTCTGCACGGTATCCCAAACCACATCGAGGTTGATGTCGAAGTAGCCGTGCGCGATGCGATTGCGCATGCCCCGCATATTGCGCCACGGGGTTCGCGGATGATGCTGCACGAACTCCGCGTATCCATCCATCACCTTTATCGCGGCCTCGCCGATGATGGCGAGGCCATGACGACGGCGCGCTGCGTACGCTTGTCTGCGAGGAAATCGTCCTTGCTCAGACCGTCGACGAAATTGCGCGCGTCGCTCGCCGCTTGCCGAATGTGATCGGGTAGTCGTACAGGCGGTTCTCAGTCATATCGGACGTGCTTCGGCGAGCACCCGCTCCCGCAATTTTGGCGGCAAGTCCCCCGGTGTGAGCACGTCGACGGGCACACCCAGCAGATCCTCGAGCTCAACCTGCAGGCCACCGAGGTCGAAAAGCGTCGCACCCGGCAACGCGTCCACCAGCACATCCAGGTCGCTGCCGTCCCGGTCAGTACCTTGGACGACGGAGCCGAAGACGCGGGGGTTCGCGGTGCGAAAGCGGCGCGCGGCCTCGCGAATGGCTTGCCGCTTGAGTTCGAGAACGTTGGATGGTTTCACCGAGGGCCTCACAAAAATGATCCGATTTCACGCTACGACCTATAGTTTAGCGCTCAGAGCGCAGTTGGCGGCAGCGCTTTGGCCGGATTGCGGATGCCTCACAGCAGGTGCGAAGCCGCCTGTTCAAGTTCCTCGGCAGCGGGATTCAGCCCAAGCGTTTTCGCCGACTGCTCGGCAAGCCGGAGCGCGTGCTGCCGGTCGGTCACCGTTAAGCCGCGCCGACGAACCCGGCAGCGCACGTCTTTCACAAGGACCGCCACGGCGGGCACCGCGTTGCTTGTTCGCTCCTCGCAGCTGGGCGGGGCGAATGGCGCAAGTGCGAGCGCGAGCACCGGATGGAGCTGCTCCATTCCCTTCCGTCCTTTTCTGAATTGGCGCGAGCACGGTGATGCCCGCGTTCGATGACGCGATGCCGTAGGCTGGGTACGGGCTTGCGCCTCCGGCGGTAGGCGCGGACGATCCGCGCGCGACTCGATGCCGGATAATTCCGGCCTGATGAACGCTCTACCTCAACTGGGACGTCGCGCTGCACCGCGAGCGCCCGCTCAAGGGCGAGCTGCCCCCGGGCAGGCTGTGGATCCTCGACGAGATCCACAAGTACCGGCGCTAGCGGAATTATCTCAAGGGCCTGTACGACGGCCGGCCGAGCGGGCAGAAGATCCTCGCCACGGCAAGCGGGCGGCTCGAGCTGTACCGGTTCGGCGGCGACTCACTGCAGGGCCGCTACCATCTGCTGCGCCTGCATCCGTTTTCGGCCGCCGAGCTTCGCCTCACGCGCCCGGCCGAGCTCCTGGAACTGCTGCGGCTGGGCGGCTTTCCGGAACCTTACCTGTCGGGCAGCGAGACCGAGCCGCGGCGCCGGTCGCGCGAGCAACGCACGCTGCTCGTGCGCGAGGACCTGCAGGTGAGCCACAAGGCGCTGTCCCCCGAAGGCGATCTCGAGCGGCGGGTTTCAGGCAGGAATTAATTTGTCACGGCTGCGCGGCGGCTTGTGAAAATCGTGGACGAAACCCACGAAATATCGAGACGTCGGGCAAACGGGAAGCTGCGTCGGGAAATCTGGGTCGATGCCGACGGGAAGGTCGTGCGCTTCAACTTGGCGTACATCAAACGGAAAATCCACCGCAGCGACAACGGGCGCGTTCTCGGATGCGACAGCCAGCACGGAATTTGGCATCGCCACCATCTCGGCGAGGTGGTGCTCGTCGAGGTGCGCGGCTTCGATGAAATCGAAGCAAGGTTCGAGACCGAGGTGCAGCGCTACTTGAAAGGCGAACGGCGATGAAGCGAGCGACCGTAAGGGTAGGCAGCGCGCGAGAGTTCTTGGAGCGGGGACGCGCCTACGCCAGGCGCGCCCGCGCGGGCGCGCGCCTGGCGGAATCGCGGCTGATCAGCTTCGAGGACCCCGCCGACATGCTGCGCGTGCTCAGCCCGGCAAAGCTCGAGCTGCTGCGGGCGCTCAAGGCGCACCCCGGCTCGATCGGTTCGCTCGCATCGCGGCTGGGGCGCGACCGAAGCGCGGTGACGCGCGAAATCGCCCTGCTGCAACGCTTCGGGCTCGTGCGTGTCGAGGAGGCCGTGCTTCCCGGGCATGGGCGCATGAAAAAGGTGAGCGCGGTCGCCGGCCAGATCCGGCTCGAAGCGATCATCGGATGAATGCCGGGCAGGGATCGGGGTACGCTCGTCGCGCGCGGAGGCGGGGCGAGCGTAACGGAGCCGGGGCGAAAGACGTCCGGGCCTACTCGGCATAGACGCGCCGCACCAGCGCGGCCAGCTCGTTGTCCCCGAGGTAGGCGCCCGGGCTACACCTCGACGATGTAAAGCGGCGTCTTGCCCGGATTCTCGAGCCGGTGCCCGACCCCGAGCGGAATGAAGGTGGACTGGGTTGGGCTCCTGGACGGCGCCAGTACCCCGGATGTGCGGCGCGCCAGACCCGCACCCGCGCCACGTTGATCGCCCCTCGGAAGTAATCGCGGTTCTCCGATTTCGCGAGCCAGCGGCGCTGACTCGCCGCCTTGCTCACCTTGCGGCACGAGGGTTTCGGGCAGTGCCGCTGATGCCACAGGTTGCGCGCATCGGGTCGAAACAATCTCCCGCAGTACGGGCACTTGCGTCGTCTCGAGCGCTTCATCGGTCCACCTCCACTTCGGGCGGATCAGGCGGCGCAATTACCCGAGCTCGCAGGGCGCTACGGGCGCACCGGGAAGAACACGCAAAACCCGGCGAAGAAGGGTTCAGAGCCTCCCAAGCGCGGACCACGCGCCAGGCGCTCTGCAAAAAAACAGTGGAGTGCTCGTTTGTTTCTCAAGGAGAAAGCTTCGAAGAAGATCGACGAAGAAAATGCACGACGTTCACCCCGAGCATTTCACACGACTGTCCAAACACCGGCGACAGGTTGCCCATGATGGTGTGGTGCGCCACGAATCCAGTCGGCGCCTTGTCCCCGTTTCCACATCCCAATCAGGCGGCGAGTTCAGCAAGCCAATCGGCAGCCCGGACAATGGCGATGTCGCCGCGCTTCTCCTCCTGCCGGAGCTCGCGCACGAGCTGCAGCGCCCGGGCCTTAGGAAACCGCGCCGCCAGGCTGACCATGAACCGTGACACCGCGGTATCCGCATGCCTGCATTCGGCAAAGACGACGGGGACGTTGTTCCTGCAAAGAACCAGATCGACCTCCGAGCCTTCCTTGTCGCGAATGTAATGCAGCGTCGCGGCGCGGCCTTCGACATCCTGCAGGTAATGAGCATGCTTCAGAAGCATTCCCGCGCAAGCGTTCTCGAAGCGTGCGCCCTCGTCTCCGATCACCAACCCGGTGTCGAAGAAATAGACTTTGGGTTCCTTGAGGATCGCGCGGGCGATATTGCGGTGGTACGGACGTACGGTGAAGACGACGTAGAGCGCCTCCAGGATATCGAGGTATTTCGCGAGAGTGGTGGGCGACACCTGCAGGTCACGCGCAATCGAAGCAAGCGACACGGGCGAGCCGACCCGCTCGCGCAGCATTTCGACAAATAGACGCATCGCGCGGATCTCGTGGATGCGCGAGAACTCGACCACGTCCTCCCGAATCAAATCCTCCAGGTACTGCCGGCGCCAGCGATCCGCTTCACGCGCGTCCCGCGCCAGGAAGGGCTCGGGAAAACCGCCGCGCTCCAGCAGCCTGTCGAGCGCCTCCTCGGGCGTCGTCCCGGACGCAACGCACCACTCCCGCACTGAAACCGGGTGCATGCGCAGCGTGAAGTAACGGCCGGCGAGCGACTCCCCGCTCTGGCGAAAAGTGTCCATGCGCGCGCTGCCGGTCACCAGGATGGCCTGGCCCTCGCCTCTGCCGTCCCAGGCACCCTTGAGGTAGGTTTTCCAGTCCCGCATCTTGTGAATTTCGTCCAGGACCACCAGCTTCGCGCGCGGGCTCCAAGTCTGGCCGAGGATGATGCGGCTGTCGCTCGCGACGTCCCAGTTGAAATACTGGGACCGCGGATAGTCCGCCATCAATGTTTTGGCCAGCGTGGTTTTGCCGACCTGACGCGGGCCGACGAGGAAAACCAGCTTCTTGGCGAGATCGGCTTTTACCGGCGCACTCAGATACCTTTGCATGTGTCCATTATTTGCCGCTATGGAATAAAGTCAATACTTTTACTCGTTATTAACAATTATAGTCAACAGACGTACAGCTCGCCCGCTTCCCGCCGCCTCCCGCTCGTACGGTCATCGGTTGTCAGTGCTCTGCAGCCTGTCCATCGATCACCGTCCACCATCCTCTGGCCTCCGGCAACCGGCGACCGAACCCACTTCGGGCCGCTCTGTGGCAAGACGCTCCATGGCGTGACGAACCACTCCCCGCATTCGCTCGCGGAGGACCTGCTCGAGTAAGGACCGGCGCCGGCCGACCTTGCCACGGTTGTATCGATCCTCGAAGCGCTCGATGCCGTCCCCGATTACCCGAGCTCGCAGGGCGCTACGGGCGCACCGGGAAGAACACGCAAAACCCGGCGAAGAAGGGTTCAGAGCCTCCCAAGCGCGGACCACGCGCCAGGCGCTCTGCAAAAAAACAGTGGAGTGCTCGTTTGTTTCTCAAGGAGAAAGCTTCGAAGAAGATCGACGAAGAAAATGCACGACGTTCACCCCGAGCATTTCACACGACTGTCCAAACACCGGCGACAGGTTGCCCATGATGGTGTGGTGCGCCACGAATCCAGTCGGCGCCTTGTCCCCGTTTCCACATCCCAATCAGGCGGCGAGTTCAGCAAGCCAATCGGCAGCCCGGACAATGGCGATGTCGCCGCGCTTCTCCTCCTGCCGGAGCTCGCGCACGAGCTGCAGCGCCCGGGCCTTAGGAAACCGCGCCGCCAGGCTGACCATGAACCGTGACACCGCGGTATCCGCATGCCTGCATTCGGCAAAGACGACGGGGACGTTGTTCCTGCAAAGAACCAGATCGACCTCCGAGCCTTCCTTGTCGCGAATGTAATGCAGCGTCGCGGCGCGGCCTTCGACATCCTGCAGGTAATGAGCATGCTTCAGAAGCATTCCCGCGCAAGCGTTCTCGAAGCGTGCGCCCTCGTCTCCGATCACCAACCCGGTGTCGAAGAAATAGACTTTGGGTTCCTTGAGGATCGCGCGGGCGATATTGCGGTGGTACGGACGTACGGTGAAGACGACGTAGAGCGCCTCCAGGATATCGAGGTATTTCGCGAGAGTGGTGGGCGACACCTGCAGGTCACGCGCAATCGAAGCAAGCGACACGGGCGAGCCGACCCGCTCGCGCAGCATTTCGACAAATAGACGCATCGCGCGGATCTCGTGGATGCGCGAGAACTCGACCACGTCCTCCCGAATCAAATCCTCCAGGTACTGCCGGCGCCAGCGATCCGCTTCACGCGCGTCCCGCGCCAGGAAGGGCTCGGGAAAACCGCCGCGCTCCAGCAGCCTGTCGAGCGCCTCCTCGGGCGTCGTCCCGGACGCAACGCACCACTCCCGCACTGAAACCGGGTGCATGCGCAGCGTGAAGTAACGGCCGGCGAGCGACTCCCCGCTCTGGCGAAAAGTGTCCATGCGCGCGCTGCCGGTCACCAGGATGGCCTGGCCCTCGCCTCTGCCGTCCCAGGCACCCTTGAGGTAGGTTTTCCAGTCCCGCATCTTGTGAATTTCGTCCAGGACCACCAGCTTCGCGCGCGGGCTCCAAGTCTGGCCGAGGATGATGCGGCTGTCGCTCGCGACGTCCCAGTTGAAATACTGGGACCGCGGATAGTCCGCCATCAATGTTTTGGCCAGCGTGGTTTTGCCGACCTGACGCGTTGCGCGACAAGCCCCGCCGTTCAGGGCGGGGAAGGATAGCGCGGAGGGCGTAGCCGGCCTTGGGTTTTAGTGTGGTGTGTGCTGCTGTTCGATGTATTGGCGCACGATGGAGATCGGAGCGCCGCCGCAGTCGGCGCAGACGTTGGCGAAGAGGGTGCGCAGCCGGTCGATTGCGTTGGCGTCGAACACTCTGCGGCGATACTTCGTCACAAAGACCAAGTGGACGTGCATCTTGAAAACGCAGTGCCGTCCGCGTCGGATTTCGTTGTCATCACTCATATAATGCATGACATGCAACGTCTCCAAGCCTTCAAGTACGAACTGATGCCGATCGGCGAACAGCAGCGCCAGCTACGCCGCTTCGCCGGCGCGTGCCGCTTCGTGTTCAACAAGGCTCTGGCGTTGCACAAGGAACGCTACGGGCAAGGCGAGAAGAAGCTCGGTTATGCCGGCCTGTGCAAGCTTCTCACCGAATGGCGCAATGGGCCTGAAACGCCGTGGCTGGCTGATGCGCCAACGCATCCGCTGCAACAGACGCTCAAGGACTTGGAGCGCGCCTACGCCAACTTCTTCGCCAAGCGTGCGGAGTTCCCGCGCTTCAAGAAGAAAGGCCAGTCCGAGAGCTTGCGCTATCCCGACCCGAAGCAGATCAAGCTCGATCAAGGCAACAGTCGGATCTTCCTGCCCAAGCTCGGCTGGCTGCGCTATCGCAATAGCCGGGAGGTTCTCGGCAAGGTGAAGAATGTTACCGTGAGCGCGTCCTGCGGCAAGTGGTTTGTGTCGATCCAGACCGAACGCGAGCTTGAGCAGCCGATCCCGAGCGGTGGCGCGGTCGGCATCGACATGGGGGTAGCACGGTTCGCTACGCTCTCGGATGGTACGTTCTACGCGCCGCTCAACAGCTTCAAGCGGCACCAGGACAGGCTGCGCAAGGCACAGCAGGCGATGAGCCGGAAAGTGAAGTTCAGCAGCAACTGGAAGAATGAGAAATCGCGCATCCAGAAGATTCATTCCCGCATCGGCAATGCTCGGCGCGACTACCTGCACAAGACCACGACCACGATCAGCAAAAACCACGCGATGGTGTGTATTGAGGACTTGCAGGTGCGCAATATGTCCAGGTCGGCGGCAGGCAGCACCGAGAAACCGGGAAGAAACGTTCGGGCCAAGTCCGGCCTGAACAAATCCATCCTCGATCAAGGCTGGTTCGAATTCCGCCGCCAGTTGGAATACAAGCTGGCCTGGAGCGGTGGATGGCTCATCGCCGTGCCGGCGCAGAACACGAGCCGGACATGTCCGGCCTGTGGCTGTGTGTCGGCGCACAACCGGCCCATGCAAGCGAAGTTCATCTGCGTGCAATGCGGCTTCGAGGAACACGCCGATGTCGTCGGCGCGATCAATGTTCTAAGGGCGGGACACGCCCGGTTCGCCTGTGAAGTGAGCGGTGCAATCATGCCGCCAGCAGCAGGAACCCACCGAAGCGGCTCAGGAGCGGCTCAATGCCGCGCCTGAACGCCGTAGGAATCTCCGGTATTCATGCCGGGGAGGATGTCAACTGGAAGCGCCCGCCCGCGTCCACCGACTCGTAGTAGCCCCAGGGGCGGTACACGCGCTTGTGCGAGACGTGCTCGGCGCGCCCGTTCTCCTCCAGGTGCGCGACCACCTCGCGCACGTCCTGCGCACGCTCGCGGGCGGCGACCAGCACCGCATCGCCCGCCTCGACGATCACCAGGTCGCGCACCCCGAGGGCGGAGACCAGGCGCCCGTCGCTCCTCACCAGGCAGCAGGTAGCGTCGGCCAGGTGCACGTCGCCGCGCACCGCGTTGCCGCGCGCGTCCTTGTCCGAGACCTCCCAGAGCGCGGACCACGAGCCGACGTCGCTCCAGCCGAGCTCTGAGCGCACCACCGCGCCGCGGCTCGTCTTCTTCATCACCGCGTAGTCCATCGACTCCGCGGGGCAGGCGGAAAACGCCTCTTCGTCGAGCCGCATGAAGTCCATATCGGCGCGGATCGTCGCGTGCGCCCGGGCGGCCGCTTCGGCGATGTCGGGACGCAGCCGCCGCAACTCATCGAGGTAGGCGCGGGCTCCGAAGACGAACATGCCGCTGTTCCACAGAAAGCCGCCCTGCGCGAGGACGGCTTGCGCCGCCTCAGGGTTCGGCTTCTCGACGAAGCGCCGGATGCGGTACAGGGGTTCGCCGTGCGAGAGCGCTTCGCCCTGCTCGATGTAGCCGAAGCCCGTCGCGCGCTCGGTGGGCACGATGCCGAAGGTGACAAGCGCCCCGTCCGCGGCCGGCCGCCTCGCCAGACGCACCGCGGCGCCTCGCCGGAATTACGAAAGATCGCCAACATCATGTCCTCCTGCGGCGGCCGGTTCGAGCACATCGGACGAGGGCGTTACACCGCCAGATAGCCAGCGCGAGCTGTCGCTGATGAACGCCTCGGATTGGGCCGCGATAGCGGTCCTTCGTCTATTTACCGATCCGTTGAACAGCCTGCGCGGCGGCGATGATCTGATCGTCATCGGGATCGGTGGGCACCATCCGCAAGACGGTGGTGGGCTCGATAAGTTCGACGGCCTCGACATAATCGGACAGCACCTCGCGGGCGGTCTTGCCGATGACGACCAACCGCTTCGTGGCTGACGGTCGCGTGAGCACATCGGAGCTACTCATTGAGTAGCGCCGTACTGCTGTAGAACTGGACGCCTGGCTGCTGGCCGATCGCGGTGAGCAATTGATGGGGCGTGCCGCGCCACAACAGCGCCGACAACACCACATTGGTATCAAGAACGATCCGCACCCGAGCTTTTCGCTTGTTCCTGAGCCCGTGCGCGCCGCTCGGCCCGAGCCGCCTTCACTTCGCTAGCGATCTCTTCCTCGCTCATCGGTTCCACGCCCGCCGCCTCCAGGGCTGGGGCGATGGCGAGCAGCCGGTCGAGCGCTGCGCGCCGCGCGGCCTTGGCCGCCAGGAATTCCACAAAATCTTCCACTTCCACCACCTGCTGCGGCGAGAGTGTCTTGATCTTCGAGATCAAGGCCTGTTCGGCAATCGCGTTCATCGCATCCTCCTTCCGCAAAAAAAGAGGCTAAAAACAACAAGAACAAAAGAGAGCCAGAATCGATCCGTCTTTCACAACCCCAGCTTGCCTTGTCCCTCTTCCCGAATTGTAAGGGGCCGCGCAAGCATACATTCGCATTTTCGGGTTGCCTGAAGCAATGGTGAACGCCGGGTGCGCGGCAAGCAATGGTTTGGCGAGCATTTCCAGGTGGTGCGCGCGGGGGATGACGCACCCGCGTTCCTGGAGCAACGCCTTGAGATATTTTTCGGCGCACTGCTGGGCGTGAAAACAGGCGGCGTCATAGTTGGGCTGGCGCCGCGCAAGCAGCTCACGCCGTGCGGTTGCGAAATCCGCTTCGGCCTTCGCCACCCATTCACGCGCGAGCGGCTTCATACAAAACCTTGCCGCGCCGCACGATCTCCGCCAGAAAGGCGTCGTGCTACGCCAGTCGCCGTCGCAGCTCCTGGGGCGTGCGCACGATCAGATCCACGGCGAATTGCGGTTCGACGCGGTTGAGGACCTCGGCCGCCTTGTGCGCCCCCCGGTCCTTTGAAGCGAATCACGACGAGCAGATCCACGTCCGAATCGCGCCGCGCGCGGCGACGAGCGCGGCGACCGCCACCGCGGGCGCGGTGTTCCGACCCATCGGCTCGAGCAAGAGCGCGCCCGGCGCGAGGCCGATTTGCTGCATCTGCTCGGCGATCAGGAAGCGGTGCTCGTGGTTGCCGATCAGGACCGGGGGTGAACCGTCCTCGATCGCCGCGAGCCGCAACGCGGTGTCCTGGAGCAGGCTGTGTTCGGTGATGAGGGGCAGAAACTGCTTCGGCAGCAGCTTGCGCGACAGCGGCCAGAGCCGTGCGCCGCTGCCGCCGCACAGGATCACCGGAACGAGTGAAGGGGGCACGCGCGGGCTCGATGCGAATGGAAGGAGGCTATTGTAGAGGCCGCCTGCGCGGCGGCGTTGTCCCTCAGTCCGCAAACCCCTCCGGATTCCCCGACTGCCATTCCCACGCGTGCCGGCACATGTCTTCCAGCCCCCGCGTTGCCCGCCAGCCCAGCTCGCGCGCGGCGAGCGAGGCATCCGCGTAGCACGCGGCCACGTCCCCGGGCCTGCGCTCGACGATTTCGTAGGGAACGGGCACTCCGCTCGCCGCTTCGAACGCGCGCACCATCTCCAGCACCGAGTAGCCGCGCCCGGTGCCGAGATTCACGGTGATCGAGCGTCGCGCGCCTTCGAGGTAGTGCAGCGCGGCGAGGTGGCCGGCGGCGAGATCCACGACGTGGATGTAGTCTCGCACGCCGGTGCCGTCCGGCGTGTCGTAGTCGGCGCCGTATATGCGCAGCTGCGGCCTGAGGCCGGCCGCCACCTGCGAGACGTAGGGCATCAGGTTGTTCGGCACCCCGAGGGGATCCTCCCCGATCCGGCCGGAGGGATGCGCGCCAACCGGATTGAAGTAGCGCAGCGTGGCGTGCCGCAGCCAGGGCTCTGCCGCCGCCGTGTCGAGCAGGATCTGCTCGATCATCTGCTTCGTCTGCCCGTAGGGATTCACCGCCTGCAGCGGATGATCCTCGGTGAGCGGCAGGTGCTGCGGCGCGCCGTACACGGTGGCCGATGAGCTGAACACGAAATGCGGCACCCGGTGCGCCACCACCGCCTCGAGGAGCGTGAGCGTCCCGCCCACGTTGTTGTCGTAGTACAGCAGCGGCTTTTCAATCGATTCGCCGACCGCCTTGAGGCCGGCGAAGTGAACGACGGCGTCGAAGCTCCGCCGCGCGAAGAGCCGCTCGAGCGCGGCCCGATCGCGCACATCGAGCGCTTCGAACGCGACCGTCTTCCCGCCGAGCTCCTCGATGCGCCCCAATACCGAGCGCTTGCTGTTGGAGAGGTTGTCGACGATGGTCACCTCGTAGCCAGCCCGCATCAGCTCGACGCAGGTGTGCGAGCCGATGTAACCCAGGCCGCCGGTGACGAGGACCGAGGCGCTCACCGGGCGGGTCCTCCCCTCGTCTTTCCCCGGCGGCGTCTTCACCGCTTCACCAACTTCGGGTAATGCTTCCCGAGCCCCGCGAGAACGTCGTCGCGCAACACCACGGCCAAATCGTACATTTCGCGTGCCTCGCGCTCGGACACGACGCCGGCGCTTTCGTACCCGATGATGTTGCGCTTCTTGCGAAACCGGTCGAGCCGACCGACCTCCGCTGCCGACCAGCCGATCATCAGCGCAAAGCTTTGCACGGTCCGATAGTGGTGCTGCTCGCGTGCCGCGCGAAGTCCCGGGGCGGCGAGAGCGGCGGTCGCAGCCTGGAGCGCGGCGTTGTAGGCGATATTGAAGCGCCAGTCCTCCGCAAGCCCGACGACCTTGGTGTTGGCGAGGCCGCGTTCGACGATGGCGAGCAGGCCCGCAATCTCTTGCGCGCCGCTCTGGTGCTCGACGATCCAGCTATTTCTTAGCCAGTCGCGCAAGCTCACGCTCCTCCCCGATCAGGAAAATCTTCTCCCCCGCCAGCACCGTTCGCAGGAAGTGGTGCCTGGCCGCGAGCTTCGCCCGAAAGTCCGCCGCTGCGTAGACCGACGGATTGATCTCGCGGCCGAGCGCTTCCTGCGCCCGGCCGAGCGCATCGGAGGCTTGCGCGAAGGACACGTCCCCGATCAGCATCACGCCTACGTCGCTTGCGCGGCGCTCGGTGCCCTTCGCGATCGAGCCGTAGATGAACGCAACGCGCAGGCCGCCCGCAAGCGGCGCGAGCCCCGCCCGAAGCGCATCGGCGAGCCCGGCGGTCTTGAGGACCAGGCCGCGCAGCTCACCGTAGATCGGGCTTTCCCGATTCGCCTGGAAATAGACCTGACGGCCGCGAACCAGGCGCCGCACCACCTGCGCGCGCGCGAGGAACTCGAGCTCGCGCTGAACCGTGCCTCGCCCGAGGCCGGCAAGCTGGATCAGGCGCTCCTGGAGATGCTCCTGGTCCGCGCGTCTGTAGAGCAGCGCGAGCAACCTCTGCCGCGTCTTGCCAAAGAGCGGCGGCACCTCGCCGCGGAGAAGATTCCGGCTGCCCGGCATCCGGCTACCCATAATGGGTAGCAAAATACCCATCCTGGGTAGAGAGGTCAACTGTCCCGGTCCGGCGCCTGGCTGGTGCGCGGCCGCTGCGTGGTGCGTGCAATCACCGCCCCGGCGACCGCCCCCGCCGCATCCACCAGCGCATCGGCAAGCTCGAACGGATGCGCGTGTCCGGCGATCTCGATCGCCTCCTGCGCGAAGCCGAACGCGACGACAGCGAGCAGCACGAGCCGCGCCGGCACCCCGGGCAGCCCGCGGCGCCAGGCGAAGGCGAGCACCGCGTAGGCGACGAAGTGCGCCGCGAAATGCAGATGGACGTACGCGGAAACCCAGCCAGCCAGTGGCTGCAGGCTCACCCACAGCAGGCCGAGCGTCATGGCGATTCCCGCGGCGAGGAACGCCCTGTCGGCGGTGCGCGGAGGCGGCTGCGGAGTTATTCGACCACCTCGTAGCGCACGCCGATCCTGTCGTAGGTCGCCAGAGCGCGCCGGTCTCTGGTCAGCAGGGTCGCGCCGGCGTGCCTGACCGTCGCCGCGATCAGCGCGTCGTAGATCGCTCCCCCTGTCACTCCCGCCGCCGCGGCATTGCCGAGAAGCGCGCGAAACGATGGCGCCGGCAGGGTCAGCAACGCTTGCGGAAAGCGTTCCGCCAGAAAGGCCTCCACGATGCCCGCGGCGGCTCGATGCGGAGCCGGCAGGCGCGTCAGGACGGAATAGCTCTCGATCAGAACGTGCGCCGCGAGCCGCGGCTTGCGCGCGAGGACCGCGGCAGCCGACGCGTGCCCTTCGTGCCAGGAAGCGAAACCAGCCACGACGACGCTGGTGTCGACCGCGATCACCGCCGCGTCTGCTCGATCGTTTCGCGTACCAACTCGTCAGTCAGCGGGGGCAGCTTGCGGGACGGGACCGCGACGCAGCCGCCGCGCCGCTTTGCCAGCGCCATGGGCGTCGGGGCGGCCTCGATCTCGAGACGGCCTTCGCGTTCCCGGATGTCGACCACGCGCCCGCCGGTCAGACCCAGCCGCTCGCGCAACGCCTTGGGAACGACGATCCGCCCGGCCGCATCGATGGTAGATTTCATGGTTTCATTTTACCATTTCCTCCGGCGTCGCCGCATCATCCGGCGCTCGCCCTTTCGGCCCGCTCCCCGGCGTCGGCGTCGGCGAACTGCTTGCGGTACAGCCGCGCGTAGGCGCCGTCCTTCGCCAGCAGCTGCGCGTGGCGCCCGACGCGCAGGTCAGAGAAGCTTCACGAGCGCCGCGCGCTCCAGTTCGCAGTCGCGAAGGATCTTGGAGAACAGCCTCGGCCCGATCGTCTCGCCCGCGTGCACACGGGTACCACGGTGGTTCGCCCATCGCGATGCCACAGGAAATGGTGGCTTCCTCTAACCCTAGCCACATCGAATCCCGCCCTCTGTAACGCGGCTACGAGTTCCTTGCCGCTCACGCGAGGCAGGGCCGTCATGCTTCAACCGTGACCCTCTGGAGGCCGACGAAATCGAGGCTTTCGACCGGCTGCCCCTGGACCTCGAGGCAGAGCTCAATGGCCTCGCGCACCCGCGCCATGAGCTCCTCCAGGGATCTGGCTTGCGTGTGGCATCCAGGCAACGCTGGAACCGAAGCGACGAAGTATCCCTCGGCATCGCGCTCTACTACGACATCGAACTGGCGGGTCATATACGGGCCTCCGACGCGGATTTTACGCTTGCGTTGCTCCGCCGCATCTTTTCCCCCGCTCCGCCGCTTCACTTGACGGCCGCCGCCCGCTCCCCCGCATCCGCGTCGGCGAACTGCTTGCGGTACAGCCTCGCGTAGGCGCCGTCCTTCGCCAGCAGCTGCGCGTGGCGCCCGAGCTCGACGATGCGCCCGCGCTCGAGCACCACGATGCGCTCGGCGCCCTCGATGGTCGAGAGCCGATGCGCGATGACGATGGTGGTGCGCCCGCGCATCAGCGCTTCGAGCGCCG
>Ga0307374_10006502_pt1 | contig 18327 bp, 14 predicted proteins | sample OX3MG_FD_202532 | JGI IMG/M metagenome (GOLD analysis project Ga0307374, IMG submission 202532) | Soil microbial communities from Risofladan, Vaasa, Finland - OX-3 | ecosystem: Environmental > Terrestrial > Soil > Coastal area > Acid sulfate soil | place: Finland: Risofladan, Vaasa | collected...
GGGACATCACATTGGTGCGGGCGAGAGGACTCGAACCTCCACCCCCGAAGGGACCGGGACCTAAACCCGGCGCGTCTGCCAGTTCCGCCACACCCGCGAGACCGACAAACTACCAAGCCGGGCCCATCGTTTCACGGGACCGTCTTGGCCTGCTGGCTATAGTCGTCGGAATGCCTGCATCGACTCCGTCCGAGCCCACCGCGGCCCCGTCGGCTCCTGAGGCCGCCCCCTCGGAGCCCTCCCCCGGGTCTCCGGCGACGACATCCGACGAGGTCGATGCCACCCAACGAGCCGAGTACCTGACCACGGTGATGGCCGAAATCGACGCCGAAGTCAGGCACCGTCGCGCCTCGGGCGATCTGCCCGCCGGCCTCGAACGCGAGCTGGATGACCTCTTCCTCGAATTCTCCCCGGTCGGCCTCCAGGGAAAGGCCCGCTTGCGCGAGAACCTCACCCTGGTCGATTCCGCCGCCTACGTCGACATCGCGGTGCCGGTGGAATCGGACAAGAAGGCCGGTGCCTATGTCAAGCGCCTGATCCGGAAGTCCCTCAGTTGGTACATCGGGTTCATCGTGCACCAGGTGGTGAAGTTCGCCTGGGCGGTGTCCCGGATGCTCCACCTGGTGGTGGACCACGTCGAGGATCTCGAGGCGACCGTCGAGGCCCTCCGCATCCCCGAACTGCCCGCCAGTGTGGTGCCGGTCACCGATCCCGGGGCCAGTTGGTGGGCCGACCCGGCGGTGGCGGCCATGTCGGGGGCCGAGGGTCGGGTCCTTCACGCCGAGTGTGGGAACGGTTCGTTGGTCGGCCGCTTGATCGCCGAGGGGGTGGACGCCTACGGGGTGGACCCCGACCAGGCCATGATCGAGCCGGCCATCGAACGCGGGCTGGATGTGCGGGCCGAGGCGGCGCTCGAGCACCTCGGCGTGGTGGCCGAGGAGGCGCTGGCCGGCATCGTCTTGAGCGGATCGGTGCAGTGGCTCGACCCCAACCAACGCGACCGTCTCATCGGGCTGGCCGCGTCCCGGTTGGCCATCGACGGGGTCCTGGCCATCCATTCGGCCACGCCGGAATCCTGGCGCCGTAACAGTTCCCCGTTGGTGGCGGACCTGGCCCCGGGCCGGCCGCTCCACCCCGACACCTGGACCCATGTGCTGGCGGTTTCGGGGCTCACCCGGACCTCTTTGCACGCCGGCGGCGAAGATCGACGGCTGGCCCGTCTGGACCCGTCGAGTTCCGACGCCGACACCATCAACGCGGCCATCGACACTCTGAACGAACTGTTGTTGGGGCCGGGCGAGTACCTGTTGGTCGCCGTACGGGAGCGGTGACCGCCGTCCACCAGTTCGTTCCGGCGTTGCTGCCCCGGGACGCCACCGGCGATCACACCCTCGCCCTGCGCGACACCTTCCGTCAGGCCGGCTGGACATCCGAGATCTACGTGGAGGCGGCGCACGACGAGCTCCTCGGCGAAGCCACCTACTTCGAGCGCTACCCCGATCACGCCCGACCCGGCGACATCCTGCTCTACCAGCTGAGCACCGCGTCGCCGGTGGCCGACTTCCTGTTGGGCCGGGACGAGACCCTGGTGCTCGACTATCACAACATCACCCCGGCGGAGTACTACCGGGACTGGGAGGAACCCACCGCCGACAAGGTGGCGCTGGCCCGGCGACAGATGGCCGAGCTGGCTCCCCGGGCCACCCTGGGCATCGCCGATTCCGCCTTCAACGCCGCCGAGCTCCGGGCGCGGGGATGCCCGGCGACCGAGGTCGTGCCCATTCTCACCACCATCGATGCCTGGGGGAGCCGGGCACTGGCCGACCCGTCCGAGCTGTCCCGGCGAAAGGACGCCCACGGCCCCGGCACCGTGCTGCTCTTCGTCGGCCGGCTGTCGCCCAACAAGAATCAGCACCTGTTGGTGGAGACGCTCTGGCTCTACCGACGGTGGTACGACCCCGATGCCCGGTTGGCATTGGTGGGGCCGGCCATCACCGCGGACTACGCCGAGGCGGTGATGCAGTATGCCGCCGAGCTGGGACTGGCCGCGGCGGTCGACCACGGCGAACACCTCACCCCGGCCCAGCTCGCCGCCTGGTACTCGGATGCCGACGTCTATGTCTGCCTGTCCGACCACGAGGGGTTCTGCATCCCGCTGCTGGAGGCCATGCACTTCGACCTCCCGATCGTGGCCCTGGCCGCGGGGGCGGTGCCCGAGACGTTGGGACACGCCGGCATCCTGATCGAGGCCAAACGCCCGAGTCTGGCGGCGGCGGCCGCCCATCAGGTCCGCTCCGACCCGTCGTTGGCGGCCTTCCTGGCGTCGGCGGGGCGCCGGCGGCTCGACGCCTTCGACGGGGCGGTCGCCCGGTCCCGTTTCCTCGAGGTGCTGGCCGCACTCGACGCCCGCCGGGTGGTTCGGGCGTGAAGCTGGCCTTCGTCACCCCCCGGTACGGCCCCGAGGTGATCGGCGGGGCGGAGACCGCGGCCCGGATGCTGGCCGAACGGATGACCCTGCGTCCCGACTGGGAGGTGGAGGTCCTCACCAGTTGTGCGCTGGATCACCTCACCTGGGAGAACACCGAGCCGGCCGGAACCACCTCGATCAACGGGGTCACGGTGCGGAGATTCCCGACGGCCACCCCCCGCTTGCTCGAGTACTTCAAGCTGGACGGAAAGCTGCGGGGATCGCCGACCACCGCCAGCCTGGCCGAGTCGCGGCGATGGGTATCGCTCAACGGGCCGATGTGCCCCGGCCTGGTCGACGCGGTGGCGGCCAGCGACGCCGACGTCATCGCCTGCTACCCCTACCTGTTCGCCACCACCGTCGACGCCATTGCCGCCGCCCGGGTCCCCACCCTCCTCCACCCGGCCGCCCACGACGAACCGGCGCTGTACCTCAAGGCGTTCCGACAGAGCTTTCACGACATCGACGGGGTGGTGTACCACACCCAGGCAGAACGCCAACTGATGGAGCATGTCTTCGCCATCGGCGCCAAACCCCAGATCGTCCTGGGTCTGGGAGTCAACGAACCGGCCGGCGCCGGAAGGCGGGGAGGGGAGATCCTGGGGATCGGCGACCGTCCCTATCTCTGCTACCTGGGTCGGGTCGACGAGCACAAGGGTTGCGGGATGCTGGCCGAGTACTTCGCCCGCTACAAGGAGCGCCACCCCGGCGACCTGGCCCTCGCCTTCGTCGGTCCGGTGTCGGACAAGGCACCCGAACATCCCGACGTGATCGTCACCGGCACGGTGTCCGAGGCCGACAAATGGGACATCCTGGGCGACGCCCAGGTGATGGTCTCGCCCTCGGCCTACGAGTCCTTCTCCTTGGTGCTGCTGGAGGCATGGACGCTCGACGTGCCGGTCCTGGTCAATGCCGGCTGCGCCGCGACCATGGAGCACGTTCGCCGATCGGGTGGCGGACTGTTCTTCGAGTCGTACCGGACCTTCGAGGCCACCGTGGAGAGGCTGGTGACCGACGGGGAGATCCGGGCCCGCCTGGGAAAGGCCGGCCGGCAGTACACCGAGCGGTACTACCGTTGGCCTTCGATCATCGACCGCTACTCCGACTTTCTGGGGTCGGTGGTGGCCCGCGGTCCCCGAACCTCGATCCGCACCGGACGACTGCCGCTGGTGACCGACGGTCCTGCCTACCAACGAGGAGGATGAGCCGTGACTGAAGACGGCGCCCTGGGCTCGGGAGACGGTCCCGAGGCCGACGAGATCGAGTTGTTGGCGGCGTTCGACCGGTTGCGGCCCCAGGGCAGCCTGCAATGGGGGTTCGATGACGCCATGCGCCGGTTGTCCGAACGCGGTGAGGGAACCGGCGCGGCCGGCGTCCCCTGGGAGGGGCTACCGGACGACCTGTGGGAGCGGGGTCGATCGGCCCGAATCGGGCAGCGGTTCGTGGGGGACGTGGCCGGGGTACTGGCCTCCATCCTCGCCGCCGACGCCCGGGCCGCGGCCGACGCGGCCATGGATGACCGGTTGGTGGCCGCCTGGGACGCGCTCCGCTACCTGGCCGCCCGGTTGGAGTCTCTCGAGTCGCGGGTAGATCCGGTGGACGCGCGCCTGGATGCCCCGCAAGTGGCGGTCCCCGAACCCGACGTATCGGGGTGGACGGAAGCGGTGGTGGGTTGGTTCGAGCCGCCGGACCCGGCGGGACCGGTCATCGTGGGTGATGCCGGGAACCGCGCCCTGGTCGCCGCGCTGGAACGAGCCGGACACCGGGTCCGGCGGGTCGAACCCCGGGGTCGGGAGGCCTGGTCGGCGTTCGCCGACCCGCAGACCCAAGACGGGGTGGTGCTCGGCGAGGTGGGGGAGTTCCTGGCCACCGCCGAGTCCCGGTCCGCGGCGGGGGTGGTCCTGGCCGGGGCGGTGGACCGGCTCGACCTTCCCGCCAAACTCGGTCTGCTGGCCGACGCGGTACGGGTGGTCGGTCCGGCCGGGACGGTGGTGCTGCTGGTGACCGACCAGTCCCGGTGGGACGGGAGCCTCCCGACGGTGGCCCGGGACCTGGTCCCCGGACGCCCGCTCCACCCCGAGACCTGGCTGTTCCTGCTCCGGCGATTCGGGGTGGTGGATCCGGAGTGGCATCGGGCGGGCGACGGCTCGACCCACGCGCTGGTGGGGAAGACGGCCCGATGAGCGGGATCCATCAGTTCGTGCCCATGCTCCACCGGCACGACGCGGTGGGGGAGCACACCCGCGCCCTCCGCGACCGGCTGGCGGCGGCCGGGGTCGCCAGCCGGATCTACACCGAACTGCCCGATCCCGGGACCGTTCGCGAGACCCGCCCCTACCTCAGCTACCCAGAGGACGCCGAGCCGGGCGACGTGCTCATCTACCAGTTCGCCACCGAGTCGGTGATGGCCCGATGGCTGGCGGCGCGCCGCGAGCCGCTGGTGCTCAACTATCACAGCGCCACCCCACCCGAATACTTCATTCCCTGGAACAACGGGATCGCCCGGTTGCAGGTCCAGAGCCTCCTGGAGTTGGCCGACATCGCCCCCCGGGCCGATCTCGGCATCGCGGTATCCGAGTTCGACGCCGCCGAGCTGCGGGCAGCCGGGTGCGCCTCGACCGTGGTGATCCCGGTGGCCAACGTGGCCTACCCGCCGCTGGCTCCCGACCCGGCGACCGCCGTGCGGTTGGAACGCGAACGCCGGGCCCGGGAGCCGGGTGCCGGCGCTGCCTGGCTGTCGGTGGGACGGCTGGCCCCCAACAAGGGACACCAGGACGCGGTCGCCGCCCTGTTCGTGGCCCGGATGACCACCGACCCCGGAGCGCGCCTGACCGTGATCGGGGCGCCGTCGGAGCCCAACTACGCCCACGCCCTCCGCCGCTACGCCAACTTCCTCGGGCTTTCCGACGCGGTCGACTTCGTGAGCGGCATCGACGAAGCGCAACTGGCCGCCCACTACCGCGCCTCGGATGTGCTGGTGATGCTGTCCGAGCATGAGGGCTTCGGGGTGCCACTGATCGAAGCCATGACCCACGGGGTCCCGGTGGTGGCCTACGACGCCGGCGCGGTGGGCGAGATCCTCGGGAACGCCGGCGTGCTCCTCGACAGGAAACATCCACGTCATGTGGCCTCCGCCATCCACCGGCTTCTCGCCGATCCCACCGGGGTCGACCGGCTGGTGGCCAGGGCTCGGGAACGGGTCGAGGGCATGGATCTGCCAAACGCGGGGAATCGCCTGGTGGCGGCGGTGCGAGCTCTGTCGGACCGGGTGACGCCGGCCGAGGAAACCGGGGTCACCTGATGGTCACGTTGCGTCACCGGAGAGCGGTGAGCAAGTAGGCTTGCCCACTATGGACGACGCCCGTCAGCTCTCTCTGCACGTACCCACCCACCTCGCCTCCGGGGAAACTGCCCGATCGAAGTTCGGCTCCGAGACCGGCCCCGGGTCGGACATTTTCCAACGGTTGTTGAAGGAGCGGATCGTCTTCATCGGCTCCGCCATCGACCAGGACACCGCCAACCTGGTGTGTTCCCAGTTGATCCTGCTCGAGGCCGAGGATCACGAGCGGGACATCTCCGTGTACATCAACTCGCCGGGTGGATCGGTGACCGATGGATTGGCCATCTACGACACCATGCAGTTCGTGCGCTGCGACATCCGCACCATCTGCGTGGGCCTGGCCGCCTCGATGGGCCAGTTCTTGCTGTGCTCCGGCACCCCGGGAAAGCGGTTCGCGCTGCCCCACAGTCGGATCCTGATGCACCAGCCCTCCGGTCAGATGCAGGGGCAGGCCTCCGACATCGCCATCCAGGCCGAGCAGATCATCTATCTCAAGCGGATGATGGCCGAGCGAATCGCCTTCCACACCGGTCAGACGGTGGAGCGCATCGAGGCTGACTCCGACCGGGACCGCTGGTTCACCGCCGACGAGGCCCGGGAGTACGGGTTCATCGACGAAGTGATCCAGAAGGACGGCGTCGACGGTCCGTCGACCGCGGGGGCCGTGACCAAGTGAGTGTGGGCGCGGTGGAGCCCGCGCCTTCAAAGTCGGCATCGACCGGGACCAGCGGGGATGAGGGAACACCCTCCACCATCGGGGGGAGCACCCGCTTCGTCCCCGGGCAGTCCAACCGTCAGGTCACGGTGGTCAACGGCAAGGTCCAGCTCGGTCAACGGCTGAAGGACCTCTGGACCAACCGGGACCTGCTCATCCTGCTCACCAAGACCCAGCTGAAGGTCAAGTACAAGGGCTCGGTGCTCGGCTACGTGTGGTCGATGTTGAACCCGGCGCTGGTGCTGCTCATCTACTACACGGTGTTCAAAGTCATCGCCCGGAACACCATCCCCTCCTTCGCCATCTTCCTGTTCTGCGGGCTGTTGGTGTGGAACCTGTTCAACAACTCGGCCAACTCCGCCACCAGCGTGGTGGTGGCCAACTCCGGCATCGTGAAGAAGGTGGCTTTCCCGAGAGAGCTGCTCGCCCTGTCCACCGTCGGGGTCGCCTTCATCCTGTTCGTCATCCAGGTGGTCGTGCTGGTCGTCTTCCTGGTCGCCTTCGGGATCGTCCCCAGCTTCGCCTACTTCTATACCCTGCCTGTCGCCCTGGCCGCGCTGCTCGTCTTCACCGGTGCGGTCGCCATCTTCCTCTCCGCGGTCAACGTCTATCTCCGGGACACCCAGCACCTCACCGAGGTGCTGTTGATGGCCTGGTTCTGGAGCGTCCCCATCGTCTACCCGTACGGACAGATCGCCAAAGTCCTCACCGACCACCACCTCGCCGCCCTCAAATTCGTCTACCTGATGAACCCGATCACCACCATCGCCATGACCTTCCAACGAACGCTGTACGGGAGATCGCAGTACACCGTCAATGGAGCCGTGAGCCACATGTTGCCGAGTTGGGGTCCGCTCACCTACACGGCTGCCGTCGGGGCGGTGCTGGGGGGCAGCATCATCCTCTTCCTTCTCTCGTTGATGGTCTTCGGCCGGCTCGAGGGCAATTTCGCCGAGGAGCTCTGACCGTGTCGGTCGCCATAGAAGTCAAGGACATCTCCAAGCAGTTCCGCCTCTACAACGAGCGGTACACCTCGCTGAAGGAGCGGGTGATCCATGGCGGCAAGATGCCGTTCACCCCGTTCTGGGCCCTACAGGACGTCAACGTCGACATCATGGAGGGCGAGACCTTCGGCATCCTCGGCCGCAACGGCTGCGGCAAGTCGACCCTGCTCAAGTGCATCGCCGGCATCCTGAAGCCGACCTCCGGCGAGATCCGGGTCCGGGGGAGCCTGGCCGCCATGCTCGAGCTGGGCGCCGGCTTCCAGCCCGACCTGTCGGGCCGGGACAACATCTTCCTCAACGGGTCGCTGCTCGGGCTGCCCCACTCGGAGATCGAGAAGCGGTTCGACGACATCGTGGCCTTCGCCGAGCTCGAACAGTTCATCGACAACCAGGTGAAGTACTACTCGTCGGGCATGTACGTGCGGCTCGGGTTCGCGGTAGCCGTCAACGTCGAGCCGGATGTGCTGCTGGTCGACGAGGTGTTGGCGGTGGGTGACGCCGCCTTCCAGCGCAAGTGCCTCGACCACGTCCGGAAATTCCAGCAGGAGGGCCGGACCATCGTGGTCGTCTCCCACGGCACCGACACCATCCGCCAGAACTGCGAACGGGTCATGGTCATGAACCACGGCCGGGTCATCACCGTGGACGAGCCCGGCGAAGGGATCAGGGTGTACCTGGCCGACCTCCTCGGGGTCGGCACCCTCGACAACTCGGAGACCGGGGGCATCGAGGGCAATGTCTTCGCCATCGGCACCGTGCAGGCCGAACACGGCGGCATGGGCACCCGGCACCACCTCTACCCGGGTGAGTCGCTGTCGATCATCGCCGAGCTCGACAGCCTGGCCGCGGTGCCCAACGCCATGGCCACCATCGCCATCCACGATGACAACAACGAACTGGTCTTTGCCTCCGATCCCGACGACCCCGGTTGCCAGATGGAGGTGCCGTTGGGCGGAGGGCAGATCCGGTTCGACTTCGCCGAGGTCCCGCTCCTCGATGGCACCTACTCGGTCAGCGTGGGAATCCGCAGCCTCACCGATACCGCCATCTTCGACTGGAAGGACCAGGTCACCCAGTTCGAGGTGGCCAACCCCGGTCGAGCCACCGGCAAGGTGCGGTTGCTGCCGGCGGTGAGCTTCCGTCACCGACCGACCGGGCTCACCGGTGAGGTACCGGTGGTGACGCGGCTCGACTCTGCGGAGGAAGTCGCTTCTTGACCCGTCGGATCGACCAGGTGATCCCCACCTTGGCCAGTCGGGACGCCATCGGGGGCCATGTCGTGCAGCTTCGGGATCTTCTCCGATCCCGGGGTTTCGAGTCCGACATCTTCTACGGCAATGCCAGTGCCGACCGGTTCGATTACGGATTCCCGATCTCCCGGTTGGGCGACCCGTCGTCGAACGACCGGGTGTTGCTGTATCAACTCTCGATCGGGAGCGGGGTCGCCGATATCTTCCGGGATCGCAGCGAGCGGAAGTTCGTGAACTATCACAACATCACCCCCGCCGGTCTGCTGGAGGCCTGGATCCCGGCGGTGGGCGAAGAGGTCCGCTGGGGCCGGTCCCAACTACGGGACCTGGCACCGGTCACCGAGTTCGCGGTGGCCGACTCGATGTTCAACGAGCGCGAGCTGAAGGCGGCCGGCTACCCGGTGACCGCCACCGTGCCGTTGCTCCTCGACCTCGACAGTTTTGGCGGATCCCCGGACGCGACCCTGGCCAAGCGTCTCCGGGCCGAGAAGGCGGACGGGGGGACCGAATTGCTGTTCGTCGGCAAGGTCTCTCCCCACAAGGGCCAGCACGACCTGGTCAAGGCCCTCGCCACCTATCGCCGGCTCTACGACCCCGCGGCTCGGCTCCGGCTGGTCGGGGGCGCCATCAGCGAGGACTACCAAAAGGCGGTGCAGCGGTTTGCCGACGAGCTCGGGCTCGTCGGTGCCGTCGAGTTCGCCGGCTCGGTGTCCCACGAGGAGTTGATCGCCTACTACGCCACCGCCGATGTCTTCCTCTGCCTCTCCAACCACGAGGGATTCTGTGTGCCGCTGCTCGAGTCCATGTACCACCGGGTCCCCATCGTCGCCTACACCAATACCGCGGTTCCCGAGACGGTGGCCACCGCCGGACTGGTCCTCCCCGACAAGCAGCCGGCCCGGGTGGCAGCGGCCATCCACCGGGTGGTCACCGATCAGAGCCTTCGGGCCGCGCTGGCCCAGGCGGCCTCGGAGCGGGTGGCCCGGTTCGCGCTTCCCCGGGTGAAAGAGGGCTTCGCTTCCGCCCTCGAAGCCGCCTACGCGGCGTGACCCTCACGGCGGCCCACCGCCTGCCCTGATGCGAGTGGCCTTCGTCGTACCCCGTTACGGGCCGGACATCATCGGCGGCGCCGAGACCGCCGCCCGGCGGTTGGCCGAGGGACTGGCGACGTCCGGAGGCTGGGACATCGAGGTCCTGACCACCTGCGCTCAGGACTTCGTGAACTGGGCCGACGTCTACCCGGAGGGGGATGAGCGCATCAACGGGGTGACGGTCCACCGGTTCCGGTCGGCGGCCGGCCGGGATCCGTCGTTCCATCCCCTCTCGGCGGCGCTGCTGGCCGACCCCGGCTCGGCGTCGATGTCCGACTCCGAGCAGTGGCTGGATCTCCAGGGGCCGGTGACCCCGGCGCTGGCCGAAGCGGCCGAGTCCTCGACCGCCGCGATCATGGTGTTCTATCCGTATCTCTACTATCCGACCGCGAGGGTGATCGACCGGGTGGCTGCCCCCACCGTGCTCCATCCGGCCGCCCATGACGAGCCCGCCCTGCATCTGCCCGTCTTCCCCCGGGTCTTCGAAGCCGCCGACGCCCTGGTGTTCCAAACCGAGGCGGAGCGGGAGTTGGTCCAGGGGATCTTTCCGGTCGCCTCCCACCACCAGTTGCTGCTCGGTCTGGGGGTGGATGACCCGCCCCCCGGCTCACTGACCAAAGTGCCCGGTGATCCCGAGCTCCCCGCGGTTCCCTATCTGGTCTGCCTGGGCCGGGTCGACAGCCACAAGGGAACCACCACCCTGGCGTCGATGTTCGCCGCCTACAAGGAGCGTCATCCCGGTCCCCTCCGGCTGGTGCTGGCCGGGCCGGTGGTCGACGCCCCGGCTCCGCATCCCGACATCGAGGTGGCGGGGGCCGTCTCGGAGGCAGCCAAGTGGGAACTGCTGTGGGGCGCAGTGGCGCTGGTGTCCCCGTCGAGATGGGAGGCGTTCTCTCTGGTCATCGCCGAGGCGTGGAGCGCCCGCACCCCGGTGGTGGTCAACGCCGCCTGCGGCGCCACCGCCGAGCACGCCCGGCGGTCGGGCGGCGGGCTGTCCTTCCATGGCTACGCCGAGTTCGAGGTCATCATCGAACGGTTGTGCGAGGACGGCGCCCTGGCCACCGAGCTCGGGCGGCGGGGTCGTTCCTATGTCGACCACAATTTTCGGTGGCCGATGGTGATCGATCGCTATGCCGGGTTCCTGGAGTCGGTGGCGGCGGCCCCCAAACGATCAGATGCCGGTGCCCAGCGACCGGGGACCGGAACGGCTGATCAGGTGCACCCCGAGCACGGTGGTTCCCGGTAGCAGCTGCCATACCCGGTAGCCGCCGATGGGCCGGGGGGTGGCGACCGGGAGCGCGTAGCCCTGAGCCACCAGGGGTGCCAATCCCGGCAGGGTCGGCGAGGCCACCAGGATCACCGAACCCGAAGGGGCCGTCGCCACCGAGTTGCCCTTGGCGTAGTACAGCGCGCCGTGCACCTGGTTGTAGAGCACGCCATCCGGCTGGATCAGCGCGATGCGGACGTTCGGCAGGGCATAGCCGGCGTTGCGGTAAATGTTCGCCCCCCCGTCGACCGTGTCGAAGACCACGACATCGCGAGCTGGATCGACCGACGGGGCAAGACCGGCCAGCGCGGTGTCGATGGCATCGGCGCCGGTGATGCTCGCCCGGGTGTCGGCATACGGCGCCTGGTAGCGGGCTTGCTGCAGCCAGAGCCCTCCGGTGGTGGCCTTCAGCCAGCGTTGGGGCAACACCCCGTTCCCATCGAGGAAGCGCTGGGTGCCGAGGGCGACCAGCCCGGCCACCGCCAGGGAGGTGGCTACCAGCCAGAACCGCGAGGGGCGGGGCGCCGATCCACGACGACGGGCCTGCCGGGTGAGGGCCGACAGCGGAAGCAGCAGGGCGATGACGGCGGCGGGGAGGTAGGCCAGGAGGTACCCCCCCTTGGCGAACTGGACCAGGGCCACGATGGCCACCGGGGGGAGGATGGCGGCACCGAGGATGGCCGCCTTCGTCTGGTACCAGGGACGGGTCCAGGTCGGCCCGGCCTCGGGCGACTGGTCCGGGGCGGGCCCCTGGGCACCCTCATGGGATCGCAGACGGAAGACGGCGCCGCGGATGGCCAGGGCCACTCCGGCCAGCAGCGCCACCGCCGCCAACGGGGCCAGGGCCATCACCGTGTAGCCGGCGAAGGTCCCGATGTTCAGGTGGCCCCCGGGAGCGTGATCGAGGATCGACGTCGCCTGGGCCGCGCCGGTGGCCTCGATCCGTGTCGCCCGGATCCAGGCGCCGATGCCGCCCGGCTGCTGGAGTGCCATCGGGATCATCCACACCGCCACCGACGCAGCCCCCGCGCCCACCGTGACGACCAGACGCCCCCACCGTCGGGTCGAGCCGACGATGGCCAGGATGGTGAGGATGGCGAAGGCCTGGACGATGGACTGCCGGAACCCGGCCAGGAGCCCGAGGGCGACGATCGCCCCGACGCCGTGCCAACTCCCGGGGCGGGCCCGCCAGGCCATGATGATCAGGAGCGAGCAGGCCACCGCGTCGAACGAGTAGGTGGACACGATCGAGCCGCTGAACCAGGCAAACGGGGAGCTGGCCACGATCACCCCGGTGGCGATTCCTGTCCATGGCCCCCCGAGGTCGCGTCCGGCCACCACCGAGAGCCCGGCGCCGGCCGCCGACGCAATGGCCGCCACCACCACCAGGCTGTGGATGGCGCCCAGACCGGTGATCGACTTCACCAGTCGACCAGCCTCGACGTAGAGCCAGTAGCCCGGAGGCTGGGGTTGACCGTGGGTCACGTCGAAATGGTCGACCGCCGACGCGTACTGCGCCGAGTCCCAGTCAGTCGGACCTTTGGCCGCGGTGGCCAGGCGGATCACCAGCGCGGCGATCGCCACCACCCACGGGGCCGGGTCGAAGAGACGTCGCCGGGACGGGCGTTGGAGGATCTCACTCCGGGTTCGCCGGTCCGGGGTTTCCGCTTCGTCACCGGCGGTGGCGGGCGGCGACGAGAGCATCCCCAACAGTAGCGAGCCGAACCCCGAGACCGGTGTTCGCACGGGCAATTGATGGATCCGGCGCGTAAACCCGGCGATCGCTACCATGCGTGACATGGCACCTCGACACGGACACCAGCGGCTTGATCGATCCGGCCGGGGCATCACCCGAGTGGTGGCCGCCAGCCTGACCTTCGGCGCGGTGGTCGCGCCGGCGCTGATGACTTCGAGCCCGGCGTCGGCGGCCACCTCCAACCCCCAGGTGTCCCGGGCCCATGCGGTGACCACCTCGCTGGTATGGACCCAGACACTGCCTGACGGCGGCTCACCGGTGGCCATGTCGTCACCCTCGGTGGCCAATCTCGACGGCTCCCCCTCGGTGGTGGTCGGTGACCGGACCGGCACCCTGTGGGCATTCCACCTCTCGAATGGGACCGCGCCCGGTGGATGGCCGGCGCACACCGGAGGCGTCCCCATCGATTCGACCCCCTCGTCCGCGTCGGTCGACGGCAGCGGTCTCGACTCGGTGTTCGTCGGCGCCGGAAACGCCGCCAATCCGCACATCGGCGGCTACTACGCCTTCAACCACGCCGGGGCCCAGGTGTGGGGAGTCAACGCCGTCGACCCGCAGGGGCCGCAAGGGGTGCAGGCATCCATGTCGGTCGGGAGCATCGACGGGGTGACCGGGGTCACCGCCCCCTCGCTGGGACAGAATCAATACGCCTTGAACGCGGTGAACGGGGCACTCCTCCCGGGCTGGCCGTTCTTCACGGCTGACAGTTCGTTCACCACACCCGCCCTGGCCGACCTCTACGGCAACGGACAGACCGAGATCGTGGAAGGCGGCGACTCCAGCGCCGGCGTGGCCAATGGCATCACCTATACCAACGGTGGCCACCTTCGGGTCCTGGGCGGCGGCGGCAATCTCATCTGCCACCACGATGTCAACCAGACGGTGGACTCGTCGCCGGCGGTGGGCAACTTCCTGGCCGGCGGGGGGATGGGGATCGCCTTCGGGACCGGCTCCTTCTACCCCGGGGCCTCCGACTCCAACTCGGTGTTCGGGGCCGACGCCAACTGCAACATCGCCTGGGAGACGAACCTGGGTGGCAACACCGTCGACAGTCCGGCCATCGGCGACACGGTGGGAGACGGCTCGGAGCAGGTGATCGAAGGGGCCGACACCGGATCGGGCGGCTCGGTGTGGGTGCTCAATGGGACCAACGGTCAGCCTCTGCCCGGTTGGCCGCAGACCACCCCCGGTCGGATCATCGGCGGGATCGTCACCGCCGACCTCACCGGCGGCGGCTACAACGACGTGTTGGTCCCGACCAGCTCGGGCCTGGTCATCTACGACGGCAGGACCGCCGCGGTGGTGGCCACCCTCGGGGCGGGCACTATCGGACTCCAGAACTCCCCGATGGTGACCATCGACCCCAACGGGAACATCGGCATCACCATCGCCGGGTACGGGTCGGCCAACCAGGGCATCATCCAGCACTATCAAGTCGCCGGCTCCGCCGGTCATTCGCTGGGGAAGCGGTCGTGGCCGATGTTCCATCACGACCCGCAGCTCACCGGCTTCCTGTCTCAGGGCGCCCCCGGACATCTCAACCAGCCGATCGTGGGGATGGCGGCCACCCCGAACGGTAGGGGGTACTGGAACGTGGCTTCCGACGGCGGGATCTTCTCCTTCGGCGATGCCACCTTCTTCGGATCCACCGGAGGCATCCATCTCAACCGCCCGATTGTCGGGATGGCCGCCACCCGGGACGGCAAAGGGTACTGGCTGGTGGCGTCGGACGGCGGCATCTTCGCCTTCGGGGACGCCGCCTTCCACGGGTCGACCGGCAGCCTCAGTCTCAACCGGCCGGTGGTGGGCATGGCCGCCACCCCTGACGGTGGCGGGTACTGGCTGGTTGCCTCCGACGGCGGCATCTTCGCCTTCGGCAGCGCCGGTTTCTTCGGATCCACCGGCAGTCTGCATCTGGTGCTTCCGGTGGTCGGCATGACCGTGGCCCCCCGTGGGAGCGGGTACTGGATGGTGGCCGCCGACGGCGGGATCTTCGCCTTCGGCAGCGCGGGGTTCTTCGGTTCGATGCCGGCGGTGTTCGCCGCCCAGACAGCTGGGCAGGACTGACAGCCGCCGATTCAGTCCTCTGCCTGCGCTGAGCGGTTGAGCGTCACCCGTTTTGGAGGCGCGCGACGGTAGTGTCGGGAACAACGTGCGTGGGCGACTGTCGAAAACGGGAAGCAGGCTTCATTGTCGCCGCGCCGCGGTGGCCATCGCGGCGCTGGCGGCGCTCGGCACCCAGGTCGGCATGCCGGCGGCTCCCGCTTCGGCGGCCCCGTTCCCGTCATCGGTGCTGACCCTTACCGGTCACGGATTCGGACACGGACACGGGATGGGGCAGTGGGGAGCCCTCGGCTACGCGCTGGCCCAGACCCCGTACCAGTCGATCGTCGCTCACTACTACGGAGGCACCACCCTCACGGCGTTGAGCGGCCCGGCCGAGGCTACCCAGATCGGGGTCGAGATCTCCGAGAACAACGACAACACCGTGATCGTGACCTCGGGATCCCCGTTCTCGGCGGCCGGCTTGTCGGTGCCGGGCGGCCAGGCCGTGTTGATGACCAAGAACGGTCCGGGCGGCACCTGGAACGTCACCGTGGGGGGTGGGTGCGCCGGGCCCTGGAACGGGCCGGTGGCCGCCAACGTCGCCAATCCGACCGCGGTGCCGAGCCACAACCCTGATCTCGGTGACCCGGCGACCGCCACCGAGGCCCTCCAGCTCTGCCAGGGGGGCGGCAATCTGACCATGCGGGGGAACATCGAGGGGTCCGACTACCAAGGCGCCCCGCGCACCGTCAACATCGTCCCGCTCGAGCAGTACGTCGCCGGGGTGGTCCCCAATGAGTCACCATCCTCCTGGGGGTCGCTGGGTGGCGCCGGTCCCCAAGGCCAACCGTGGGGATTCCAGGAGCTCGAAGCCCAGGCGGTGGCGGCCCGCTCGTATGCGATGGCCGGCCTCGGCTCCTATTTCGGCTACACCGATACCTGCGACCTCAACTGCCAGACGTACCAGGGGATCAAGAACGAGAGCGCGTTCGGCGACCTGGCCGCCATCGGCACCGGTGGTCAGGTGATGGAATTCCCCGGCGGCGCGGTGGCCGCCACCCAGTACTCGGCGTCCACCGGTGGTTTCACCAACCCCGGTGTCAACTCGCTCGGGTTCCCCGCGGTCCCCGACACCGGCGACTCGATTTGTGTCCCCGGGGCGTGCAACCCCAACCACACCTGGACGGCGTCAGTGCCGGTGTCGACCATCCAAGCCACCTGGCCACAGCTCGGGACCTTCCAGGCGTTCAACGTCACCGCCCGCAACGGGTTCGGCGACTTCGGGGGCCGGGTCACCTCGCTGACCCTGGTCGGGTCCAACCAGAACGTCACGATGACCGGCGACCAGTTCGCCGCCGGGGTGGGGCTGAAGTCGAATTGGTTTACCGCCTCCACCCAGCTGAACAAGCCGGTCGTGGGGATGGCTTCCACCGCCGACGGTGGCGGCTACTGGCTGGTCGCCTCCGACGGGGGCATCTTCGCTTTCGGTGACGCCGGCTTCTTCGGGTCCACCGGTGCCATCGCCCTCAACCGGCCGATTGTCGGCATGGCGTCGACCCCGGACAGCCGGGGCTACTGGCTGGTGGCCAGCGACGGGGGAGTCTTCTCCTACGGCGACGCCGGCTTCTTCGGGTCGACCGGTGCCCTCCGGTTGAACAAGCCGGTGGTGGGGATGGCCCCCACCCCCGACGGAAAGGGGTACTGGTTGGTCGCCTCCGACGGGGGCATCTTCTCCTTCGGCGACGCCACCTTCTTCGGGTCCACCGGTGCCCTCCGGTTGAACAAGCCGGTGGTGGGGATGGCCCCCACCCCCGACGGAAAGGGGTACTGGTTGGTCGCCTCCGACGGCGGCATCTTCGCTTTCGGTGACGCCGACTTCTTCGGCTCCACCGGCGCCATCGCCCTCAACCAGCCGGTAGTGGGCATGTCCACCTCGGCCGACGGGCACGGCTATCGCCTCGTCGCCTCCGACGGCGGGATCTTCTCCTTCGGCGACGCCACCTTCTCCGGATCGGTGGCCAATCAGGCCCTCCTTCAACCGGTGGTGGGGATGACCGCCACCCCCGACGGCGATGGCTACTGGCTGGTCGCCTCGGACGGCAGCGTCTTCGCCTTCGGGAACGCCGCCTTCTTGGGCTCGCCCTCGGGCGAGTGACCGCGGGTGAGCTGCTGAGGCTCGTCAGCCGGTCAGTGTCGCTGCAGCTCTTGCCATCGACTCGGCTGACCGTGACGCCGACCGCCGCCGGGACCGCAGTGCCCGTCTGATTCGCCGGTCGGGCGCCCATCGCCTAATGGGCGACCTCGGAGGCAGCCAGGCTCGGGAACCCTCGGAGGCGGCCGAGCGAGCCCAGGCGCCCGACGTTGACCCCCACGTCGGCGGCGCGCATCATGCGTAGATCACCTCGGCTGTTCCCGTAGACCCACAGTCGCGCCGACTGCTCGTCCAACTGGCCGGTCCATTCCCGGAGGCGGCGCAGCTTCTCCTCGCCCCGGCAGTTCTTCCCGTCGTACCGACCGGTGAGGCGGCCGTCCTGGGTGGCCAGTCGGGTGGCGAGCGCCTGGTCGGCCCCCAACCGCCGGGCGGCTTCGGCGACGTAGCCCTCGGGGGAGGCCGAGACGATGACGGTGTGATCCCCCCGCTGTTGGTGCCATTGGAGCCGTCGATGGACATCAGCCCGGAGGTGGCCGGCGAGGTGTGCACCGGCGAACTCGATGCACACCGCATCGAAACGGGATGTCTCGACGCCGCTCAGCACCATCTCGAACAGGCGTTCCTTGGTCCGGTCGGCCACCTCGCCGCCGGCGATCGCCGCGTGGACCAGCTGGGGCAAGAGGGAAGCGGAGGCGGTAGCCACCTTCCGACGATCGGCGACGGCGGAGAGGAAGTCGAACACGCTGCCCCCGGAGGTGAGGGTTCCGTCGAAGTCGAAGGCGGCGATGTCCGGCATGGGCGAACATCTTGCCTGCAACCGGTCATCCGGTCGACCGGACCGCCAGCACCATTAAACTTGACCCATCAGGTCGACATTAGGCGTACGTTCGTCTAACCTGACCGCAAGACGGGGTCGTGAGGGTCGCGATCCGGACCGCAGTTCCGGTCCACCGAACACATGAGGAGTAGCAACCATGGCCATTCGACTGGGCGACGAGGCCCCCGACTTCACTGCCGAGACGACCGAGGGGACGATTCGGCTCTATGAGTACCTCGGGGACAGCTGGGGCATCCTGTTCTCCCATCCCAAGGACTTCACCCCGATCTGCACCACCGAGTTGGGCGCGTTCGCCAAAGCCAAGGCCGAGTTCGACAAGCGTGACACCAAGCTCATCGGAGTGTCCGTCGATGACGTGACCTCCCATGGCAAGTGGGCGGAGGACATCAAGGAGACCCAGG
>Ga0307374_10006503_pt1 | contig 18325 bp, 15 predicted proteins | sample OX3MG_FD_202532 | JGI IMG/M metagenome (GOLD analysis project Ga0307374, IMG submission 202532) | Soil microbial communities from Risofladan, Vaasa, Finland - OX-3 | ecosystem: Environmental > Terrestrial > Soil > Coastal area > Acid sulfate soil | place: Finland: Risofladan, Vaasa | collected...
CCGGGTTGCCGTACAGGATGATCTTCTTGTGTCCCCTCCCTGTTCGTTGCCATTCCCCGCCAGGCCGGTTGAAGTACGACCGCTGACCGCAGTACCGCAGCCGACTCCGGCTGCGCGTACCAGTGCGCCGCCTTCGGCAGGGCTAGTGACGCTCTGCACCTGATCCCTCAGCACCATCCCTCAGCACTGCGGAATAGACGCGGTGAACCCAGTTGACCCACCAGCGACGGGGGAGCCTGGCGTATCGATGTAGAGATCGGTGACGTAGTCACCTTGGATCAGCTTGTCCCAGACGTCGGTGGTAATGCCGCGTGAGTTCGTTTCGAGCTGGCCAGCGGTCTGGCAGACGATCTTGACCGGATCACCATCGTGCAGCTGCCCGGTGACCGGGTAGCTGGTACCCGGCCCAGCGCGCTCGTTCAAGGCGCATTGCTGGTCGTTGACGCACGTGTGGAACACGTAATAGGTCGCTGGGGATTCGATTGTCGGGCTGGGCTGTACAGTAACGACGGCGCTCACCTTGCCGTAGTTGTCACTTGTATTGCCGCTGTAGGTATCGTCGTTGATGCCCAGCCACAATTCTCCGGCGTGTGGCCAGCTCGTCGTCTTGAGATCGCTTCCCACATAGTCGATCAACATGGCCTGCGGGGCCACCGCAGTCGATGTGTAACTCCCGGGCTGCGGTGGTGCGCTACCGGTGTAGCTCATCAGCGCCGCCCACTCGGGATACATGCTTGTGGCGCAGTCAGGACAGGTTCCGAGGTCGGTGAGGTTGAGGTAGTTGTCCGCTGACTCGAGCGAGGATCGGAATCCGGCCGGACCGGTGTAGTCCGCGCCGTCGGGAGTCCATGACCCGCTCGCGGTGATGGTTACGGCATCGCTTGGGATGAGCGCGATGCCGGTGTCGACCCAGCCGCCATTGGCAGGAATGGTGACAGTCGCGCTTGCTGGCGGCGGCAGCGACGAGGACGGCGAAGGCGACGGTGGCGGCAGCGACGAGGACGGTGACGGCGCCGGCGCCGGCGTGGATGGTGACGGCGACGGCGTGGATGGTGACGGCGACGGCTGGAGCGAGACCGGGTGCACCGCCACAGCGGGATGGCTTCCGCTGCTGTGCCGGTGCGAGACGGAGGCAGAGAGAGCCGTGCCTGCCGCCACGACTGTGGCCGCGACACCGACCGCGACGGCTGCCTTGACCGGGCTGAGATGCCGGAGCAGGGAGATCCGGTGCACGGTGGCACCTTGCAACGCGGGCGGCGCGCCGGATGGCCACTGCGCCGCCAGCAGCAGCGCCGCTTCGCCCAGATGCGACCGGCCGCGCTTTTCCCAGTCTTTGCCGTAGGCGCCTGATGCGACCGTCTGGAGTTCGGTAATGAAGGTGATCGCGTCGGTCGTCCGGTACTGGGGGTCCTTTGCCATCCCGGCGGCCACTAGCGGCCGCAGCGGCCCGGGCAATGGGTCCAGGGGCACTGGCTCGGAGCGGTGCTGGCGGAGCAGTTCGGCGGGTCCTCCGCTGAAGGGCGGACGCCCGGTGATGCACTCGTAAAAGGTGGCCGTGGCCGAGTAGACATCACCAGCCGGGCTGGCCGGGGCGCCCTCGATCTGCTCCGGCGCCACATACATTAAGGTGCCCGCCGGAGCCGGGCGGTCACCGGAGCGGACCGCGAGGCCAAAATCGGTCAGCTTGCTCACGCCGTCGCCATTGACGAGCACATTCTCTGGCTTGTAGTCGCGGTGCACGACACTGCGCAGGTGCGCGGCCGCCAGGCCCATCAGCGAGCCCTGCAGCACGACGAGGGCAGCCTCCGCTGTGGTACTTCCCTGGTGAGCCAGGATCTCGCGCAACGAGACGCCCTCGATGAGCTCCATCACGATGGCCGCGCCCGACGGCGATTCGACGTACTCGTAAAGCCGGACGACGTTCGGGTCCTCCAAAGAGGCCAGCACTGCCGCCTCGCCGCGGAACATCTCGGCGAATCCCTGGTCGGCTAGGAGCTCACGGCGCAGGTACTTGATCGCCACAAGGATGCCGGACGCGTTATGCCTGGCCAGCATGACATCGCCGAACCCGCCAGAACCAAGCGCCCTCAACTCGGTGTACCCGGGAACATTCCACTCCGGCATGCGAATCTTCCTCCCTTCGCGGCGTCAGGCTGGCTCGCGATACCAGGTGCCACAGCTTGTAAGCGCAGGGGCAAGGCGCACTGGCTGCTGGTGACAAGCGCTCATCAGCACCTGACGTTCACAGCGGTCGAAGCGGTCCTCGGATCAGGGCCAAGGACCTGCAACGTGACCGTCTGCGACGCACTGCCGTGGCCGCTGCCCTCGACGGCGACGGTCACGTACACGGCATGCTGCCCAGCGGTGACCGACTCGCTGAGCGGCTGGGGCGGCTGCCGGTCTGGCTGGAACAGCCACTGATATGAGACCGTCCCGGCAGCACCATTGGTGGCGATCCGTCCGGTCACGTCAACGCCGCACCCGGTTCCCGTCTGCTGCGAGATCACAACACCGGTCACATGGAACGGCGAATGATGGAAGCGCAGGTACAGCACTACGCCGCTAGCCGTCAGCAAGATCACGGTGAGCGCTGAGCCGAACAGCCGCCGCAGCCTGGGCCGACGCCGGAACGGTACGGGCGGATGACCGGTGCGCCAGACGCTCTCGGCCCTCAGCCCAGCCCGGCCAGCCGACAGGGCAGCAGGAACCCCGGGACCGTACCTTACGACCTCGGTCGGCGGCCGAAGCGGCACGACTTCCGTCGGCGGCCGGAGGAAAGGGCTCGCTGGGTCAGCCAGCCGGGGCCCGATGACCGGCTCACGACCCAGGAAGGTCTGCGTAGCCTCGCCGTCACCTGCGCCAGCCGGCAGCGCCGGACCGTCCGCGGCTGGCCCTTGCTCCATGTTGTCCACCTTTCGGCCGTCGACCTGCGTGGCCATGGTGAATCATGTTCTTGCCGTCAGTAGAATGGGCGCCAATTCCATTGTCAACGCTTCAGCGGAGCACTCTGCCCATCCATTTTCTAACCGGGCTCAGATAGACGCCGACTCGCTGGCCGTCAGGGTCCTCTCTGCCAAGCTGCCCTGAGCATCGTCGGGCCGCGGGCCCGCCAGGTACAGGGCCGACAAGGTACCGAGAATCCCTACCACGACCGCCCCGTACCCAGGACATAGCATTAGATTCCGCCCAGCCGTGGTACCTGACAGGCGCCTGTTGGGCAGGGTTCGTCTCGCGGATGGGCTTGTCATGCGGGTGATCGTGAGTGATGCCACCGCGTCCGGGCAGGGAGACCGCCAGGCTGCTGCTCGAAGACGTCAGTCCGCTGTCGATCGCGGCCTGCTCATCGGCGTCGCTGGTGCCGGCCAGATCCGGGAAGAAGTAGGCCCGTAGGCGGTGGGCCGGGAGTCCGCCACGCCGCCAGGAACTGGTCAGGGCATCCCGACGCTCGGCACCCCGGATCCGGATACGCAGCGGCGTCCTGGGTCTCGTACCGCAGCCGGGTCTCCCGCAATGATTCGCCAGCGACGGCACGAACCGCCGGGCTGCCGATTCTGGGTTTTACCCGGTCGCCCGGGCGTGTGAGAATCCAGTGAAGGCCGGTTGCTCGAGCCAGACTCATGGCTCCGAGTCGGAGCCGTCGCCCAACGTGCTGCCCATGAGCGTGCCAATGGGAATCGTGCGAAACGGGCGCGCCAGGGGAGTACTGACGCGAATCCAGGGACGTTAGCGCAGGTGGGGGAGTCAGGGAGGCGATGCGTCGGGCTCATAATCCGCCGGTCGTGGGTTCGATCCCCACCCGCCCCACAAGGTCTGACCTGCCTGTTTGCGGGACTGGATCGCCCAGTGCGCGAACCTGTCCGGCGAACCAGGTTGGGTTAAGGGGCTTCAGGCGTGTGGTGGATGCTGCGTTCTCGCAGATCGGGGAGGTATCTTGCGGCGGTGACGAAGTCGTTGTCGTCGTGGAGTACGACGAGGTCGTGCTGGGCCGCGGTGGCGCAGATCAGCAGATCTATGGCCGACAATGCGCGGTGCGGCCCTTGGCGCAGCAGGCGGTATTGCGCGGACTCAATCCACCGCCATGCGCCGTTGGGGACCGCGGCATCTGGGTATAGCGCATCGAACATCGCCGACATCTGCTCGTACTCGTCGATGGTGCGGGCTGAGCGGCGGAACTCGACGCGCTGGGGGTGGCAGGAGCCGATCGCGCCCGCGGACACCACGCTGGCCCAGGCTGCCCGCAGCGCGGCGTCCCGCAATATCCGCCACAAGGCGGACGAGTCGAGCAGATAGCGGATCACGCGGCAGGGTCTTTCTCGGCCGCCCGCCGGTGCTCCCATCCCTCGAAGTCCCACTCCGCGGCCAGAGTCGCGTAGCGCTCCAGCGCAGCGATCCGGCGGTGCCGGGCAGCGAACTCCCGCAACGCCAGGTTGACGGTCTCCTTCTTCGTCCTCGCGCCGGACAGCCGCATGGCCTCGGTGAGGGCGTCCTCATCGATATCTATCTGCGTCAGGGCCACGTCCACTCCCGTGTTCGGTTGATGATGTACATTCATAGTGTACATCATCAACATAGCCTGCCCGCGCGTTGTGGCTCATCGTCGGCCTCGCGTTCGTGACCTGCTCAGACGCACTGGCAGCGGGTCGCCGTCGATGAGAATGTGGTTCGCGTACTGAAGCGTTCGGCCCACCGTCGCTTTGACCTGCACGCCTGTGACGGCAGATTGGCCGTTATGCGAACCGCTTGCTGGAGTTGCTGACGGTGGCGGTGTCCAGCATGAGCGGGCCGGGTGCCAGTTCCAGCGCCTGCGTGCGATTTGACCCGAGCAGCAGCGGACATGCGGGCGACCTTTGTTCTTGCTGACTTTCATCACCGTTTAGCTCCATGTCGTATGGCCATTGGGTGCCGCTCGTAGGTTCGGCTCACCTGCACCCAAGCCAACCCGGAGGTTCCGCCCCCATGCCTGAAATGTCTCGACGAAATCTCATTCGCGCTGCCGCCGTCACCGGAGCCGCGGTAGTGGCATCCGTCACCCCCGGGACCGGCGCGCTCGCCGAGTCCGCTGTCAAGCGCCGCCGATACGGAGACATCCGCGACCTCAAGCGCGTGGTGATCCTCACGCAGGAAAACCGCAGCTTCGACCACTACTTCGGCTCGCTCAAGGGCGTCCGGGGGTTCGGTGACCGCTCCACCATCACCCTTCCGGGCGGCTACTCGGTGTGGCAGCAGCCCACCACCCCGCCTGGGCAGCCAGTCACGGCCACGCAGTACCCGTGGCAGCTGAGCTCAGGGACGTTCGCCGGCGCGCAGCCTCCTAGCCCGGAGATCGGCGCGCAGAACTATGGCGGAACCTCCCACAGCTGGGAGACCCAGCACGGCGCGTGGTACGGCGGCCTGATGAACGCCTGGTGGTTTGCCAAGGGCGGCCCCACCACGCTGGGCTTTCTGAACCGTGACGACATCCCCTACCACTACGCCCTCGCCGATGCCTACACGGTCGGCGACGCGTACCACTGCTCGGTGCTCAGCGCAACCGGCCCGAACCGCACCTACCTGTGGAGCGGGACGATCAACGCCGATCAGGAGCACGGCAGTTTCGTCGCCTTCAGCGGCGGTGACGAGCTTGGTGAGTTCCTGAGCTGGCAGAGCTACCCCGAGACTCTGCAGGCGGCGGGCATCACCTGGAAGGTCTACCAGGGCAGCGACAACTTCGGCGACAATGGCGCGGAGTACTTCGCAACGTTCGCCAAGTACGACCCCGAACAGGGCGGCACGCCCGCTCCCGGCGTGGTGTGGTACGACAACGGCGTGGCCACCGTGCCGGAGCCGTTCCCCGCTGAGGCCCAGAATGCCGACAACCTGGCCCTGGCGATCAAGAACGACGTGCTCGCCGGCACGCTGCCGCAAGTTTCCTGGGTCGTCACCAACCAGCAGTACTCCGAGCACCCGGACGGCGCCCCGCACGACGGCGCCTACTACATCGACCAGGTGCTCAAGGCGCTCAGCGCCGACCCAGATGTCTTCAACTCCACCCTCGTGATCATCAACTTCGACGAGAACGACGGCCAGTTCGATCACGTCCCGCCGCCGGTCCCTGCCCCTGGGACCACCGACGAGTTCTACCTGGAGACGCCACTGGTTCCTCAGCCGCTGCCGGTCGGCCTCGGCTTCCGGGTGCCGCTGCTGCTGATCTCGCCGTGGACCCGGGGCGGCTGGGTGACCTCGGAGGTCTCCGACCACACCTCGGTCATCCAGTTCCTTGAGCGATGGACCGAGGCTCTGGACAGGCCGGCGATCTGCCCGAACATCAGTGCCTGGCGCCGCAATGTCTGCGGTGACCTCACGGGTGCCTTCGACTTCGAGAATCCGGTCTTCGGGATGCCGGATCTGCCCGACCCCGGCGCGCCCATCGGCGAGCCCCAGTCGTATCACCCGGTACCGGCGAGCAACGTGATGCCGGTGCAGGAGCCCGGCGCTAAGCAGGCCCGCCCGCTGCCCTACCAGCCCAACGCCAACTTCGACGGGTTCACGTTCGGCAGCAACGGGGCAATTCGCGCGAACCTGTCGTTTAGCAACAGCGGGCCGCACGTCCGCAAGGCGAGCCACTTCTCCGTCTACAACAACGCGGCGCCGGACGTAAGCATCGCGGACTACCCCGGCGACTTCCCTGGCCAGTACACGATCGACCCGTCGCCCTCGATCTGGAACAAGACCATTCCCGGTTCGGCCGAGATTGGCGCGGGCAGGGGTGACGGCAAGTACGACCTGACACTCGCTGGCCCGAACCGCTTCCTGCGGCACTTCACCGGCGACGTCAGCGCTCCGGGGGCCACTGCTCTGGTAACAGCGACTTACTACCGGGGCGGTTTCGGCACGAAGCCCATGCTCGCACTCAAGCTGACCAACAACGGCGAAGAGGCCGTGACGTTTACTGTCACGCCTCACTACTACTCGAATGAGCCCGCTCGGACCTACCACGTGCCGGCCCACGGCAGCGCGACGAACGTGGTCGACCCGCTCGCGCACAGCAACGGGTGGTACGACCTGTCGGTCACCATCAGCGGCGATGACTCCTGGTCACGTCGCTACATCGGCCACCTCGAGTACGGCCGCGCCAGCACCACCGGCTGACCTGTCAGATCCTTAGGGCAATAGCCGGTGGTTCCTGGGCGAGCTGGCTCCTGAGGCCGTCGCTGATCCGCCGGCCAGCCCGGCCACGGCTATCCCCGTCGGCCGGGCCCGCCCATCTGTCGCCGGCTTGCCACGTGTTCTTAACGATCCGTGACCTGCTCAGACGTACGGGTAGCGGGTCTCATGCCGCTGGCAGATCACATTGGGGCGGTTCGCATGGTGGGACGTTCGGCCCACTGTGTCCGTGACCTGTACGTTTCTAAATACGATGCGGCCGTCATGCGAACCTGCCGCCGCTGGTGGCATCACAGGTTGTACACCCTTGAGCGGGATGAGGACGGCGTGTGGTGCGCGGCCGCGCTGATTCGACCCGGCGCTGGTGCGGTCGGTGACGGCATCACTGCACTTGGCAATTCGTTGCAGGTGCGGCTTTAGCGGACACCTGGCTAGCGAGGTTTCTTGCTAACCAGCTTGCCTGGCCTCGTCGCACGCGCCAGGGCACGGAAGCGGCCTTCTCGGTGCGGTGCCGCCGCGCGATCTCTTTGGTCAAGATGCCGAGCAGCGACGGCCAGGCGCTGGCGTGTGCCAGGTCGTAACGCTGGCGGGCCCGGAACGCGGCCAGGAAGGTCGCTGCCACCAGATCATCGCCCACCCTGCGGCCCGCGTAGCGGTGCAGGACTGTCGCATACCTGTCATAGAGCAGGCTGAGCTGCTCGAGTTGCCGCAGGGACTCGCGGATGTCGGCAGAGTCGGCCAGGTCATCGGCCGGCCCGGCAGCCGGTTCGCCAGCCGGTGGTTCCCCGGCCGGTCCGCGCGGGACGGCGGCCGGTCCCTTGTTCAGTGTCGTGGCCATGACCGTTGAGGCTTGTTCAAGGCGCGCTCCCATCGGCGATGCTTCCGTCACCTGTGTATCGCCACTTGCGCCGATTCGAGTTCACGAGGCGGCAGCGGCGGCCGACGCCGCGCTGCCCCTAGTGTGATAGATGACGCGCGGGCGCGGTGGTGCGTGCATCGTGATCACTGATGTGCTGATCTTCGTGCGTGGCCGGGCTCCCCGGTGACCCGTGCTCGCAGAGCGCCGTCAGCTCGCTCCGAGAACTCCTCGAGCGTCAGTCGGCCGATCGCGGAACGCTCGATCAGTATGAAGATGAACAGGTTGTCTAGCGAAGGCTCCACTCGGTAATCCAGCCAGCCAAGTACTGACCTGCCGCTGCACGATGGCCTAGCCAAGGACGCTGGCAGCCAGTCCGAGTTCAGGGATTCGCGACATTGTGCCGCAGCGAGCCGAGCTGGCTGGCACGCGCGATGTCGGCCGGGGTGATCACTCCGGCCAGCGTTCCGTCAGCGGCAAGCACCAGCGCGTGACCTATGGTGAGCAGGACGGCAGGGCTCGCCGGCCGCGCCGCCATTCGTTCCAGCAGGCTGGTCAGGCGCTCGTCCGCGGTCGTCGTCACGAGGTTGCTGACATGTGTGCCCGCGTCGCTGAGGCGCACCTCGGCACGCTTTTCCGGCGGAACCGCAGCTAGCTGTGTCAGGGTGACCAGGCCAGCCGGTCTGCCGTCAATGTCGCACAGCGGAAACGCGGTCGCGCGCGCCTGGCGCCCGTCTGCTGCCTGCCCGTCGACGAACGACTGCACGGAGAGCCATGCCTGCACTCCTTTCGCTGATGGGTCATGCCGCGGCAGGATGTCGCGGACTCGCAGACCGGACAGCGCCGCACGAGTCCGCAGCTGCCGAGCTTCACTCCTGGAAGCCACCATGACCAGGAAACCGATGACCGCAACGACAGCGCCGCCCAGGTATCCGAGCACCATCGCGCCGAGCCCGGCAGCAGCTAGCAAGGCGCCCGTCGCCTGGCCGGACCTGGCCGCGATGAGGCTGGCCCTGGCCGGATTGCCAGTGCGAGCCCAGATAAGCGCACGGACGATCCGGCTGCCGTCAGAGCCAGCTCCCGGGAGCAGGCTGAAGCCACCGATGAGCGCGTTGATGGCGGCGGCGGCGGCGAACACGAGCACGACTAGCCGGCCGGCGCCCCAGGCGGACAGTGATGCCGCGACTCCAGCGTCGATTCCAGCCAGAATGAGGCTGGCACCTGGTCCTGCGATAGCGACCCGCCCGACGGCGCGGGGACTCCGCAGCTCATTCCCGCCATGCCAGGTGCCGCCGGCAAAGCCGATCGAGATCTCCGAAACCTTGACTCCGTAACGGCGGACAGCGAGCCCGTGGGCAAGCTCATGCGCGGCCAGACCGGTTATCAGCAGGACGGCCACGGCCGCGGCGGCAGCGACATAGGCTGCGGGCTGCCACCCCGGCGCAGCGGACGGCAACCTCAGCGCGCTTACCAGTACGGCAAGCATCGCCAGGACGTAGCCGCCAGCCGTGAGCCGGACCCCGATGCCGCCAATTCTCGGCCCGCGCTCTTCTCGGCTGGGGTCGATCTTGTTCTGAGCCGGTGCAGTACCCGGCGTGCCCGTCATGGTCATCGTGTTCCGGCAGGTGCCGTAGCCCTTCCTGTTGGCGGTCACTTCTCTCCCGTACACTCTTGCTTGCCGCAGTCAGCACGTCACTGCCTCACTGAGCCAGAAAATCAGCGTCTAACTTGCCGCATTACGGCAAGTTTTGGGCGTTCACCCAGGGGAGGGCCCAACCGTGAAGTCCACCGGCGACGGGGGGCGGCCCGACCCCGCCGAGGTCACACGGGCAGCTGGCCGGGAGGCTGGCGTGGCCCCCGACTTTCTTGGCGGCTACGTGCACTCTCTGCTTGATGTGACTAGAACTGGCCGTCGCCTGCGTGCCGCCGAGCTAGCGGGGCACGGACAGTCGGGCGCGCGCGCTGCCGAGGACGGGATCGCGCTTCGCGGTCTTGTCGATCTCTACCTCTCAGCGACATGGCGGCTGTGGCGCGAACTCCCTGTCCCGTCAAGCTCCGTGCCGGCTCTTCGCGCCGCGGGGCTTGCTGTTCTTCGGGCCGCCGACGATGCCGTCGCCGCTGCAGCAGAGGGCTTCGAGCGAGCCCACCTGTCCATTGCCCGTCGCCAGGAGGCAGAGCGGCTTGAGTTCTTCGACGATCTCCTGTCCGGAAGCGGTGGTCTGCCGGATCTGGTAGCCCGTGGTGAACGTCTGGGCTTGACTCTGGCCGGGCGGCATCAGGTGGTCCTGGTCGCTGAACCAGGCGAGGCTGAGCCGGCCGGGCCGGCTGGCCTGGAGGTTGACCGGATTGTCGCAAGGGCAGCCGCGCCAGCGCCCTCACTGACGGCAACCCGAGGTCGGCGGCTAGTCGCGGTGACGGGCGTGGTTGACGGCTGGGAGGCGCGTCGTGTGGCCGACGCCCTGGCTGGGACGCTGGGGTCCGGACCAGGGACTGCGGGAAGGCGGCGGGTGGCAGTCGGGCGAGCGTACACCGGGCCGAACGGTGTACGGCGGTCCTACGACGAGGCAAGCGGCGCGCTGGATGTGGCCGTGCGGCTTTCGCTGGCAGATCCTGTTGTAGATGCTGCTGACCTGCTTGTTTATCAGGTACTCCTGCGTGACCGAGCCGCCATCGGAGACCTGGTGAGTTCGCTGCTGACGCCATTGAAGCAGGCGAGGGGTGGAGCCGGACCACTGCTCGCAACCCTCGACGCGTACTACTCGAGCGGCGGGGTGGCAGCTTCGGCAGCCAGGCAGCTCCACCTGTCGGTGCGGGCCGTCACGTACCGCCTCTCCCGCGTCGCACTGCTGACAGGCAAGGACCCTTCCGACCCGGCGGATGCACTGGCCCTGCATGTCGCAGTGATCGGCGCGCGGCTGCTCGGCTGGCCAGCCACGCCGCTCGGATGACGCGCCCGCCCGCCGCGCCGGCCATGGTCACCGTGATCGAGACCAGCACGCTGGAGAAGACGCTGCGGACGCTGAAGCTGTCCGGGATGCTCGACACGATCGAGGCCCGCCTGGCCCAGGCCCGCCGAATCCCGAACGCGATGTTAGCCCCGACCCCGCCGCGGCGCCCGACCAGGTCGTCGACGAGGAAGCACAGTGACAGCCGGTCGATGTGCTCGGCCAGCACGTGCTCGCCAAAACGACCAGCGAAATGCATCAGGTGATCGGTGGCAATCGAGCCGCTGACGGCGGTGGTTCCGACTCTCATGGGCTTGCGTCCGGCAGAGGTCGGAAAGGACGCAGGGTTAGAAGACGATGGCTATCCGGCCGTCGAGTAGGACGCGATCCTGACAGTGCCAGGTGACGGCACGGACGAGCACGGTGCGCTCGATGTCCGCGCTGCGCCGGGCCAGGTCGGCGACGGTGTCCTGGTGTGAGACCCGGGTGACGTCCTGCTCGATGATCGGGCCCTCGTCGAGATCTTCGGTGGCGTAGTGCGCGGTGGCGCCGATCAGCTTCACGCCCCGTTCCCTGGCCCGCTCGTATGGCCCCGCGCCGGCGAACGCGGGCAAGAAGGAGTGGTGGATGTTGATGACCGGCACGCCGACCTGTTCCAGGAAGGCGGGGGACAGGATCTGCATATAACGGGCGAGCACGACAAGATCAACGTTGCCGCGCAGCAGCTCGAGCTGGCGCCGCTCGGCCTGTGCCTTGGTTGCCCTGGTCACCGGGACGTGCTCGAACGGGACGCCGAACGAGACCACGTCAGGCCGGAGATCGGGGTGGTTGGAGATGACGAGGACCGTCTGGACCGGCAGCTCACCCCTCCGCTCTCGCCACAGCAAGTCGAGCAGGCAGTGGTCCTGGCGGGAGACGAAGAGCGCGACCCTGGCGGGGACGGAGGCGTCGCGCAGGCGAAACTGCGCGCCGAGTGCGCTCGCCACCTCGTCGGTGAACCGGCGCTCGATCTCGGGCAGCCTGCCGGCCACGCCAGGCAGGTGGAACTCGGTGCGCAGAAAGAACTGACCGCCTGTTGGCCCGGTGGAGTACTGGTCGGACTGCACGATGTTGGCGCCGTTGCGATGCAGGAAAGAGGCGACGCTGGCGATGATGCCAGGCCGGTCCGCGCATGACATCACGATCCTGGCGATATCAGGCCCTGCGTGCGGTCCGCCCGCCTGTGCCGTGCTAGGCATCTCGCTGACAATAGTCACCGCCGGGCCGCCGTGCGGACGGGCGCGCCGGGCAGCCCGGCTGCCTCGCCCAACTCGGCAGCGCGGTCGGTCCGCTCCCGGGGCAGGTCGGCGTCGGTTCGGCCGAAGCCCTCTGCCAATGAGCGTGCCTGTGAGTCGCGCGAAACGGGGCGCGACGGGGGAGTGGTGACGCGATTGCCGGGACGTTGGCGCAGGCAGGGGGACCAGGGAGGGGATGCGTCGGGTTCATAATCCGCCGGTCGCGGGTTCGATCGCCACCCGCCCCACTCTGTGATCTCTCAAGACATCGAGGACACTCCGAACCCACGTCTGGGTTCGGGGTGTTTGCGTTAGCGGGGGAGGGCGTGGGTTTCCGGGCGGGGCCTGATGGCCGGCAGGTGGACTGATAGTCGAGGGCGGGGTCGAGGGAGAGCTCGCGGAACGGCTCGCCGGTGGCGGCGTTGATGATGTGGATGCGCAGGTCCTGGACGAGCAGCAGGACGCCGCTTGGCGTCCTCGATTAGTCTGCCGGCCCGGGCCAGCCAGCCGGTGGCGGCAGGACGGTTGGCCAGGTGCTGCTTGTTGTGCGGTACGTTCGCCGAGGTCCGGTCATCTGCCGGGATCGCGCTGCTGCTGCCAGCCCCGTAGCGTCAGCCTGCGCCAGCCCGCCGGACTTCCCCACTTCCGTAGCCAGCTCGGCAACCTCCTGCGCATGGCTCATCAGCCATGGTGACTTGAGCTCGGCGAGCTCACCGACCGCCGCGAGCGCGTCATCCAGCTCGGCGCCGCTGACAACGGCTGTCAGCGAGGGCTCGGAGTCGATCACCAGGTCCCAGCTAGTCGCTGCGTCGAGATCCCCGAAGATCAGCGGCGCCTGCTGACAGAACATGTCGACGATGTCCGGGTCGAACTGAGTGCCGCTGCGCTCGCGGGCGACCGGAGAGCGCCGCGTCAACACCGCCGGTGCGCCGGAAAACCTCGACGACATTGGCGAGGTTGATCAGCCGCGAACTCAGCGCGATCTGGTCGCCGCGAAGGCCATAGGCACCCTTACCGTCCCAGCGCTCGTGACTCTGCTTGAGGCTGGCCCGCACCCGCTCGCCCAGACCGAGACTTGCGGCCAGCTCGTCGGCGGCCAGGTAGTGGTTCTCCGCCAGCGCAGCGAGCGCGCACCGCCCATCGCCCATGAACCGCACGCCCAGGCGCGCTCGCTGCAGCAGCGGCACGCCAGCACCGCCGACGTGCTTCAACATGAACGCGGCTGCCGGACCTGCCTTGCCGAAGTCATAGCCGTAATGCGCATCCTGCTTGATCGCAAGATCGTCGCCGAGCCACTTGGCCTGCTCGTAGGCATCGGTGTGGCACCCAACCCACGCGAGCAGGCCCGAGTAGTACACGACGCCGCGTTCGGAATCGTCCAGGGCTGCGCTCCCGGGCCTACCACGCAGCTCGTGACACCGGCGACTTCGACCTGATCGAGCGGGCAGCCCTCAGCTTGCCGTCAAGCCAGCAATTCGGCACCCATCCGGGACAGGTGCCCGCGCTGGTGCATGAGGCTTACGCAGCGGCTGCCACGCCCGTGAGCTGGTGTCGGCTGGCTGCCGCCCTGGCCCGGGCATGGACATTCGGCGGCGAAGCCGACCGGGCGGTCATCTTTGCGGACGAGGCAGTGCGGCTGGCGGAGGAGATCGGCGAGCAGGTCGGAGCACCTTAGCCGGACTGCTCGCAGCGACCCTATGGAGTGAATTCGGAGTTGCCCTGATGGAGCCTGGCTGCGATTCCCCGGACGTCTTCCAGGTGCGGTCGTTCCAGTGCAGGATCAAGGTCTTGTGGCCGATTCCTGCGCCGACTGCCCAGGCGTCGGGGGCAGCGGCAGCTGCCACGCCGGCGAGGGAGTAGCCGCCCGGGCTGGGCACCTGCGTCCAGGTACGGCCGTTCCAGTGCGCGATCAGGGTCCTGAGGCCGGTGTAGCCGACGGCCCACGCGCTGGTGGCGGAGGCCGCGGTCACCCCGAAGAGCTGGCTGCCGCCTGCGGCCTCAGGGCTCGGGCTGGGTACCCGCGTCCAGGCGGCGCCGCCCCAGCGCAGGATCACGGTCTGATAGGGGTAGTTGCCAATAGTGCCGACGGCCCAGGCATTGGTGGCGGAGGTGGCGGCCACGCCGTTCAGGCTGGTGTTGCGTGCGGGGTTCGGGCTGGGGATCCGTGTCCAGGTGGTGCCATTCCAGCGCAGGATCAAGGTCCACGTGCTCGTGGCGCCGACCGCCCAGGCAGAGCGGGCCGAGATGGCGGCCACGCTGGTCAGGCCGCAGCCGCCTGCACATGCCGGGCTGGGCACCCGCCTCCAGGCTGCGCCGTTCCAGTGCAGGATCAGGGTCTTGGTATAGCTGCCGTCTGGGTTGCCGGCGTAGCCCACCGCCCAGGCGCTGCGCGCGGACGTGGCGGCCACGCTGAAGAGGGCGCCGCCGCCTGTGGGTGTCGGGCTCGGCACCCGCCGCCACGCGGTGCCGTTCCAGTGCACGATCAGGGTCCTGGGGCTGCCGGTGCCAGTGAAAGACGAGCCGACCGCCCAAGCACTGTGCGCGGACGTGGCGGCCACGCCATAGTAAATGCTGGCGCCGCCGCCCGGCGCGGGGCTCGGGCTGGGCACCCGGTTCCACGTGCTGCCGTTCCAGTGCAGGATCAGCGTCGTCCGGCCACTGCTCGCGCCGACCGCCCACGCGTCGCGGGCGGAGACCGTGGCCACGCTAGTCAGCCAGCCGCGAGCGACGGTCGACTCCGCCAGGCCGCCAGGCCCGGTCCGGACCGCACCGGCGGCGCTGGGTCCGGCAAGACCTGCTGCGGCTAACGCCAAGCTCGCGGCCGCGCCAAATGTGCCCGCGATGTGCCTGCTCATCATGTGCCTGCTCATCAAGAGCCATCCCTTCCCAGCCGGCCCCGCCGCCAGCCGGACCGTCCCGGACACGGCAACGACCCGCCCGCCAGCCGTCTCTCGGCCGCGATCTGCATCAACAACACCAGATACCAACGGTGCTGTCCACCCCGGCTGACCGGCAGGGCCGAAGGCCGGCGGCATTACCGGCCAAGGTCGCTGTCCGGTGGCTAAGCAGCTCCCGGCCGCGGACGAGCAGGTCCTGGACGTCCGAAGATGTGCGCCTCGACCGAGGGCCGACGCCATCTGCCATGACTCGCCGATGTCCTCCCACGGCGGCCGCTGGCCGCCCACGAGGGCAGGCCGCGTCTCGGTAATCTCGAAATAGGAAGGATCACCGGGCGCCTCGATTCCGACGAGCTTGCGTGTCACGCCTTGCGCGCGGATCCGCTCGAGCGAGGCTTTGCCGACGTAGTCGGCGTCCTGTGCTTCCAGTATCGGAGTCTTTCCAGGCTTACGCTTGCGGGGAAGCTCGAACTGACCCATCATTCAGTTCGAGCGGCGGGCCAACAGTCGCCGTTCTTCGAAGCAACGCTGCGATGGGGCTGCAAAGAGGATTCCTCCGACTGCGTTGCTGACCATTCCTCATCTGCCGCAGGCGGCTGTCTCCGGCCGGGCGGTGTGGCGTCACGAGCCATGCGGCGCAGCCGCCAGGTCTCCTGGACGGAGGCGGAATTCCTGCAAGCGCAGGTTGTGGTACTTCTCGGTCTCGCCGACCCAGTCCATGCCGATGCGTCGAACCGTCGCCATGGCGCGAGTGTTGGCTGGCCGCACGACCGCGATGACCTGTTCAATTCCCTGTTCGAATGCCCACCGCGCCAGTGCCAGGCCAGTCTCGGTAGCGTAGCCCTTGCCCCACGCATCAGGGCGAAGCTGCCAGCCGATCTCGAACTCCTCGTCTGGCGCCAGAGGAAGCAGGGTGGCCCCGCCGACCACATGCCCGTCCTGCCGGAGCTCAATCGCCCACCGGCCAGCCGGCGCCCTCATGCGTGCGTCCTCGGCGACCCACTGCTGCAGCATCAAGCGCATGGCCGCCAGATCACGAACCGCATCCATCTCCGGAGCCAGCCATCGCGCCACCTCAGCATCGCCGTACGCGCCCAGCGCCGCCCCGGCATCATCGATGCTCCACGGGCGCAGGACGAGACGTTCGGTGACCAGTCTGTGGGCCATAGGCTCACGATAGCCGGGCCCAGCGAATCGGACACGCTCGCGTCCGCAACACTGCGCAGCCCGGTCATGCACGACCTGTCCGCGGGGTCGTCGTTGCGGCTGACCATAAGCGACGTGGTGCGACGAGCGCCGACGCAGGACGAGATACTACAGAACGACCGGATCTGGGCAGTTAACACCAGCCAAGCCACGGACCTGCATCCGACACCGAACGGCGGATATCGCGTCCGCTGCGAGGTCGCTGGTCCATCACTCAGCGCGACCACGCCGCGGCGCAGTGATGTCTGGAGCGCGCCGAGCACACAGCTGGTCCGAGGTACTTTTGATGACAGGATCGTCGGCGACTGTGAAGGAATGAAGGTGACCAGTTTCCCGGAGCTCGTTTCAGCCGAGAAGTGGCAACAGGCTCGCGACGAGCTGCTCAATGCCGAGAAGGAGGCCACGCGTGCGCTTGACGCGCTCGCTGCGCGCCGCCGCCGGCTCCCGATGGTCAAGTTCGACAACACCAGGTACGTCTTCGGCACGTCAGCCGGGCCGAAGACCCTGCTCGACTTGTTCGCCGGACAGCGACAGCTCGTCGTCTACCAGTTCATGGACAACGGCCCCGACGACTACTGCCCTGGCTGCACCCGCTTCACCAGCAACGTCGTCGACCTGGCCACGCTGGCCGACGCCGGAGTCAGCTGGGCGACAGTGTCCGACATGCCGCTCGCCCAGATCGAGGCCTACAAGGCACGGATGGGCTGGACGGTGCCGTTCGTGTCGTCGCACGGCACGACGTTCGCCGGCGACTGCGGTGCAGGTGACGGCTTCATGCTCAGCATGTTCCTGCGCGACAGCGAGGACATCTACCGGACCTACTGCACCACCGCCCGCGGCGTGGACCGGCTCCTGTTCGTCAACAACATCCTCGACCTCACCCCGTACGGACGCCAGGCGGACTGGGAAGACTCCCCGCCTGGCTGGCCGCAGCATCCCACTTACGGGTAGGCGAGAGGGCATGGGTGGGAACCGTCCGGCCCGGCCAGGCTGGCCGCCCCCACAGCAGGTCCGATGACTTCCGCAACATCCGCCCTCCGGCTATCCCTCACAGCACCAAGAAGCTTCCCAGCGCCGACTACGGTCAGCGGGGGATGAGCAGCATGACGCGGCGCTGGCCAGCTTGACTGGGGCGAAAACCCGGGTTGCGACCTCGGGCGAAAAGCCGGTGAACTTGGTGAACAGCCGCATCGTGCGCCCGGTCCACAGATTCACCCAGTTCCGTCATGGCTAGGGTGGCGATGCGGTGCTGCAGGTCGTCCGCCATCCGGCCGGGCTCACGCAACTTGGCCCGCAACGTGGCCATGGCCGGCGTAGTCGGGGGGCTTGGCCGGGTAGGCCAGGTCGAGGTAGCGCATCCACATGCCCAGGCTGCGGAGCATTTGCGTGCCCGCGCCAGCAGCATGAGGCCCCTGCGGGAGCGGCCGATCCGCAGCAGACCGCCCAGGTCGACCTGCTTCGTGCAGGTCATGCTCAGACCAGACAAGCGAGCGTTCCTACCGTCCGGACGGCGGGCTCGGTGACTTACATGCCTCAATGGTGCACTGCCATCCCAGTTGCGGAGAACTGAATCAGCTTTGGTGTGCAACGGTGGTCGTTGAGGGGCGCGACCGGCCGCTGGCGAAATGGCATGGCGGCCCGCGTGGGCCCGTAACCTACGCGAAGGGACTGACGGTGTATGGACGATGGAAGCGGCGCAACGGTTACCTTCGGGTTGTTCGACTGGGTTGATTCGGATGGTGTGCGCGAGGCCGGTCAGCTGTACCGCGAACGGCTTGACCTGCTCGCCGATGCCGAGTCCCAGGGGTTCGACATCTATCACCTGGCGGAACATCACGGCACGCCGCTGGGCCTCGTGCCGTCGCCCAGCGTCTTCCTCGCCGCCGCTGCGATGCGGACCACGCGGATCCGGCTGTGTCCACTGGTGTATGTGCTGCCGCTGTATGAACCGGCGCGGCTGGCGGAGGAGATCGCGATGCTCGATCAACTCAGCGGAGGCCGTCT
>Ga0307374_10006505_pt1 | contig 18321 bp, 14 predicted proteins | sample OX3MG_FD_202532 | JGI IMG/M metagenome (GOLD analysis project Ga0307374, IMG submission 202532) | Soil microbial communities from Risofladan, Vaasa, Finland - OX-3 | ecosystem: Environmental > Terrestrial > Soil > Coastal area > Acid sulfate soil | place: Finland: Risofladan, Vaasa | collected...
TATGTTATCAGAGTCTTGTCCTTTTTGCTCAATATTTTTGCAGAAAATCCATACTGGCTTCGGTGTGCCTCATCTGCGATAACTACAATGTTATCTCTTTCAGATAGAACTGGGTATTGTTCTCTGTCATCTTCTGGAAAGAATTTCTGTATTGTAGTAAATACTACACCTCCTGAGGAAACCTTTAGCATTTCCTGTATCTCTTTTCTTGATTCAGCTTGAATTGGTTTTTGCCTTAGAATGTCCTGACATCTTCCAAAGGTTCCAAATAACTGGTCGTCTAGATCATTTCTGTCAGTTAAGACTACTATTGTTGGATTGTCCATTTCCCTGACAAGCTTTCCAGTGTAAAATATCATAGTCAAGGATTTTCCAGAGCCTTGAGTATGCCATACAATTCCAGCTTTTTTGTTTCCTTTTCTTGCCTTTACTGTTGATTCCACTGCTTTGTTTGCAGCCCAGTATTGATGATAAGCTGCAAGTTTCTTGATAGTTTCTTTGTCCTTTTCAAAGACGATGTAGTTTCTGATAATGTCCAGAAATCTTTGCTTGTCGCAAATACCTTTTAGTAAAATCTCGATCTCGTTTAATCCCTTCTTTGGTTTTTCTCCATCGATTGTCTTCCACTGCATGAATCGTTCTTTTTGAGATGATATTGTTCCTGCCCGAGCTTTTAGTCCGTCGCTTATCACGAGAATTTCATTATATCGGAATAACGTTGGAAGTTGTTCCTTGTAGGTTTGAAATTGATTAAAAGCAGTCCATATCGTGGCATCCTCGTCTGCTAGATTTTTTAGTTCAATTACTAGCAACGGGATTCCATTGATAAACAAGATAACGTCAGGCCTCCTTTCGACTTTGTTCTCTTGTACAGTGAATTGGTTTACTGCCCAGTATTCGTTATTTTTTGAATCGGGTTTTTCAAAATCAAAAAGCCATACTTTCTTGTATCTTTCTCCCTCTTCTGTTTGAATTGGAATATCTATACCGTCAACTAGCATTTTATGGAAGCTTTCATTGTCTGCAATTAGCTTCTGGCTTTCGCTTCTGAGAACCTGTTTTACTGCCTGTTCTCTTACATCTTCAGGAATGGAAGGGTTGATTCTCCTCAGTGCTTCCCTTAGTCTTTCGACAAGAACAACATCTTTGTAATCATCTCTTAATGCCGATTTTCCTCTGGGTTGATAGTCCTCGTTATCACCTCGGATTATTTTGTAGCCTAGGCTTTCCAAGACATCTAGGACATTTTCTTCGACATCTGCTTCGCTTATGGCCTTTCGCATGTTATTTTACCCCTACTGGAACTCTTATCTTTCCAGACATAAGTTTAGGTAAAATTGTCTCTCGAAGACGTGAAAGAGTTTCTATTTGCAAATTGTTTTCCAACAATTTTAGAAACATGATTTCTATGGATGACTCAAACTTTTGTAATAATTTTTCCTCAGGTAAAATTATTTTTTCGTTTTTAGACCAATTACTAACATCTAATGCCCAGATCACGGAACCTGTGTTATACTTCACGGCGTTTTGCTGATTGATAAACAAGTGGTAGTAGAGATAATGCTTAAGATTTTTCAATTTTGGTATCACCTTTGTTATATGATGTGAGAAAATACCTTTTCCTTTTTCATATCCTAACGGAAACTCAACTAGTGCAGGATAGCCTAGTAAAGTACCCGTTTTTGTTTGCTCAGTATTAGCAACAACTATGTCTCCACGATACACAAAATTTTTTTCTTTAACTCTATCACTGGTAATGTAACTGAATTCTCTTTTGAATCCCCCAAATTCTTTTACGCTGTTGAGTGTTACGAATGCATATTCCCCATCAATCTTGCTTTTTTCAGAGCCACGATATGAAAAACCTCTCGTAAATTCTGCTGCCTGATCTAATGGGACAACTTCCCAACCTTTTGGTATCTGCTTTCCTAATTCTTCATTGTCAGTCATATCTCCACCTGAGGATTTGTATGGCTTGCCTTCTTTGTTTGGAAACTCAAAGTCAATGAACCAGTGTTTGAAAATTACCTTACTTAATGCTTCAAAGGTTTTGTTCATATTTTGGTTAAGTTCTATTTTTGAGTCTAGATCGGATAGGATCTTTGCAATCGATTGTTGTTCAACAGATGATGGGAATGGGATAGATAATTGTTCAATGTCTCTTTGATACAAATGCGGAATAACAGATCCTTCAATTCTACTTTCAACTAGACTCTTAAAGAATGGAGAATTAAAATACTGATAAAGAAAATCTTGATCTAACTTTTCAGACTTACTTCTAATTAAGAAGATCCCTGATGCTAGAGTTGCAGGTTCAGGTAGGTGTGTAACATGAGCCATTTTTCCAATAGTTCCATCTTTAGTCATTAAGATATCATTCTTTTTTACAGATATTTCTTGTGATTCATCGTATCGCCATTTAGGAACTCTCAAACAATTTTTCCAAACAACTTTACCATTTTTTATATTAGGACCGTTGATAATTATAATACCATCTCTACCAAACTCAGATTTTTTCAATCCTTTCCAACCAATTCTTCCTTTAATGAAGAGTAACTCATTTAACTTCTTGACTTCCCAATCTTCTGGAATTATCCCTATTTCGGTTTGTTTTAGTTTAGTTTTTTGTGTCATGTACGCTGCTCCAAATCAAAGCGTTTTTCAAAACTTTTTTGCAATTCTCCATTCCATGCTAATTCTTCAATATAATTTTTGAAATCTTGTCTTATTTTATCAAGAAATTTATGAGGATTTATCTTAATTATTCCATTAGTGTATCGAAGAGGATCTAGAAATTTCCTAGAAACAATAACATTACTGCCAGTCATTCCATCATGAAATAATCCACATCTGATCTGTTTGTAATAACCTTTCAGTATGTCATCTGGAACGGTTTCCTTGTCGAAAATTCTCCTTAAACCTTTAATAAAAAATTTTTTAGAATTGTTTTCGCTCATTTTTCCTTCTCGGAATTGCTGATTTCCTTCAACATATGCAATTGCTATAGATAATATTACAAAACTAGTCTCACTATCACTTTTTAATTTTTCAGCTATTTCTAAAAACCAACTGTTGACTCTGTCTTCATAAATTTTTATTTTAGTTTTGATATCATTTAGATTTAAACTAGTTTGAGCATTTCTTTTATCGTAGATTTTATTATTTATAACATAATAATTTTTACTTATTGTTGTTTTAACTATTTTATTTATTTTTATAACCTCCAACCAAGACGTTCTAAATTCTTTTTTATTTCATTATTCAGTATTTTTCCTTCCTGCATCTGCTTTGATAATTCCGTTGTGAGTTTTTCCATCTTTTCATCAAAAGCTTCTATGTCCTCTTCCTCTTCTTCTGTTCCTACATACCGTCCAGGAGTCAAAATCCATTCATGTTTTCTTATTTCATCTAAAGAAGCAGACTTACAAAATCCGGGAATATCATGGTATTTTTTCTCTAGCTCCCCTCTCCAAGAATGATAAGTATCTGAAATTTTCTTTATGCCTTCATCCGTTAGTTCTTTATGCCTCCTATCAACCAACGTGCCAAGTTTTCGAGTATCAATGAAGAGTACTTGGCGTCTTCTATCTCGTAAGTTGTGGTTTTTCTTATTGCGAGTAACAAACCACAAACAAGCAGGAATCATTGTGTTATAGAACAGTTGAGTTGGTAAAGCTACCATACAGTCAATCAAATCATCTTCAATCATTTTTTTGCGAATTTCTCCTTCATTTGAAGTACTGGAAGACATAGATCCATTAGCCAAAACAAAGCCAGCAGTACCCGTAGGTGAAAGATGATGTATGAAATGTTGTACCCATGCAAAATTTGCATTTCCTTTTGGTGGGGCTCCAAACTTCCATCTCACGTCATCTTGTAAAAGTTCTCCGCTCCAGTCACTGTCATTAAATGGAGGATTGGCAAGAACAAAGTCTGCTTTCAAATCCTTAAACTGGTCATCTCGGAAAGAATCACCCCATTCAATATTGGAATCAATTCCCCGGATAGCCAGATTCATCTTGCATAGACGCCAAGTTGTCTGATTGCTTTCTTGTCCGTAAATTGAAATATCACCAATTTTTCCGCCATGTGCTTCTATGAATTTTTCACTTTGAACAAACATTCCTCCTGAACCGCAACAGGGATCAAAGATTCTTCCTTTATACGGCTCCAACATCTCTACCAAAAGATTGACAATACTTCTAGGAGTATAGAACTGGCCTCCCTTCTTGCCTTCTGCATCTGCAAACTGCCCTAGAAAATATTCGTAGACTCTTCCGAGAACATCCTTACTTCTACTTGCTCTGTCCCCTAAACCAATTGTACCAATTAAATCAATTAGTTCTCCCAGTCTTTGTTTGTTCAATGCAGGTCTTGCATAATTTTTTTGTAGAACGCCTTTGAGAGAACGATTTTCTTTTTCTATAATGTCCATTGCTTCATCGATTAGTTTGCCAATTTCTGGCTTCTTTGCATTATTTGCTAAATAATCCCATCGTGCTTTTTTTGGAACCCAGAAAACTCTTTTGGCAACATATTCATCAACATCCTCTGGGTCAGATGTTGGATCTTTTTGTAGTTCTTCGTAGACTTCATTAAAGGCATCAGAGATGTATTTTAAGAAAATAAGACCTAGAACAACATGCTTGTATTCTGCAGCATCCATGTTGCTTCTTAATTTATCAGCAGTAATCCACAGCTTCTGTTCAAAACCAAGGTTAGCACCGTTTCCGTTTTCATTTTTCTGAGATTTCATAAGGCTACCTTTTCTATCTTGGTACTAGGGATTAAAAATCCGATCATACGAAACCTTCTTTTCTAAGTTCTCTTTCTACCTAATCTTTACCTTTTCCACAGATTTCCTTCTGTTAGTAATGATGAACTTATTTAATTATAGGAGTTAAATCTAATTAGACATGTTCAATCCATTTGAAAAACCAATCGAACAGATTACTAACGATGATCTTTTAACTTTGAAAGAAAAGAATCTGTCTTTTGATTGCCTGAGATTATTAGGTCAGAATGTTAGTCTTCTAGGGAAATTAAAACTTCAGCTAATTGTTTCTTCTATAAACATGTGATGTTCCACCATCTTTGGATATGTAGAAAATATTATCCACATAAGTTTCCAGTTCCTTCTCGTGAGACACTAGAATGATCTGCTGTGATTGTAGCTGTTGAAGAACGGTTCTAACTTTTGAAAGCTGTGTTTTACTAAATCCATCCGTTGGTTCATCTAAAATCAAAAGATTGGACTTTAAACTCTCAGTTTCTTGTCGTATCATGGAATTCAAAGTTAACCTATAGGATAATGCAATGCTAGTTTTTTCTCCACCGCTGAGATATTCTATATTTTGCTCATAACCATCTTGTTCTACCAAAGGAGTAAAATCTTCATCTATTCTAGATTGTTTTGTAGGATCGTCTATTAGAACAGAAAACCAATTTTGGTAAATTGAATTGAAACTATGCTGAATAGAACGTAATACTTGTTTTTCTACTTGCTCTAAAGTAGGAATAAAAAAGTCCTTTAACCAATCATAGCAACTGTTAAAAATTTCATACTGTTGTTGGGCCTTTTTTGCATCAGAAACTTCACTACCAAGTCTTTGAATCTCATTCTTGAGATGTCTTAAATTTTCATTCTTTGTTGAGAGATTTTGTTTTAATTTTTCTATGTTTATTTGAATAGATTCTTTATAATTTTCTGCCTTTTGTAACTCATCATCCACATCACACAATAAAACGATTTTTTTTGAGATCTCCTTCAAATCTCTTCCAAGTTCTAAAATTTTCTGTTCAACTAATTCTTTTTTTCGTTTTATCTTATCAAAATTCTCTTTCGTTTTTTCTTTCCTAGCTTGTTCTTGTTCTATTTGTTTTTCCGTATTGTTAAACTGAATAAGTGCATCTCTAAGTGCTTTCACATAAGAGAGAGGATCCTTAAATTTGCCATTGTTTGGAAAAGATCTTTCTTCTGGAATTACTCTTTTGTTATCAAATTCCTCTAATTTTAGCCTCAATTCATGTAATTGCTTATTTTTATCATTCCATTGTTGTAACATTGGCAATATGGTGCGAATTTTTGTTACAAGCACTTGTTTTTCAGAAATCTGTTTATCTAGGTCTTTCTCTTTAATTGATTTTTCATTAATCTCGTTTTCGTATTGCTGAATACCGTTTCGTATTGTATCTAGATTTTCTCGGTATTCTTTCTGAAGATTTTTCATATGATCTTCTGTTAGTATATTCTCACATACTGGACACTTTGAACCTAAATTGGAAATATTTGTGATCCTTGATTCAAGATCTTTTTTCCGTCCTTCTAATGCTGCTTTAGACTTCTCTGTTTCCATGATGATTTTCCTTACTTCATCATATTTTATCGTAAATTGATTTAATACATGACTGATTTCTACTAATTCCTCTTGTAGATGTTCAACAGTAGAATCTCGGTATGAGTCTAAGTTTTCAGAAACCTTAGAAAGATCTCGTAATATAGTTTGGATTTCTGAGTTAATACCAGTTAATTTATTATTCAAACCTTCAAAATTGCTGATCTCTTCTTCTAATTCAGAAAGACTCTTTAAAGTAGGTTTTTGAATTTTTTCTAATTTGTTTATTGTGTTTTGCACTTCTTGGATTTCCAGTTGTTTGTCTTTAATTTCATCCGAAATAGACTCTAAATTTGACTTATTTTCATCCATGTCTTCCTCAATGCCGTCTTTTTCAATCTCAATCTTCTCTTTCTCTTTTTGTTTCTTCCTTACCTCTTCCACTGTTTTGTGAGCTAGCGTTTTACTCTTCTCTAGTGTTGTTAATTCTTTAGTTTGGATTGAGATTTCATGCGATTCTTTTTCTTGTTCTTTAGCAGCTTTCTGAAAATTCTGTTTTAACTCACTAATATTTAAAAAACTTGTTTTGGAGACAGCGATTTTTGTTTTAAGTAAAGATATTATATTTTTTGCATTTTCGGAAGCTATTTTATAATCTTCCATGCCAAAGGCTTTCCTTATTGTCTCCAACCTCATTTTTGAATCGCTCAAAACCTTCTTCATTTCCTCTTGAGGCGTAAAAACAGCATATCTGTAAATTCTACTTTCAGAATTTGCGCTTGCGGGTTCATTGAACCTTAAGATTTGTAGTATTCGTTGTTTAAGTTCTGAGGCAGAAAGTGGCTCCATCACACCATCACTTACAAGATGACAAGATTTGCTATCCTGCGAAATCAAATCTCCTTTTCTCTTTAATTTTCGTTTGATTTCGTAGGTTTTTCCTTCAACTTCGAAATTAAGTATTACAAATCCTTCGGTTTTCTTTTTACTCAAAAGACCTTCAGGTTTTTGAGATCCTAATCCAAATAAAGCAAATTCAATGGCCATCAAAACAGTAGATTTTCCAGAGCCTATGTCTCCCTCAAAAAGAGTAATCCCTCGTGGAAATTCTATCTTTTCATGATTATAGCTTCTGATATTTTCTATCTCAATAGAATTAAGAATCATTTTCTATTTCAATTCCCAATATTTTGAAGGCATTCTGTTCTATTCTGTTCTGATATTCTATCTTGTTTTCATTGACTAATTGTGACTGTCGTAGTTCATGTAAAAGAGATTTTGCAAGTTTTACTCCTAACGTTCCTTGAAGTTTTTTTTTCCCAATCTTAATTTGTCCAATATTTTCTTTGAATACATTTATCTCGATTTCCTCTTTGTTTTTGCCACTAGCTGGAGTTATAGAATATTCTTTTGATGATAGAGAATTACGATTAATTAAAACTTCGATTGCTCCTTTTTCCTTTAATTCTTCACTAATCTTTGTAAAATCTATTTCAGTAGTTTTGCCTGAAATCAATTCACCCCAAGTCTTTATTATAATTATTTTATCTTCAGGATCAAATCGCTTTATTTCAGATAATAGATCTAGGTTTACAGAAGTAGATTTTTTCCCGTTAGCATTATATTCTATTATTTTATACTGGACCTTTTCAATTGGAACAAATTCTACTTTCCTTATTTTAGTATCAAATTCCACTAGGATGAATCCTCTTTTTGTTCCTTTAGCACTGTCTTCCAAGTCGCTATGGTAGCCAGCAAATATTGTACCGGGATATGCTATTTTTTTGTAATCTTTGTACTCCTGTAGCGAGTAATTATGAACATGCCCACCTGCATAGTAATCAAATCCTTTTGGAAGTAATGAAATGGGCATAAAATCACTTTCTGCTACTGCTTTTGTCTTTAATTCATTAATTCCAGAATGAAAGAGAAAGATCTTAAAACCTTCTTCTTTTTCAAGTGATTTCCTATCTAATTTTTCATAATATTCTAATTCTTTTCCTGCAGACAATCCTGGAAGTCCAAAAATTTTGGCTTTTGTTTTGGGATCTTGAACAAACTCTAAGACAATTTTGTTACCAGGTGCATCCTTTTGTTTTGAAACCTTGATCAGATAACCAACTTCTGTAAGTAAGTCAATGACGGAATTTGAAATAGGACTAAAGTCATGACTCCCATATACAACATAGACAGGAATTCTAGACTCGTACAATCTTCTGAATTGTTTAAAAGCAAACTTTTGTACTCTCATCTCTGGAATGTTACCGTGAAATAAATCTCCAGGAATTAGAATAAAATCTATTTTTCGTTTAATACATTCGCTTACAGCTGTTTCAAATACGTTTAATTCTATTTTTTGAAGGGATTCCTGCTTTTGATATCCTAAATGACAATCGGACAAATGTGCAAATTTGAACAACTGCTAAAACACCTTCGTTTTGATATTCCTTTTTGGTTCATTTTGATTTTTTACTAGGTCTTCAAAAAGTGGAATCTTGATTGGAATTGCAAATGGAACAAAAATACTAGAGATTATAGCCTCACCCTTGTCTAGGCTTGCAATGTTTCTGTCATCCTTTGACAAATCTTGAGATGCACTTGCAATAATTGCTTGTCTTTCTTGAACCATTTCGTTGCCCAGGATTATCTTAGTATTCATATTTGCAAGAATTGTTCTTGGGATGACGCTAGTTAACTGAGTTATAGCAGTTAAACCGATGTTGAATTTTCTACCCTCTTTTGCAATGATGCTGTAAATATTGGAATTTTGATTTTTTAACACATCCTCACCAATAACTCTAGGAGCTTCCTCAACTACGATCGTGACAATAGGTTTTCTGTCTAACTGGCCCCTTACTTTGTAATTCTGATATCTGTCAAAAATACGACTAGCAATTACGTTTCCTACGATTAATTCAGCCTCATCTACTAGTCGAGAAGTATCAAGGATCACAATTTTACCATCTTCGATATCTTTCACAATGTCATCAGCAACTGTTTGTCCTCTCGTACCTGCATCAAAAACTTGATTGAAGGAAATCACATTTCCATCCTCATCAAGGTCTAATCCAAGAGTTAACCTGAAAATACGTTTTAAAATTGCCAGAGTTATGGGTGCAACTTCCTTAGGATTTTGAGTGGGGCGTTCCTGAATTACTGCAGATATCCAATCTCCCTTAAATTCTCTGAAATAAATTCTAATTGCTTGTTCTTGAGGTTCAGTAAGTGTTACAATCCCTCTAAAGTGATCAGGTTTTAACGATTGTAAATTAATGGTTAAAACATTTGCTCCTGCAGGAGGATTACTTGGAGTATAGTAAACAAGTCGATCTTTAGCTTCATTATGATCTTTTAATCCTAAACCATGTCTGCCATAATATTCATCATGTGCATCCAAGACAAGTGCACCAACTTTTTTTGTGGGTAAAAGATTCCAGAGAATTGTTTTAACAAGATTACTTTTTCCACGACCAGTAGTAGCTGGAATCAATACGTGATGAGAAAATACATCCTTAGTCGGTAACCAAACATCAGCATCCAATACTTTTGAACCACTCCTTATCTTCCCTACAAAAAATGAATCTTCATCCTTTGAAAGAAAGTCAAGGTCTTCTTTGTTGACTAATTGTATTTCATTGAAAAAAGAAGGAAGTATTTTAGGAAGATTTACTTTTGTAGAATTTGCAGATTTATTCAGATATGCCAACGCTCTGACTTTTGCAAGAACATAATTGCGGAGTTCTGGCTCAAAAATTTCGGTATTTACTGGCATCTTTTCAAGATTTATCCCAGACATCAACTCATGAGTCTCACGAGGAATTTGACTACCATATACAAGGTCAAAAACTTGTAAAATCAATGATGCATTGACCTCTCTTGAAATCAGCAAGTCTCCTAGTTCTAGTTTTTTTCCGCCTTTCTCACGAACTAGTATACTCCCGAATTCTCCCGCAACTATTTGGCCTACGACATCCAAATTCATCATTATCCTACCGCCAAATTAAGATCTTCGTGACCTCTGAGTGCCATAGTATGTCCAAGTACATGTCTCCAATTAGGCTCTTTAGATAGATGTGATAATATTATGTCTCGATAGAAAGACAATTCATTGAATTTCACCCTTGAATATGTATCAACATCTATCAGACCATATGGATATCCTATCATGGATAAATCGGATGAGTTTGATGCCAATGTAGACAGTACACTGTTTAATTCATCCTTAGTCATTTTTTCAAGCTGACTTCTCAATATCTCAAGTCTGAAAACAAATTCTGAATTAGGATGCAATTTTACAACTAAAATAAGACCTCTATCATCTTTCTTCTGAGTTCCGATTTTGATGAACCACCTGTCAAATTTAACTTGATGTGAAATTTGTTTTATCGCTCCAAGTAAAGAAGCACCCGAGTCAGTATACAATCTGCTTGTTTTTGATAATCCGCATAAGATGACACCTTTTGATTTACACAAACCATGAAGTTCATCGGTGTATTTTGTTTCCTTCTGAAATGCTTCTTGAAGAGATCCATCTATAACTAGTATATCTCCTTTTGATAATTCATTTTTTACAATCTCGGTTGCCATTTCCCATTCTGCAAATCGTCGTGCAATTGAAGCAACTCTTGCTAAATCTGGTCTTTGGTTACCTTCAGCTATTCTTTTATCTGTTGAATCAAATGATAAATCCTTTGGTTTGGGAAGTAATTCCTTATCTGTTTCATTAACCGCCCATACGTTGACATTGAAAAAAATCTCCTTTTTTGATGCCGTCTTTTTTATTGTTGAAAAAACATATGAAAAAAATTCCAGTCTTGTTCTTGATTTCTTTGGAATTACTCTTTTGTTTCCATCAAATATTGAAAAGTATATCCTATTGATTTGAATGGCGTAATTTGGCGCTTTCAGTAATATTCCACTTCCTCCATCGACAAATGCCATCTTGCGGTTTCCCTTTGTAATCTGTATTTCATGAAAGTTTTCAGGTATAAGATCAAATCTTTCGGAATCATTGCTTGAAAATATGGTTTTACCTGTTCCCTGCTGTTCAATTCTCGTAACAAGATCCTCTATGAGTAATTTTATTGGGTCATATGTCATAGGATTTTATATCACACACCTTCTCATGCGTAGTCTTTACCATAAAGAGATAAAATATGAGGCAGTTATTATATAAGATCACACTAGTGTGCATACCGTAGGATATACTAATTAGTCTAATTCCAAACTAACCATGTTTACAATTTTATTATCATGCGTTAATATTGTTTTCAAAACCTATTGCTAACGGTTCATAACTGATGTCTAAGTACCATTTCTTACTTGATCTTCTCGTCCACTCTATCATGGCTTGATTTGCAGATCGTTCGAGATCTTCTCTTTTCAAACCAGTAATTTTGATAAAATGAGTAATTGCAATATCTTCCAATCCTATTGTTGACGTTCGTCCTAGATGTAAAACCAGTTACAGTTTTGGCAAACTATTTCATATCTAACTAATTTTTGAATTAAATTAATTTCATCGTATTGCCATTTTTCATGACAACTCAAACCCTTTCCTGAAAATCCACAGATTTCACATTTATTTCCAGTCCTAGATAGTTCTCTTTCCCTTATTTTGAGCCACCTTCGTCCAAATCCAACACCTTTGGTACGAGATAATTTGTATAGACTCTTACCCCATGAGGTAGATGGTACTAATTCGATGTCATAATGACCGATTTTTACCAAGAATAGTATGATAAATTTCTATTTTATTAAATGATAATTTTTCACGCCACGATCTTGATAGGTTAAAAAAATCAATCCATGTCCATCAATTTATACCGTTCAAGAGAAAGCAATACTTTTAGACCATGAACCGTTATTGAACTCAATATATGGAACGAGAACGAGTTGTTTCAAGCAATATTCACAGTATAGGGTACGACCCAGAACAAAAAATATTAGAAATTGAATTCAATGATAGGTCGATATATCACTATTTTGACATGCCTGAACTTGAACATTCGAAACTTATGACTGCCTCGTCTAAGGGGAAATATCTAGACAACGACATCAAAGGTAAATACAGATATCGGAAAATAAAATAATAGTCAAATCAGTTTGGGCACAAAACTTTTGTTCCATTACAAACGGAACATATGACAAATTAACTGAGCATTTGGGTGAGTAAATGATTCTAGAAAATCATCATGTTACTTACTATTCAGGATATTACAGATCTCACCAAGTTCTTAATCGTGAATTTAAAAATCCAATTTTTTATAAAGTTCTTTCAAATGTTCGTCTGACATATCTAAAATTGGTTCATACATAAAAGAATTAAGATGAATATTGTCAGGTGTAGTTAAATTTACTTCATTTAAAATTGTTATAATTCTCGTCTCTGTTGAGTTAAGTTCTTTATATTTTTTAGTTAATGCAAAGGTTTGATCTGAGTTGATTGATGATACAAAACTAGAATCGTTTATTTTTGAAACCATATAGCGTTCAGCTTTTAATCTAATTCCGATTGAAAGTACAATTTTATTCTCAAAATTAATCCCCTCGCTAGCAGTCAAGCAATTTTCTGACTCTATAAAAATTTTATCAACAACTTTATCGGTTTCATTTATGTCTGGAAACGTAATACTAGGAATAGCCCTTTGAAAAATTTCTTTCAAATCTTTTATTAAAATACTCTCAGTATCGGCCTTCCAATGTAATAGTGATGTAAGTTTTTTGTAATCTTCCATATCCTCTCCTTTTGTATATTCAATAATATTTCGTACAAAGGGAACAGATGCGATAAGGTTTTTTGATTTATTTAAATTATTCTTCCAGTCTTTGATAAATGGGTTTTTTATTCCCGTTGCCTTTTCTAATCTAACTTCATTTTTAGTCTTATAACAGAAAAAGCAATTTGAATAGTCAACTATGTTTCTACTTTCAATTGTTCTAAAAAAATCAAAATTATGTGTCAGAATTATTTGTTTGAAAATATTTTCTTCCGAAATTTCTTTCAGATATTGAATAATTGCATATTTGTTCTTATAATCAAAAGAATCAGCAATGTCATCAACAATAAATAAAGTTTCTTGACTTGCTTTTTTTCTTGCTTCGACTTCAAAAATAATATTGAGAAGATATAATGCTTTTTTTTCACCACCACTTAAAACTCGCAGTAAATCATCTTTTCTTACTGTAATACTTTGTCCTAAATCTTTAAAAATAAATTTTATAATGGGAACGACACTTTTCAAAATAACATCGTCTTGGTTTTCTAATTTTAGTTCGAATGGTACAAAAAATCTGCTATTAAATATGTCAATAACTGTTTTCCAATCTGTCTCTTGTTTTTTTGCTTTATCGACTATTTTTTCTATTTCTTTTTTTCCATTTTTATATTCATTCAATAAGTTTTCAAACAAATATTTTTGCTCAATAAAATAAGAAATCCATATTTCTGTGGCAAATGTTTCCAGATTTTCTAACTTTGGTAGTATTTCTTTATTGGCAACAAGATAATCACGAAGTTTTCTTAATTCAGTATTGGCAGATAACTTCTTGTCTATTTCTTCCCATTTTTTTGATAATTCAACATCATTTAGAATTGCATTTTTTTCTTCTTGAATGACGTTTTCAAAATCTTCTCCTGTTCTAATTTCTTGTTTAGATATTCCATTATAAAGATTCACAGAATGTTGAGCAATAAAAAAACCATTATCTTTTAAATTTTTTTGAATGGCGGATGCCTTGTAATGGTCAAATCCGTGTTTTAAATACTTGGACTTACTTAACAAATCATTATACTTTTCTATGTATTCTGTAATTTGTTTCTTGAAATCTTTTGTACGTAGAAAATCTAAAACTTTTTCATTAAAAATTTCATTATAAACAATATTTGCAAATTTTGGCTTTTCTCCTGATGAAACTTCTCGTTCTACTTCTTCGACGATATCAAAAAACTTTTTATTGGAGAAACTTCGTGAAATTTCCTCCTCGATATCATTAGTATTCAGTCCTGATAACTGTTTTAATTTTTTTACAAGTTCATGTTTTTCCCCATCAATTTTTTTGTAAATATTATCATATATTGTTTTAAGTTTTGCATCTACCAATAGCGTAGATACCTTTTCAGAATTAAACTGCTCATTATACGGTTCTATGACGAAAATATTTTTTTGAATTAACTCATTGTGGGTTTCATCCTTTATTTCACGAATAGTTTCTCTATCTGGAAACATCAAATCTTTTGAATTCTCACCATCGCTTAAATCGCTAAATGTTTTAGCTAGAGATGTTTTCATTATCCCATTTGATGCATATATAGCAACAACTCTGTGACTAGAAAAATCGAATTCCTTGTTAAGCTTCTTTATGCCGTAGCAATTTTCAAGATTAATGTTTAATTTTTCCATACCATGCCATCTTTTTTTAATTCCTCACCCATAAAATGTTTTAATTTTCAATAAAACAATATGTTTTCAGACTTGTTGTTTTTTACTTTCATGGAGTTCATGAAGTTAAATTATATTGTATCGCTTCCAGATCTGATACTTGGTCTCATCAAGTTAGATCTTTCATTACCTAATTATTCGTCACACACAAGCGAATCTGATTCAACCAAACTCCCTTTTACAAAATTTAAACGAAACTATGATAGTTGGCAAAGACTAAACAAAAGAAAGTCAAGCAAATCACCAAAAGACGAACTGTCAGAAAGACAAGATACACGTCAAGGGTCTCCTATAGTTTAAAGGAAATTCCGATAAAACAGATCCAGGTCTGGAAAGAGGCCCAGGCAAGAAAACTTGATCGAGAGGGAATTTCAGAACTGGCAAAGTCCATCAAAACCGAGGGACTGCAAAATCCACCAATGGTGCAAAAAGAGGGAAACCTGTATCTTTTGATGTCAGGACAGCGGAGATTGGCTGCACTGAAAAGACTGGGTGCAAAAAAGATTCCTGTTTTGGTCTTGACCAGAAAAACCAAACATGATACCCCTGATGCCAAGGCAGCTTCTGTTATTGAAAATATTCACCGCAAAAACATGAATGTAAAAGATATGGCTAACGCATGTGCATTTTTGGCCCAACAGATGGGCAAGTCAAAGGCTGCCAAGTCACTGGGACTTTCAATGTCTGTATTCAAGAAATATCACGGTTTTGCAGGAGTACCAGACAAGCTAAAAGAACTTGTGCCAAAGACAATCTCAAGGGATGGTGCAACAAAGTTGTATCAAATTATACCAGATGTTTCAAAAGCAGTTAAAATCGCACATCAAATATCAGAACTTGACCCACAAATAAAAAAGCGATATCTTAAGGTTTTAGCACACAGTCCAAATTTATCCCACAAAAAGATAATGAAAAAGGCAAGGTCACTAACATTACAGCAGAATGTTTCATTAAAGTTGTCAAAGAGAAAATCACACGGACTGGGTATACAATCACGCCGCCAAGATATACACCCAAATGAACTTGCTAACAAAATTGTATCAGACTGGCTTGAGAAACGAGGGTACTAGCCGACCAGATAGTGATTGTACGGTTAGGGTCAACAGATTGAATCTAATGCTTATTTCTTTTCTATGATGTTGAATCTCATATCTGCTGCATTAGCAGTAAGTTCGGCATACTCGCATCCCATATCGCAGTTTTCTGTTTCTTTTACATCCATTTTACCAGGATATGCATGGTAGATTTGAGGACCAATTCCACCTACACGTGATAACCCAGTTGCTAATCCTATAAATTGTAAGACCTCATGAGCTGCAAGACTAGCACTAAAAGGGAAAACATTCTGTCTAGATATAAGATGTTTAAACTTTGGATGCAAGTTTTGTATGTACGTGGGATTATCAAGCAAACCTTCACGATCCAATGCGATTTCTTCTCTTCTTAGTGCGCCAAGACAAACTAAGCATCTTCGCTCCGGTCCAATTGTATGAATTCTCCAATTAATGTGAAGTGGGAGATTGTCTTTGTTTATCTTTGCAATAATTCCACCATCTACAACAGGAATGAGATTAGAATATGCCATAGCATTCAAAGTGTGTCGTGGCCAAGGACGATCAACGCATGAAAATAACACATCACAGTCAAGGGCCATCCGAATACCTTCTTCACTCAATAAACTTTTTACAATCGAATTGACATGAAATCGTTCAGAGGTATGACTTGTTTTTATAAACCTCTCCGACACTTCGACTTTTGGGATTTTCTTTTTGGCATCATTCAGGGTAGAACCCAGAGTTCTGTCCAAGTTTCGGATTTCTATGTTTTCAGGATCAATTAGTGTAATTTGTGATACTCCCAAGCGACTCAGACATTCAGCTACTATGCTTCCAACACTTCCAAGTCCTATTATTCCTACATGGGTATTTGCAATTAATGATTGATTTTCTTTTCCCCAAACACTTTCTGTAGAAATCTGACTTTCAGTAGTTTTTGTAATCTTTTCAATATCTGGATGATATGTTATTCTCAGCCGTCTTCCTACCACTCGTACACTGTTTGCCCAGACTCGCTTGTAATTTCTAATACCTTTTTTTAACCAGAATCTTGCACTCCAAGATCCATCTGTTCCACTAGTTAATCCTAACAATGGCAAATTGGTCCTACCAGCAACTGGACTGGCTAATACAACACTCTCTGCGTTTTCATCATCAGGACTCATGTACTGCCAGCCAGGTCCTGGATGACTGTGTAGGAAAGCTATACCAAATTTATCGGAAGCCAGATTTAGTATTCTACGAACATATTGAGTATTGAAGGATACATTCCCATGTTGATTTCTATCCCCTTCTGCAGGAAGGATAATCTTGTTAATGATCGCTGTAAATCTTTTTGAACCGTGACTTGGAACCCAGAGCGCAAAAGTAAGATCTTCCTGCCCTGGATTTTTGTTAAGATGATTCATTAGTTCTACATCAATACTTTCTGTAAAGGCAACAGAAAATACAGTGTCTGAACCAAAATCTTTTTCACGTATCAGATCTCAAACGCTCCGAAATATTGTTGCAATATGAACTACCACATTCTTGGGTGTATATTGTCTGTTGAGCGAACGACTCCAGTATTGCCAATCGGGTCCTATTCCGCTGTTTTGTGTTTTGATTTGTTGATTATTCATGTCCATTGGAAGTAAGTGTGGTTTGGTGTGAATTGCAGCTGGAAAAACATATGGGATCGCTGTCGTCCACTCAATTGCTATATCACATTTTTTTCCAGTCAGACTTCCAGATTGAATCTCGTAGTCTCTAATGACTATGTACTTTTTCGTATCGTTACCGGTAATGGTATCAACAATCCAATTGATAGACTGTAAATACGCTAGTAATTCTTCGCTGTTAATAGTTATCCCCTTTCTGAGACTGGAGTGGTACCGGTGAAAAGCGCAGTGAATTTTTCATCATTGTGTATCGGTATTTCCTCATTCAAATCCTTGAATATTTTGTGTCCATCATTTCTTTCCAATTCATAATCTGTTACGGGTTTGAATCCAGCGTTTGAAAGTATAGTTTCAACTTTTAGTTTGTGTTCATCGGTTTTTTGGATTTCTCCATTTACGTAATATATGATTGGGTTTTCTTCCATATGTTACCGTAATATACGGTAGCAGTACCTAATAAAGATGCTCGATCAAATCTCTCGACTTCACAGTGGGATCATTTGATCCTCTTAATCTAAATTTTAAAGATCAGACTCATTCATAATTTTTGATTTTTAGGAATAATTTATTGATCGTTATTTGATATGTTTGGGAATCCAACCATTCATTTGGTTCTTTTTTTCAGTAGCGCAAGTTCCGGTAGTGCAAGGGCAAAATGAATGTGAATACAATCATCTGCCTCATCCTGGCTGCAAAACATCTTGTTGTTTTTAAGATAAACCTCTGCCAGCTTTCCCTGTCTTGTGATCTCTGAGTACCAATGTTTCCCCAACACTGATTTTTTCAATATATGGTGCATAGTTTTTTAAAAAATTATCTTTTTCCACAT
>Ga0307374_10006506_pt1 | contig 18318 bp, 23 predicted proteins | sample OX3MG_FD_202532 | JGI IMG/M metagenome (GOLD analysis project Ga0307374, IMG submission 202532) | Soil microbial communities from Risofladan, Vaasa, Finland - OX-3 | ecosystem: Environmental > Terrestrial > Soil > Coastal area > Acid sulfate soil | place: Finland: Risofladan, Vaasa | collected...
AACTACTGCAGTCCAGCCGAATGGGAAGCCATCCACCGCAACGCCGTCGATCAGGCGGCATAATCAACACAAGCAACATGTCCGTCGAACCGGATCAAGCCCAATTCCGTAATAGGGGTGTTGAGCTGCCTCCTCCTCCCGCAGCTCTCCGCGCTCGATGAGTTCGGCCGTCACGCTGTGATCCCGGGTCAGCTGGCTCAGGGCACCCTCATGCCATAGATAGGCCCGGCTGTCACCGACATTGACGAGGGCAACATGTCCGGTGGTGAGGAGTCCAGCCGCACAGATTGTGGTGCCCATGCCCTCCAGGCCAGGCTGATCGACTGCACGATCCCGAATTGCCCAGTTGGCAGCGCGTACGGCCGCTTCGAGTTCGTCCACTGATTGGCCGGTGAAGGCCGCAGGAACAACACCGGCCACGATTTCCGCGGCGATCTCGCCGCCTGGGTGTCCGCCCATTCCGTCGGCGACGAGTGCAAGACGATCAGTGGTGACGATGACATCTTCGTTGTTCTTGCGTAGCTGTCCGACGTCGGTACGGCCTGACGTTCGCAATGTGGTCATGAGTCCCTCCTTGAAAGCTGGGTTGGCAAGTGGAGACAGTGGGTCGTCGTCTGCTGCGAGGAGACGGCGGGCAAGGGTGAGGGCTCCCTGGCGGTGGTTCGCGTCGGTTTCGAGCTGTCTCGCCCAGACCTCGAGTCGTTCCTGGGATGGCTGACGCTTGAATGCGCGGATGTCGGCGAGTGGCACGCCCGCCTGACGGAGCGCATCGATCAACTGGGCGTCACCCAGCTGACCTGGCGAGTAGTAGCGATACCCCGATCCGGGGTCCACCGCTGCCGGGGCAAGTAGTCCCTCGGCCGCATACGTCCTGAGCCGTTTGGCCGATAGGCCCGAGCGGTCCGAGAATTCTCCTATAGCCATGAGATCGTCCACAAAATGAAGCTTGGACCCTGCCCCATGGTGAGAGTCAAGTGGGATGATCGGGAACAGCAGAGATGCCCCACAAGGCCGGGACTGGCACCACATCGGGAGAACTCGCTAGGAGTCTTCTGACCGCCGCACCCTCCGGAGTGGGCACTGTCCTACCGCAGTTTGCTTAACCGGGATCCGAAATAGAGTTGGACGTGCCTTATGGCCAGGTTGCCGACATCAAGATGTTCTACGAGGTGCACGGGAGCGGGACCCCGGTGGTGCTGATCCCAGGTCTCGGGTCCAACACGCGGTTTTTCGCCGGACTTGCCCGGAAGCTTGCCGAACGGCGTCAGGTCATCGTGCTCGATCCACGAGGGGCCGGGCGGAGCGACAAGCCACGTGGGGACTACAGCATCGAACAGATGGCTCAGGACGTCGCCGGCCTGATGGCAACACTTCAGATCGCCACCGCTGACGTTGTGGGCTACTCGATGGGCGGCAAAGTGGCCCTCCAGCTTGCCGCCGTGCGGCCTGACCTTGTCGATCACCTGGTTCTGGCCGTGACCGACGCACGGCCGAAGGTCACCCGCCGGTTTTCGTTTCGCTGGTTCATGATGGACGTCGTCTCGAAGATCCTCAGAGCAGTCGACCCCCAGCCGTCCTATGCGTTCGAGGCCCAGCGGCGTGCGTCTGAAGGCTTCGATGGGCGAGAACTGTTGCCTCAAGTGACGGCTCGGACGCTGATCATTCGGGCACGAGGGGACCGTATCGTCTCAGCGGGCGACACAGCAGAGTTGTGCGCAATCCCGGGCAGCGAGCTGCTCGATCTCCCAGGCGGGCACATTTCGATGTTGCAGCTGCACATGCCGGCCTTTGTTGATGCCGTCTCTTCGTGCTTGGACTCAGGCCACTGAACTGCCAGAGCAGCAGCTGCGGTTGGTGCCTCCTATGACTGAGCGGGATTTGTTTGCTGCGAACCAATGCGGGGCCCCGGAGCGCCGGTTAGTTGTTCAGAACAACTAGGTGACGCCAGGACGGTGACGTGCTCAGTGCTCGGAACGTAGCTCCCCGGCTCCGGAGTACCTGTCGTGATCGCCAGACGGTTCCACGCGTTGATCTCGATGATCAGATACAGCAGCTTCGTGAGCTCGTCAGGGTTGAAGGCCGTGGATGCCTCCTCGATAATGTCCGGTCTTACCTCCTCGCGGGCGAGAAGGGTGACGGCTTCGGTCAGCGCCAGGGCACTCCTCTCACGGTCGGTGAAGAACGGGGTCTCGCGCCAGGCATTCAATGCATAGAGACGCTGTTCGGACTCGCCCTGCCTTCGTGCGTCCTTCGAGTGCATGTCGATCCAGTGCGCACAGTCGTTGATCTGAGAGGCCCGTGGACGGCCATTGGTCGTAACCGTCCCAGAACGATGCCGGGTTGTGGGCACGCCTGCCCCTCCCCATTTGAACGGGGATCACGCGGCTTTGGCCGTGATCCACCCGAACTCAGATGTGATCCGAACGCCGACCTCCCGATCCCATAATGGCGAAATGACCTCTCGCAATGCATCGCAGAACCCTTCGTAGCCGACGGCCTCGATGGCGGGGACGCACGGCCCCGCGGCCGCCAATGCGCGGACGGCCGTTCCGACATCGGGCCATTCGTTCACGACATCCACCGTTCCACGCTCGGCCAGTGCGAATCCCGTTGCTGCGAGCATGTCCTCCATGACGCCTCGGCGCCCGGTGTCGCCCTGCTCCATGCTGGCTGTCCCGTGATCAGGTGGCGACAACTCGATCATCTTGGCGAAGTAGGGCATGAGGCCCATACGGTTGGCTCGCCCCCAGAACGTCAGCCCCAGCCGTCCGGCGGGCACGAGCACTCGCCGAGCTTCGCTTAGCGCACCTTCGCACCCTTTCCAGATACCGTTGAAGCTTGTTGCGACGTCGAAGCTGTTGTCTGCAAAGGGCAACTCGAACATGTCTCCGACGCGGAAATCCCCGGTTGGTGTCCTCGCTCGAGCAATCGCCACCAACGCTTCAGCTGCGTCCAAGCCGGAGACCAGGGCGTTCCTCTCGGCCGCAAGATGGGCCGCGAATCCAGAGCCACATGCGATGTCGACATGGCGCACTCCCTCTCCGACACCCAAGCGGTCGAACAACAGATCGTTGGCCGGTCGAACATACGGCTCGAGCAGATAGGCCCACTCCGCAGCGCGCGCCCCCCAGCCACGACCCGCTTCGGTCCAATCTCCCATTTCCCCATATTCCCATATCCCTTGGGGATGTGGAGTGTCCCCGTCCGCTTGGTTGGGAGGAACGGTTCGGCCTCGGCTCTCCGATGCTGCAGTCCGGAACCACGGCGTCGCAGACGGCGCGTTACGGTTCAGAGGTCGACCCCACAGGAAGGTACCAACCTTGGACATCATTGACCGCCACTTCGCCGCGGAGAACAGTCACGACATCCCGGGCGTCCTTGCTACCTACACCGAGGACGTCGTCTGGGACGACGTGGGTCACCCGGATTGCCCGGTGCATGGCAAGGCGGCGGCGGCCGAAATGTACGAAGGAATCGCCACCGCCATACCTGACCTTCATCTCGGAGCGGTGCGCCGATTCAGTGCTGGCGCGCTCGCGGTTGATGAGGCCGTCGCCACCGGCCACGTGAACGGACCTTTTCTGGGCGTGGACGGGGGTGGCGCGCCTGTGGAATTTCGGATCCTCCATGTGTTCCAGCTCCGCGACGGACTCATCAGTCACGAGCAGGCATGGTTTGACACTGCCGGCGTGATTCGCCAAATCGAGGCGTTCGATCCGTCAGCCGACTGATGCAGGTCTCTTGAGAGCGTCGCTGGGACGCTCGTAGCGACTATCCGGACTACCCCCAGAACGATGCTCCTATGGATTGTCAAGGGCGACTGCTGATCTCGGGAGCTGAGCGAACACCTCTCGAGCCGCGTAGCGCTTGAGGCAGCGGATCGCTTCCTTCTTTGTCCGACCCTCTTTCATTCGGCTCTCGATGTAATGCTTGGTTCTGGGGTCGTTGACCATCGGGGTGAACACGATGTGCCAGAGCGCGGAGTTGGCCTGGCGGTCCCCGCCGCGGTTGAGGCGATGGCGGTGCTGTTTGCCGCTCGAGGCATCGAGAGGAGACACTCCGCAGAGCTTGGCGAAGGTAGCCTCGGTCTTCAGGCGCCCGGGGTTGTCTCCCGCGGCCGACAGGAGGGCCGACGCTACGTCGGTCCCCACGCCGTCGACTGCATTGAGCTCTGGTGCGGTCTCGGCGACCAGGGTCTTGAGCACTCGGTCGACCTCTTTCACCTCCTCTTCGAGGGAGTGCGCCCGCCGTGCCAGCGTGCGCAAGGTGAGCTTGGTCACCGCCGCCACGTCGGTCTTTCCGGTGTGGGGGAAGGCACTGGCCAGTTGAAGGACCTTGTAGATGGAGAGATCGCGTAGTTCGGCGCGGAGCTCGTCGGGGGCAGTCTGCGCATTTGGTTGATGGCCTGGGTCCGGCTGCTCCGGGCCGACGAGCGCGCCACCCGTAGGATCCGCATGGCCTCGACATTTCCGTCCCTGGTCTTGGCCGATCCGGTGGCGTCGCCCCCCTGGGCGACCTGGGCGGCGGCCACGGCGTCTTCGGGGTCAGACTTCCCTTTCCGCCGCCGGCGCTGGCGGTTGGGGCGGTCGACTTCGACGACGGAGACCTTGTGGGAAAGCAAGTGCCGGGTGAGCCCGGCTCCGTAGCTGCCGGTCCCCTCGACGCCGACGAGGTCGAGGGCCCCGAAGGTCTCCAGCCAGCTGAGCAGGGCTCGATAGCCCGTCGCCGAGGCCGCAAAGCTCTCCACGCCGAGCCAGGGCTCCTCGTTCGTCGAGGGCAGCCGCCACGTGGACGTCGAGGTGCGTGTCGACCCCTCCGGTGATGCAGCGCGCGATGGTGGTCATCGTCATCTGTTCCTTTCGCTTGGGGTGGGTGACACCGCACCGCCGGAACGATGGACAGGACAGCGAATGGCCTGTGCGGCAGGCTCCTATGAGGTCACTCCGTCCGACCGGTTGGTGTCGGGGTGAGTGTCCGAGCCGGGCCGACGAATCGCCTTCAGGACAGTCCGAGAGGACGTCAGCTGGTGTTGATGGAGTCAGACCTGGCTCGGGCACGCACCCACACGCTGACCATTTCTCCTTCCGGAGTGGTGGACCGTCAGCGGGCTACCTCAAGCCTCGCTGCCGGGTCGGTGCGTGCCTCATGCCGCCTAACAGGGAGAGCGTTTGCCATCCGCGAGCACCGGATGTGCCGTTCTGCGCTGCGCCCAGGGTGGCAACGGCCGTCGTTATGGCGCGTCGTTCTTTTCCTCCTCGATGGTTCGGCGTGGTCAGCGGGCAGCACCAGCGATGTAGGTGGACACGATGTACGTCGCATGGCGGTCCAGAGACACCCGGGCCCGGTCGTAGCGCATCGTGGTCCGTGGATCAGCGTGAGAAGCAGCCTCTTGCACGTCGCGCAACGGCACCCCAGCATCGAGGGCTGCGGTGATGAAAGCGTGGCGCAACGTATGCGGGCCGATTGGCTTGGTGATCGCCGCACGGCGGGCGACACGCCGAACGATCCGGCTGGCGCCGTGACGGTCAAGACGCCGACCGTCTGCCGTGACGAAGATGGGACCGCTGTCCCGTTCTCCGATGGCCAGATCGACTGCCCGCGCCGTGCGAGGTGCCAACGGGATGGTGACCGTCTTCCCTCCCTTGCGAAGGATGGTGAGCGTCCGATGACTCCGCTCAAGGCCCAGCGCCTCGATGTCGGCTCCGATCGCTTCAGAGACCCGTAGCCCGTTCAGCGCCAGCAGTGAAACCAGCGCATGCTCAGCTGCAGGCCCGAGCCCGGCGGCAACGAGCAACGCCCCTACCTCGTTGCGGTCCAGGCCAATGGCATGGGATTCGTAATCGATCCTGGGTCGACGGACGTGCACTGCTGGAGAATGGTCAATCAGACCCTCCTCTTCGGCGTAGCGGTAGAAGCCCGTCACGGTGCACAGTCGCCTGCCGACAGTGGCCGTTGCCCGACCCCGAGCTTCCAGCTCCCGTCCGTAGGCCTCGATGTCGCTTCGCCGGACTTCGAAGAGTCCCAGGTGGCGCTCATCGCAGAAGGCGACGAATTGACGCAGATCCAGCGCATAGGCGTCGCGGGTGAGCCCTCGGTAGCCGCCCAGGAACCCGGCGAGGGCTATGTGTTCAGGACCGGCGAGTTCCGGGTCGTAGACGACAATGGATGTCGATGTGGTGGTCATGGGATACCTCCCGAGTGGATGGGACTCGGGGGACGAGGCGACCGGGCCCCAGATGGATGAGATCTCCACCGTAGACACCTACCGGCGGTTCGGCCTGAAGGTGCCCGGCAATCTGTGCGCCTCCGGCCACCACCCCTTGGCGAAGACCCAATCAGGCATGCAGCCGGCGCCCTTCCTCTTGATGACCAGGTCACCGGGGACTGGACCTTCAGATTCGCGTCAAGATATATTGAGTCAGGTGGATCCCGTCATTCTGGCAAGCGCTCGAAGGCATGGGTTCGCCGACAACGACATGCTCCACGCGTACCGAAATCCCATCCGAGTCTTCGAGTTCGACGAGCTTGCGATGCTCATCGGTGCCGACGAGACCGGGCGAATGCTCGAAGTTGGCCTGGCGACCGCTGACAACGTCGAGTTCGTCGTCCATGCAATGACCGCCCGACCGAAGTTCTTGAGGTGATCACTATGCCCCGATCGATGCAAGACATTCTCGACCATGCCGACGAACTCTCCAAGCGGTTCGAGGACTACGAGCCGTCATCCGACGACGAGGTTGGTGTCGCCGAGTACCTGCTCCGTCGCGCCACTCTGGCCCGGGCCAGAAGTGAACGCCAGATCGCCGAAGCCGTCGAAGCGGCCCGACGCGCTGGGATCCCCTGGAAGCGCATCGGCGCCGAATTGGGCATTTCGGCCCAGGCTGCCCAACAGCGGTACGGGGCAATCGCGAGTCCGGCGTAAGGCGACCGGCGCGCCAGCAGCTCAGCCATCCGCAACTGCAACTCGCGAGGATAGGCTCTTGCCGAGCCATCCACTGCGGACGAGGCGGTCCCGGTGAGTGCGGACCCCGCCGAACATCGCCTTCGACCTATCCCCCGGTCAGAACTGATAGACCGCGCAAAGATGTGCCGTTCTGCGCTGTTCCCACAATGGCGGCAGCCGTCGATCTGGCGCGTCGTTCTGCACCGTTTCGAGGGCGCAAAGCCTGCCAACTCTGCGTCTGTCAAGTCGCCGGGCGTGTTGATGAAGGGAGCAATCCGAACACCCTGTTCATCTAAAGCTCCCTCACAGCTCGCTGACCTGCACGGTATCCAGCTATCGGGGAAATCGCACTGATGGCAGGTCCTATGGGCAAATGGGGTACGGAAGCGGTCATTCGATCGAAGACGGTTGTGAGCGGGCCGGGCGGGCGCGTGAAGCCGGAGTGTCTTGAAAGCTGAACGATCATGCGGGTGCGGCGTCGACGGCGTTGCTCGTACTGTGCAAATGCGTCACCTACATCCTGAGACTTGGCTAGGCAGAAGGTGAGGACCGCCGCATCCTCGATGGCCTGGCAGCCTCCCTGGCCCAGGTGTGGTCTCATGGGGTGGGCAGCGTCTCCCAAGAGCGTGACAGGGCCATCGCTCCACTTGTTTGGCATGGCGCGGTCGACAATGTCGTTGCACACGAGCTGATGAGATGGGGTGGCGGCCAGAAGGTGCGGGATGGGGTGTGGCCAGTGACCGAACGCGTCTTTGAGATAGGCCTCGTCGCCTTCCGGAAAGCTGTGGCCCTCCGGTAGACAGGCAGTGGCAAACCAGTAGGTCCGATTGTTACCGATGGGGAGCCAGCCGAACTCATGGCCATCAGCCAGGCAGGCCCAGAACTGGTCATCGTCGGATTCAGAGTCAGCATCGGCGATGGCCCTCCAGGCCGCGTAACCGCTGTAAGAGGATTGAAGCGGGCCGACCAGTTGAGTCGCTATGGCTGAGCCAATTCCGTCAGCGCCGACAACGGCGTCCACTGCGACATCGCCACCATTGTGCAGTCGAACGGTTACGCCGGAAGGGTTGAGGTCGTATCCTGCCACGGTGCAATCGGTTCGGACGGTGCCGGGGCGAAGGCGAGCTGCCAGAGCGCGTACGAGGTCGCCTCGATCTACGCACACCAAGCCCTCGCCCAAGGCTGCCTGAAACCTTCTCCGAGAAAAGGTGAACGCGATGCCGCCATCGATTTTGCGCTCGCCACCCTCGGCGAGTGACCTCCCGAGGGAACGCACCACTTCTCCTAATCCGACAGCGTCCAGTGCCGCCAGCGCGTTGGGCCAAAGCGAGATCCCGGCCCCTGTGTCCCGGATTTCCGATTGACGTTCCAGAACGAGCACCTCGACGCCCTGCTGCTGGAGGGCTACCGCCAGCGTAAGGCCACCGATCCCACCTCCCGCTATTCCTATGAGGCCCATGGTTCCGATTCTCTCCAGACTCGAAGTCGCCATGCTATCGAGGGGCGCCACGACGTACCCATATGAAACCGGAGCGCACGAGTCCACAATTTGTGGACCATTGACAGGCGACTGAGACAGCCACCAGCGGGGTGCCGAAAGTCGGGTCGGGACCGCCGCCTCCGCCCGATCGTCGGGTCCGACGTGACCGCCGGCTCAACTTGCGGATCGCGCAAAGATGTGCCGATATGCGCTGCGGTCGTGATGGCGATAGTCCTCATTCTGGCGCGTCGTTCGGCGCCCGAACGGGTACGGCCGGCGGCACCCACAACATCGGCTGCCGAGCGCGGTTCCGCATGCTATTCGGCCGGCGCTGGTGGCCTCCCGCGCTTGCTCCTGTTGCTGCGCCCCTACCGGCATCCGGGCGTGTGGAATAGTCAGCAAGAACGACCTAAAAGCGGGCCACTCTCCGATGACTATTCGTCCGGCGGCGGCACGACCACCCCGGCGAACCCCAGCAGATCAGCGATCGTTGCGTGTTCGATCAGCCACCGCTCGCTAACCTTCACGGCTCGACCTTCGCGACCGTTCACCATGGGGAACCGTTCGCCGTTGACCTCAACCGAGAACCACACGACCGCTTCATCGGGACGAAGGAACGTGATGTCGTCGACAATGAGGCTGGCAGGGTTGTCGGCGGCCCCAGGGACGCGCTTCTGGGCCTTCCTGAGTGGTCCGGCGAGGTCCCGACCGTCCTGGACATTGACGAGTGCCACCCCGTCCTCGTCCGTCTCACCGAGATGGTTGAAGGCGTATTCGATCGACGCCCGGGCGGCTGCCTCGTCTTCAGGGGGATCGCCGACCGGAACATGCTTTGCCTTTTGCATGGCGAGTCGGGCCTCTGGGGTGGGCTGATTGGGCCGCATCATGCTGTGGACGGCCTCCTGGACCGCCTGCGGGTCGTCCCGGTCGACGCCAGTGAGGTCTACGCCGCGCAACTCGGCCATACGGATCAACTGGTCGACCTGACGCTCCACAGTGCCATCAGGCGGCGCCACGAACTGAAAATCGAGGTCGGTCAGCGGTGGATTGACTCTCACCTCCTTGAACTCAGTGATCGACCACGGCTCGTCGTCCACAAGCCCCACGTGGCGCAATACGATCCCGGTCAATGCATCGAACCAGAACGTGTGATCAATGCCACCGAGTCGCATGCTGATGGGGAACATCCGAACGGCATGTCGACCAAGTCCGACAGTGCCGTCGACTTTCCAGCAGCGTCGCCCAGCAACTTCGTCCTCGACCGGATCGCCGAATCTCAGTGCACCCAGAAACTGGGCACCCGGGTAGACCAGGAGCCCGATGTCCGTGTCACCGAAGACCGTGTCGTCTTGGGACAGTTCGGTGATGTGCGTCGGGTGTCCAATCCATCGAGTGCGACCGTCGCGGACGTCGACCCGGCTCTCGGACTCAATGTGCCACCTGTCTGGTGGGGCGACTAAGACGCGAAGGTGCTCGTCGGTCGTCTCTTCAGGTGGACCACCGAAGGAAAGTGTGGCAGTGGAGACGTTGGCGTTGCTCTGGCGAGCAAGGGCTTCGTTAGCCCTGCGGGATCGCTCGTGATGAGTCCACTTCCACATGGAACCAGTGAGCGTGTGGACGCCGATCGGTGCGCCTTCGATCAGTTCGAGGAGGTCTCCCTTGCGGCCCATTGGACAAGGCTACGACCGTCGGGGCCGAGGTGCTTTGCGAACCAACCTGCGTCACACCGCCGGGAGAGTGTCACGTTCCGGCACTTCGGAGCCGCTGCCAATAGCGGGCGAAACAAGTTCGACGAAATCAACCTTCGATTCGGGGCTCGTCAAACAACAGGAGCTCTTCCTCCTCTGGAGGTTGGAAGATCGTTGCCCACTGTTCGAAGTGAGCCTGTGTCATCGGCGAGGCTGTCCACTCGCCCGACGCATTGCGACGTTCAGCTCGCTCGATCAACTCCTCCAGGGGTGCATCGAGGTAATGCAGTTCGACTCCCACCCCCAAAGCCCGGGCTCCGAGGCGTTTCTCATCCCGTTCAACCCGCGCCCAGTGGCCCCACTCCAGAATCACGCTCTGACCTCGGGTAAGGAGCTCCTTGGTGAGAGCCCACAACTGCCTTTCGAGACGGACTCGAAACTCGTCGTCCCACACATCGGCGCCTAGTTGAGTCGCCCACCCGTCCTTATCCAACCTGATGGCGGGGATCTTGGGTGCGAGCTGACGAGCGAGTGTTGACTTGCCCGAGGCTGGAAGCCCACAGATCAGCACGAGCCGCGTCCGGGGCCCTGCGAGAAGATCGTTAGCCCGGTCTGAGGTCACGGAGAGAAGCTACGGGACTCTGGAGCCGCATGCCCCCGAACGCCGGGTAGGCATCACGCACGGGCATCGATCCAAGCCTCCACGCCACGCGGAGGCGCAATACTAGGAGGGCGGCCGGTTCTGGTCCGCCCGGCGCACCAGTACGGCGCGTTCACCTGCATTCGCCGAACGTGCCGCCGCCTCGGTGAACGCGGCCATTGCCTGATCGTGCCGACCAGCCCGCTCGAGCAGGTCTCCACGCACGCTCGGCACCAAGGGTGACTCGCCGAGCGCGTCGTCGCGTACCTCTTCCAGGACGGCGAGACCGGCGTCGGCACCGAACGCCCGACCGTGGGCGACGGCCCGATTGACCTCAACGACCGGTCCGGGCGCGGTGCGGGACAAGACGTCGTAGAGAGCCGCGATCCGGTGCCAGTCCGTCTCCTCTGCGCGCTCCGCGCCCGCGTGCTGTACCGCGATCAGGGCCTGCAGGAAGTAACGCCCGACCGACGCCCCGGTCGCGGCCAACTCCTCCGCTCGCCCCAGGGCCGCCAGGCCCCGCCGGACGCGCACCTGATCCCAGAGGCTACGGTCCTGCTCCTCCAGCAGGACCGGGATCCCGTGCTCGTCGAGGCGGGCCGCCATCCGCGAGCCCTGGATCTCGAGGAGGGCCTCCAGAGCGAGCACTTCGGGTTCGTCAGGAGCGAGGTCGACCAGCATCCGCGCCAGCCGGATCGCCTCGTCCACGAGGTCTAGCCGCATCCAGTCCTCACCCGTGGTGGCCGTATACCCCTCGTTGAAGATCAGGTAGATGACCGCCATCACGTCGTCGAGCCGTTCGGTCCGTTCCGCTCCCACCGGCAGCTCGAATTCGGCGTGGGCCTCCGACAGCGTCTTCTTCGCCCGGGAGATCCGTTGCCCCATGGTGGACTCGGTGACGAGGAATCCTCGGGCGATCTCGGCCGTGGTGAGGCCGCCGACGAGCCGCAGGGTCAGCGCCGCCCGTGACTCGGGCGTCAGCACCGGATTGCAGGACAGGAATACGAGGCGGAGGACGTCGTCCTCGATGTAGTCGACCTGACTTTCGACGTCGGGCACCGCCGCCGCTTGCCTGTCGCTGGCATCTCCCAGCTCGGCGACCTTGCGGCGCATGGTCTCGGTGCGCCGGAAGTGGTCGATGGCTCGGCGCTTCGCCACGGTCATGAGCCATGCGATCGGGTTGTCCGGCACGCCCGTCTCCGGCCACTGCTCGAGCGCGGCGACGAGGGCGTCCTGGGCCAGGTCCTCGGCGAGGCTCACGTCGCGAGTCATCCGTGTGAGCGCTGCTACGAGCCGGGCGGACTCGGTCCGCCAGACGGCATAGACGGCCCCGTTGGGGTCGCCGGGATGGGTCCGAGCCGGCACCACGCCAGCGTAGTGATACCGGCTCAGACCTCCCGCCCTCCCGCCCATTGCCGCCGCTGGCAGGTTGAGCACGGACGAATCCGGCGTCAGGCGTCAGGCACCTCCGGGCCGGTCGAGATCTGGCGCAGCGTGGAGATCACCGTGACCTCGGGCCAAAGCTTGGCATGGAGCTCGGCGAAGGACCGCTGGTCCTCGGCGGCCTCCTCGAGACTCGGGTATTCCATGATGGCCCAACCGCCGACGACCTCCTTGGCCTCGGAGTATGGCCCGTCGACACGGGTGACCTCGCCCTGGCGGACGACGTAGTTCACCGCGTCCTCCGTCCCGTAGAGACCGCCACCGTCGAGGAAGATCCCCTTGCTGGCCCGCTCACCGATGTACTCGTCCATCGCGTCGAACAACGCCTGTGGCGGCGTCCCGACGCCCTCTTCCATCCTCACGAATCCCATGAATCGGGGCATGTCGATCACTCCTTTTGGTTTGTGGTTGGTGAACTTCTCGCCAATGAGTCGAACGGGGATGCCATTCTTCGACATCGATCACCGAATATCTTCGGATCCACAGTACGAGCACGGCCGAACGGGTGTTTCGGCTTCCCGACCGTCCGGCAGGAGGTGCGCCGTCGTGGAAGCAGGTGCCTGCCTGCGCTCTTGCAGGCCTCGCTCCCACGGCCACCAGGCGAAGACTCATCGGCGGGTGTCCCCTAACGCCGGATCAGCAGCTCCCGGTCGCTTACAGTTCCACTATGCCTGGAAGAAGAGCCGCACCGGGAGACCAGGGGCGCGAAAAACCCGTATCTCGAGTTCTCAGAAAGGCACTTCCGAATGCCCCATCGCTGCCTCAGGTTAGGAGGGACTTACACGTCTCACTCGATAGTGAACCAAGGCTCGGAAGACCTTGCGGTGCACGGGCTGGAGGATCTTCCAATAGACGAAACCCGGAACTCCTAGCGGGCGGAATGCCCCCACCTGAACAAGCGCACGCTCGTCGTACTGATAACCGAACCAGGCCTCTCCGAAGAACCAGGAAGCGGCGCGCAATACCAGCATCCCAGGGTCGCGTCGCGTCACGTACCACCAGTCGACCGTCTGGCCCTCGAGGATCGCAGGCGGACAGCTGAGGGTCCATCGCTCCCCGACGAGGCGACCGAGCATGGCTCGCACCTTCCAGGCGAACGCGAGGCCGTACCAGCTATAGCTGCCACCCATACGGTCGAGGTCGGCATCGAGCCGCCGAGACGCTTCGTCCGGAAGGGGCGCCGATACACGGACGGTGTAGACACCATCGTTGAGCCCGCTCTCGCGACTCAAGAGATCGTGGTCGAGAGCTTTCGCCTGGTCGTCCAGGGCGGCCGAAAGCGCGTCCGCCAATCCAACTGGCTGGAAAGCAAAGGCATCATCGGTTCGGGCCCGGTCGTGGACAACTACCTCGGTCACAAGACTCTCGATGAGTGCGTGACTGACCCGACGATCGACCGGCGTGACCAGATCCAACCAGTATGACGACAGTCTCGGAGTGAGGTAGGGGACGTCGACGATGCGTCGATGGCGAAGACCACGAGCGGTCGCGTAGGCGCCGATCATCTCTCGGTACGAGGTGACCTCAGCACCACCAATCTCATAGACCCCCGGCTCGACCTCGAGTGCCCCTATCAAGTAGCGGATCACGTCGGCAGAGGCGATCGGTTGGATCCTCGTGCGGACCCAGCGCGGGCAGACCATAAACGGAAGCCGCTCAGTGAGGTACCTGAGCATCTCGAAGGAGATACTCCCCGCGCCCAAGACGACCGCGGCTCGCAGCTCAACGACCGGAGCGTGCCCACTGGCTAGCGCGACGCCGACCTCCTGGCGGCTCGACAGATGCTCGGACTCCGGTTCATGCCCGAGGCCGCCGAGATAGACGATGCGGTCGACGCCGGCTGCCGCCGCCGTTCTGCCAAAGTTTTCGGCCAGCTGGCGGTCGCGAGCGCGGAAGTCCCCAGCGCTCAGCGAGTGCACAAGGTAAAAGGCGCTCTCGCATCCCGCCAAGGCGTCGAGCAGCGCTGCCCCGTCCGCCACGTCGACGGCGCGTCCTTCAGCACCGGGGATCTCGGGACGGTGACGTGAGAGGCCGATGACCTCGTGTCCTGCCGCGACGAGCTCTACAGAGAGCGCCCGGCCCACGAAGCCACTTGCTCCAATCACCGCGACTCGCATCGCCCCACGATGCACCAAAACCAGACAAGAATGCGAGCCGTGTCATTCGATGCCCGAAATCCGTAAGACGGACCGTGTCGGGGACGGCAAGCGGAGCAATGCCCGAGAATAATTACGATCGCGCGGGCCAAGCCTCCGTTGAGGGTGACGCCGATCGCCGGTTCGCGGCGTGGCCCAAGCCCCCCCCACCCCCAAGTAAGCTTGCAAAACGCGAGCGCACGCGTAGGTGCCGCTCTGCGCTGCGTACACGTTGCTGGTGGCCGTCGTTCTGGCGCGCTGTTCGGAGCCCAAGCCGATACACTTGATCGCTGACTCGGGCACGTCCGGCCGCACCAATAGCACCGAGTGGCAAGCGCAGTTCTCGATGTCTTCCGGTAGGTCAGGCGATCTTCGTGCTCGTTCCGGTCGCATGGACCGGAACGGTACGTTCGGGTGGTGGTCAATCTGTAAAGAGGCTACCAATAGATCGCCGAAACGGGATTGTGCAGTCCCCTGACTGACCGTCGACCTCAAGCGTGAGTAGCAGTCCGACCGACTGGATCCGCCCAGACGGCATCGCCGAACTAGTTCAGCGATGGCTTCACTCGGTGCTCGGAAGTCCAGTTCGGATAACCGTACCGAGAACTCGGGTGGTGGCACCATGGATTCTTGGCACCAGCCAGCCGACGATGGAGAGATGACGCGATGCATTGCGAAAGCTTGATCAATGACCGAGAAGCCGGAAGGCATTGGTGGATGGTTGCTGGTCTACATGATTGCCTTGGCGATCCAGCTCGTGCACGGAATCGGACTGACGATTGGAGCGATCATCATCTACTCGGATCCCTCGCTCGCCGGACTCCACACGTTCATCCCGCTAGGGGCACTTCTGTTCTACGTGACCACCAACCTCATTGCGGCTTGCTACGCGATCGTCCTATTTATCTTGATGCTCAAGCATCGACGTTCCGCTATCGCCAACAACATCGCATTCAACATCCTGACCATCTCTTTTCTTGTTTCGTGGCACGTCTTGGGAGAGAAGTCCAACGTCGGAACGGTTATCGATGTGCTCCCCGGACTAATCGGGCTCGGCTATTTCCTCGCATCGAAAAGGGTGCGCAACACCTTTACGGTCGGACTGCGGTGACGGAAGTACCCACGGCACCGTCGTCCACTCGCGCCCAACCCTCAGTAGGCCCTGATTCGAAATTCGGGGCTGACGCCACTGGTGCGTGGCTTTCGCTCGACATAGGTTCGCGCCAAAGCAGAACACTCGTGGGACCTTGAATTCGTCACCAGCGCCCAGTCGGCAACCGGTATGGAGCGCTCTTGTGCGCGAGCCGTTCAGCGGCGGAGCGTGGCGCGAGTTCCTCTACGCCCTCGTCGCCCTTCCGGTCGCCGTCGCCGGATTTGTCTTTACCGCCGCCTCACTCGTGGCTGGTGCCATCTTGACGGTGATACTGGTGGGACTGCCACTGTTCGCGCTGAGCTCATACGGCGTCCGCTGGCTGGGCGCAGTCAATCGATCTCTCACTCGACGATATCTCGGGATGAGGGTCGCTCCTCCGCCCCGGCTTCTCCTGGAGCCGGGCTTGGTTGGAATGGTTCGATCTGGCGTTGGCGACAGACCTAGTTGGAGAGCTCGCGGCTACCTGGCCGTGAAACTGCCGATGGCCATCGTCGAATTTGTTGTCGCTATCGTGCTTCGTCTCGGCGCCGTATGGTTCGTGCTGGCGCCGCTGCAGTGGGCTGCCAACCTGGGCACCGAGACAGTCGACGACCACGGAATGGTCCGGCACTACGTCTTGAACTTCGGGTCCTTCTACTTCGATACCTGGCCCAAGACATTCATGCTGGTGGGTTTCGGCGTTGTGGCGTGGTGGATAGCCCCGTGGGCTCTGCGTGCGCCGCTGTATCTGGATCGGCAGCTGATCGCAGACCTCCTCGGCCCGACATCACTTTCGATACGCGTCAGCCAGCTGGAGCGTTCCCGCGCCGAGGTCATCGATGACGCCGATGCACAGCTGCAGCGCATCGAGCGAGACCTGCACGACGGCGCGCAGGCCGAGCTGGTCGGGCTGGCTATGAAGCTCGGGCTCGCGAAGGAGAAGCTCGCGGCGGCGGGCCGTGCCGGAGATGACCATGACCTCGTTCGGGCACGTCAGCTGGTCGATGATGCCCATCGGAGTGCGAAGTTGGCAATCACCGAACTGCGAGATCTCGTCCGCGGCATCCATCCTCCGGCGCTCGACGAGGGCATTGAGGTGGCGCTCGCCACCCTCTCGGCTCGTAGCTCCATTCCCGTCGATTTGACCGTTACGCTCGCCGCCAGGCCGTCTCCAGCGATCGAGACGACGATCTACTTCTGCGCGGCAGAATTGCTAACCAACGTAGCCAAACACGCCAGAGCATCGATCATTCACGTGGAACTTGTACAGGGTGGCGATTTGCTTAGGTTGAGCGTGGCCGACGATGGGGTCGGGGGCGCGCACCTTGCCGGTGGAGGTTTGAGCGGGCTCGCCGACCGATTGAACAGCGTCGATGGCCAGCTCGAGGTTTCGAGCCCCTCCGGTGGACCTAGCGTTGTGACCGTGACTATCCCCCTCCAACCTTGAAGGATGTGACTGGGTGCGAGTGGTAATCGCCGAAGACTCCGCCGTAGTCAGAGCGGGCCTCATCGAAATCCTCCTGGACCGAGGCCACGAGGTGCTAGCCGCTGTTGGTGACGGCGATGCCTTGATCGAAGCGGTCACCCAACACCGGCCGGATGTAGCGATCATCGACGTCCGGATGCCTCCAACTCACACCGCAGAGGGATTGCATGCCGCGGTCGCCGTGCGACGCACGCACCCCCATCTTCCGCTCCTTGTGTTTTCACAGCACATTGAGACTCTCCACGTCGAAGAACTGCTCGCCGGGCCGGCGACAGGTGGGGCAGCGGGTGTCGGCTACCTTCTCAAGGACCGCGTCGCCGACGTCGGGGAGTTCCTCGACGCGTTGGATCGCGTAGCTGCCGGCGGAACGGCATTGGATCCTGAGGTGATTGCCCAGGTACTCGGCGCGAGCCGGCGGTCCCGCCAGCTCGAGACTCTTACTGGGCGCGAACGTGAGGTACTAGCTCAGATGGCCGAGGGAAGATCCAACACTGCGATCGCAGAGACCCTTGTCATTTCTGAGCGTGCCGTTGAGAAGCACGTGAGCAATATCTTCTCCAAGCTCAACCTTCCACCCTCCCAGATTGATCACCGCCGCGTGCTTGCCGTACTCCAATATCTAAATGGCTGATAGCCAGCAGCACACTCCGGTGAAATCTGATCTCCATGAGGGCTTCGCCGCAAACGTCACGTAAGTGGCGGTTGGGCAGACCGCATGCGGATGGGGCAGCGGCGACGCGATGAGCACAGGCGGCGACGCCTTGACCATGGGCCAGGTCAGCGGGAATGCCGGCATGTCCATCGAGTCCGTCGGCCAACAGCCAAGGGGCATCGTCGATTAATGTTGGGCTGCAAGTTCAGTCACATACTGGCCGATCTTTGGGCCGAACACCTCGAGAGCCATGCCGATAGCGATACCGACGTCGTCACCCGGCCAGTTTGAGGGCAGCAGGGCGGCCGGGAGATCGGGATCTGACGCGGCCGTCTCGAAAAGTGGCAGTGTCACCGCTGCGAATGCTGCAAACGAGTGGTCAGTTTGCGCCCAACGTGCGCGGTCAATGCTTTCCCGAGCCTCGGCCAGAACTGCTCGGTAGCGGGAGGCGAGCCGGTCGAGATCCCACAGGTCCGCAGCCACCCGACGGCTGTCGTCGGGTTCGAGCGCGATCTGTGTCCACAGCACTTGGCTACCGGTCGGTTGGACCGGGAGCAGCGAACGCAGCTCCTGTGACCGGTCGGTCGTGGCAATGAGCAGACCAGGACGGAGCATGGCGTAGCCCAGAAGGTGCGCGGTGCGCCGCAAGCGGTCCCGGTAAGCCCTGGACCGCTCGGGGACCTCGTAGAGCACCCCGTGGAACGAGCCGGACCAAGCCG
>Ga0307374_10006508_pt1 | contig 18313 bp, 15 predicted proteins | sample OX3MG_FD_202532 | JGI IMG/M metagenome (GOLD analysis project Ga0307374, IMG submission 202532) | Soil microbial communities from Risofladan, Vaasa, Finland - OX-3 | ecosystem: Environmental > Terrestrial > Soil > Coastal area > Acid sulfate soil | place: Finland: Risofladan, Vaasa | collected...
CGGCCTCGGCGATCGCGTGGGCAGTCAGGGGATGGTCGCCGGTGATGAGCTTGATGCGGATACCGGCGCGGGCGCATTCGGCCACCATCTGCCGCGCCTCGGGCCGTATCGGATCGACGAAGCCGAGTAGTCCGTAGAGCAGCAGCCCGCGCTCGTCGTGCTCGCGATCGCCATTGAATCCGTCCGCCCCCGCGCCGCTCCCAAAGCGGCCGGCGACCGCCAGCACCCGCATGCCGCGATTCGCCAGCTCCGCGTTGGCGGTCTCGATCCGTTGACGCTCGCCGTCTTCGAGCGCGCAGTGCGCGAGGATTCCCTCCAGCGCCCCCTTGGCGACGATTCGCGCCTGTGCGCCGTGGCTGGCGCCCGCGGATTTCGCCATCCAGACGTGCGACATGTGTTTGCCGGCCATTTCGAACGGGTAGTCGATCGCGAGCCGCCACTGCTCATGTATCGCCTCGACATCCACGCCATGCTCTCGACAGTGGGCGAGGATCGCCTGTTCGAGCGGATCGGCCGCGCGCAGCTCGCAGGCGAGCGCGGCCGCCTCGAGCAGTTCCTGTTCGCTTACCGAATCGCCGATGGGGCGGTGATGGTCGAGTTGGTAGCGGCCATGGGTGAGCGTGCCGGTCTTGTCGAGGCAGATCACGGTGGTCGAACCGAGCGTTTCGATCGCCGCCAGGCGCCGCACCAGCACCCCGCGGCCTGCCAGTCGCCAGGCGCCCAGGGTGAGGAAGAGCGTGAAGACCAGCGGGAACTCCTCGGGCACCGCCGAGATCGCGACCGTGATCGCGTAAAGGAACGACTGTGCCGGCGACGCTCCGCCGCCGAGCCAGCGGAGCAGAAAGATCGCGCCGGCCACCAGCGCCGCGACCATCAGCAGGGCGCGCGCGACCCGCGCGATCTTGCGCTCCAGCGGCGCCGCCTCGAGCGGCGCCTCGGCCACCAGCCGCGCGATTTCGCCGTAACGCGTACGCATCCCGGTGGCGACGATTTCGCCGTAGCCATGACCGCTGAGCGCGGTCGATCCGGCCAACAGCAGGTGGCGGTCGTCGTGCGCGTCGCCGGCCGGACCGGCATAGGCTTGCTTGTCGCGGGGTTCGGCTTCGCCGCTCAGCAGCGATTCGTCGATCGCCAGGTTCGCCGCCCATCGCACCACCCCGTCGGCATGAATCACGTCACCTTCGCCGATCACGATGAAGTCGCCGGGGACCAGCGCCTCGGTCATGACCTCGACCTCGCGGCCGTCGCGGATTACCCGCGTGCGCGGTTTCACGGCGCCCGCCAAGGCGCTTAGCGCGCGGCTCGAGCGCGCCTCCATCATCACGTCGACTGCGAATACCGCCAGCGCGGCGACGCCGAGAATCGTCGCGTCGCGCCGTTCCCCGAGGAGCAGGTAGATAGCGGCGGCGACCAGCAGCATGGTCGCCATCGGATCGAGCAGCGTGCCGAGCAGCGCGCGGAGGCGCCCGAAGCGGACGCGGGGAACCATCGAATTCAGCCCGAAACGGGCCAGCCGCGCCCGCGCCTCAGCGCTCGAAAGGCCTTCTGCCACGGGCGGCTGCTCGATGGTCGTCATCGTGTTCCGCGTACACTAACTGGTGGGCGGACGTCCAGATGGTCCCGGATAGACCCTGCCTCTTTGTGCTGCACGGAACTTTTGCGGGCCGGCGCGAGCTTACTCCGCGGTCATCGAGCGCCCGAAAAATCCGGCTTGGACGACGTCAGACAAATCGTCAGCCGGCTGGAGGCGCTTTGCCCTTCCAGGTCAGCGAGCCCTCGCCGAACAGGAGCACGAAGCCGCCGGAATCGCTGCTGGCGGTTGCGCTGCCACCGCCGATCGAGGCGGCGAATTTCCTGGTTCCGCCGGTGATAATGAAATTGCCGTTGAACTCAGCGGGCGAAAAGCCATCGATCGGGCCGCACAGCAGGCCGACCTGGGCGAAATCCAGTTGACCCTTGCGCCGGGTCGTCATGGTTCCCGTACCCGCCGCCAGATAGCAGATGTTCCCGGCGCTGACGATGCCGCCGTTGGCGGTGCTCCAACTGAAGCTTGATGAGACCGCTGCCTGGCGGCCGATAGCGCTGCCATTGGCGATGCCGGTGAAGGTCGAGGTGCAATTACCCCCCTCGTCGCAGGCGACGCTCGATGGGCCGGAGCCGATGAAAGAGAACAGAAACAAGGTTTGCCCCGGGATCGGCGAGGGACCCACTGCCTGAGCGCGCGCCGCCGCCGATCCAACCAGGACGCCGAGCGCCAGCGCCGCAAGCACGCTGATGGCTGCTTTCGAGAAAGTCATTTTCCAGATCGCTATGCTGCGCCGCCGCCAGCCCTATCACCTGGCGGAGGAAAATCTCCTGGCCGTCAGTAGTCCATCGAAACGGACGATGCCGGCCGGACCGTTGGTAACCGTTGCGCCCGGCTTTTGATGATCCACGGGAACGCTACCGACCATGAAATTGTTTTGCGTGAAGTTTCCGGAGCCGACGGAGTTGGCAAAGCGCCCGGTTCCACCGCTCACGACATAAGTCGCATTGAGGCTGCTGGGGATGAAGGTCTCGCTATTTCCGCACAGCAGGCCGTTGAACAGGTAATTAATCTGGTCGCCGCGCCGGGTGACGATCGACCCGGTGCCAGTCGCCACGAAGCAGCTCTGGCCGGCGCTGGCAATTTCGGAACTGAGGCTCCAGGTCATGCTGTCGGTAAAGGTCGCGCCTTTGCGGATCACGTTACCGTTGACCAGTGCCTCGAGACTCGAACTGCAAGTGCCTGCCTGCGAATCGCAACTGCTGGTCAGGGCGCCCGAACCAAGGAGGCCGAACTCGAATAATGGTCGTCCGTTTCCGCCCGGGACTCCCCCCAGACCGGCGTAAGCCGACGTCGCCATCAGCAACGCCAGTCCGGCCGATGCGACAGCGAAAAAGATCAGCGCTTGCTTCACACGAGGCATAATTAACCGTTATACGCTTAGGTACCCCTTGCAGAATTTCGCTTTAGCAATCCCTTGAACTTTATGGCGCGAACTTAAGCTGGGTCAAGCCTGATATTGCGGCGAATTGTTAACGGCTTGGCGATTTCGTCAGGGGCAGGGAAATGCCCCGCGGCGGCGCTGCTCATCCCGCCAGCGGCAGCCGCACGCCCATCGTGATAAGCGCCCCGCTCGCGACGCCCATCAGAGCCTCGCCTGCGATCAACCCGGCGGCGAACAAGAGCCCGCTGCCGCGTGGCGCACCCGCTTCGCGGCTCGGCAGGAGGGTGGCCAGCGCGCCGGCCAGGATCGTGATCGCCAGGCCAAACGGCAGGTAGAGTCCCAGCGCGACCGGCATCACCGGCGTGCGGAACGTACGCCCGCTCTGCTCCAGCCATCGATCGAGGACCGCCAGAACGATCGCGAGAGCGGCGCCGATTCCGATCATCGTCCACGGCAGGTTGCCGCCGAACACCCCGCGCGTCACGCCGGCCATCAGGAAAGCCTGCGGGGCGGGCAGCGCGCCGGGTCCGGCGTTCCCGACGCCGGCAATTCCGTAAGCATTGATCAGCAGCTTCAGCACCGGCGCCATCACGAACGAGGAGGCGACCGCGCCGAGCATCACGCCGATCTCCAAAGCTCGCGGCGTCGCGCCGACGTGGTAGCCGGTCGCGAGGTCGTGCAACGAGTCGCCGGCCATCGCGGAGGCGGTACAGACCACGGCCCCGGTCATGATCGCAAGCCGCGCCCCCGCGGCCGCATCCAGGCCCGCGAACTTCAGCAGCATCGCCACGCCCAGCAACACGATCACGGTCACTCCGGAGACCGGATTGTTCGAGGCCCCGACCAGCCCGGTCAGGTAGCCGGCGATCGCGGCGCCGAAAAACGCCAGCATCACCAGCACTATCGCCAGCACGGCGCTGAGCCAGATACGGCCGGACAACAGCCAGGCGATTGCGAACATGGCCGGGACGCAGAGCGCGACGGCCGCCATCACCGTTGGAGTCGAGATGTCGGTATCCTCGCGCGTGGTGGCGATCGCGTGCTGACCGCCGCGAATCAGCCGCAAGCTTTCGCGGGCCGCATGGGCGACGCGCGCGCGCAGCCGCCAAATCGTGGTCAGTCCGCCGACCAGCATCGCACCCACGCCCAGGTAACGCGTCTGACCGCTCCAGAGCGCGTACGCGGCGGCCTCGGCGGAGAGCTTGCGCAAGTCCGGATGCAGCGAGCTGGCGAGCGGAATTATCAGCAGATTGCCGAGCACGCCGCCGGCGAAGACCAGCATCGCGATGCGGATTCCGACGATATAGCCGACGCCGAGCAGCGCGCCCGAAAGATTAACGGTGATGGAGAAGGCGCCGCCTGCGATCCAGCGCGCCCCGGCGATCGAGCGTGGAACGAATCCGCCGATCTCCTGTGCCGCCTTGGCCGCCGCCGCAATTGCACCGCCCCACACCAGCGGCATCGCGCGACCGACAACCTCTCCGGCGCGCAACACCTCGGCGCATGCGACACCCTCCGGAAACGGCAGCCGCTCCTCCTGGATATAGGCGCGGCGCAGAAAGACGATCAGCCAACTGCCCATGATGCCGCCGGCCAGGCACAGCAGCGTGACGTGCCAGTAGGAGAGCGCGCCACGATAACCAAGGATCACGAGCGCGGGAAAGGTGAAGATCGCGCCGGCAGCGACCGCTTCGCCCGCCGAAGCGATGGTCTGGACCAGGTTGTTCTCGAGCACCGTCGCGCCGCCCAGTGCGCGCAGCACCGCCATCGAGATGACCGCAGCGGGGATACTGGCCGAGACCGTCATCCCGGCGAACAGTCCCAGGTAGGCATTGGCGGCGCCGAGGATCAGCGCCAGCAGCAGGCCGAGCACGATCGCGCGCGGCGTGGTTTCGATGACCTGCGCCGCCGCGTCTGCGGCGTTCATGCGGTCGCCGCGGCTCGCCTCAGCACTCACGCCCGATGGTAGGGAATCCGTCTAATCCGCGCCGTTGGACTGGTAGGACGAAAGCGGGACATGCGGCTCGCCGGCCGCGTCCCAGCCGACGATCCCGTCCTTCATCTCGGCGAGGTCGGTGTAGCCAGCCTTGGCTGCCCGCCGGGCAGCCGCATCGGAAGCCATTCAATGCAGGTTGGTACAATAGAAGACCAGCCTCGCGTTCCTGTCCGCCGGCAGCGTGGCCGCGACGTTGTACGCGTCGGACGAGCTCAGCAGCTTGGCGCCGGGGATGATCCCGTACTGGGAGCGCACGTCCGCCAGGTTGGCGTCGTAGATAATCACGTGAGCATCGGGGTCGTGCATCAAGGCGACCAGCTCGGCGACATGGATCTTCTTGATGTTGTTCTGATCCGTGTGATTGCCGAGCAGCGTGTCGAGGCTGAAGGCGTGCGCCGGGGCGGCCGGCGCGACCGCCAACGCGGCGCACAGGGCGATCGCAAAAGTCGTAGCCAGCTTAAGCCGCATACGTCAGAGACCCCATCGACGAGCTGCCGATATCAACGAATGGCGCACGCGATTCTACGCGCGGCGGCGCACCCGAAGCGTGTCGTTTTCAGACGAGACCTCGTAAACCTCGGCGTTGACGCCGGGAAAATTGAGGCAGCGGCCGCTATCGAAGCGGAAGATGTAGCCGTGATGGGGGCACTTGAGCATCTCACCCATCACCTTGCCACCCTCGAGGTCGGCTTCCTGATGGGGGCAGATACGCTGGATTCCGCATAGCTTGGCGCCGACGCGAAAAATCAGGATTTCCTCGCCACCCGCTTCGACGCCCAGCGGGTACTGAGCGGTCTGCGGGTTGACGCCCTCGACCACGATCCAGTCCGAATCAGCCATCGTCGCGGGACGCCCTTCCCGATCTCAGGCGGCGGCCTGCGCATGGCCGTTGGCGACCGTCGCCAGGCGTTCGATCATGAAGGGTCGCGGCTGGCGCACAATCACCACCCCGGCCTGATAGGTAAACGGCGAGTCAAACAGACAGGCCATCAGCGCCAGCAGGGCGTCCTTGAGCGGGATGCCCATCATGCGCTGGACGGCATGGAAGCGCTGATGGACCTCCATCGCCTTCTTCATGTCGACGAAGACGGTGTTGAACTCCTTGGCTTCCCATTTCACGTCATCGATCGCGCGGCCGAGCGCGCCGAGGAACTCCTTCTGCGCGCCGCTCAGATGGGCGGCCGCTTCGGGCACGTGGTCGGTCGCGATCTCCATGCTCCAGTTGTCGAACTCCTGCGCGATCTCCATGTCGATCGCGTGGCGGCGGCCGTCCTTGAATACCATCACCGGCATGAAGCGCTGGTTGTGCTGGCGCTTGTTGCCCTGGGTATCGCCGAACTCGAATTCGCCGTCTTCGACCTTCAGGACGGTAACGTCGGCGGCCCGTCCGACGTGCAGCGTGCCGTGCCGATCCTCCAACCCTATCGAACGGGCGGCGTTGATCGTGACGCGCTCGATAATCTCCTCCGGCGTCAGCCCCAGCTTCAGGAACATCGACATCACATTGGCCAGCGAATAGCACGGCCCGGTGACGTTGACCTGCTGGAGGTCGGAACTGATGATGTGCGGGACGATGCCTTGCGGCAGCGCCTTCTCGGCGGTGACAAAGCTGAAGTTGTAAGCACCGTAGCCGATATCGAACAATACTCCGCGCTTCTCGGCGGCGTAGACTTCGGGCCGCACGCGATCGTTTTCATCCAGGATACTGCCCGGATTGGAGTGGTAGATATGCGTCACCATGTCGCCCTTTTCCGCCATGTTGAAGGCGGTCGGCGTGGTGGTGGTTTTGTAGGTCTTCATGAAATCGCCGATATGGATGTAGAGCGGCAGGCCGAGGATATCGGCCATCCCTTTGCCGAGCTTCACCACTCCGGCGCCGTAATTCGAGAAGGCCCCGACCTTGAGGTAGCGGATGTCGTCGCGATTGGCCTCGACCAGGTCGATCCACTCGCAAATCGGGAGGTCCATCAGCGCGCGGACGTCGCCGTCGACCACCTCCAGACCGGTGATTCCCGGCGGACTGATATAGGTCCCGCAGTAAAGGTTCGTGACCGTCAGGTCGCGGGTCAGCGCCTTATATTCAGGATAGGTCGCGCCCCCCGGGCCGCCCGGCTCGACGAAGGTGGTGACGCCCTGAGTTATTCCGACGCGGTCAGGCCACGCGAAACCCAGGATGCCGTAGACGTGGACGTGAATATCGACCAGCCCCGGCGTGACGATCGTCCCGGCGACATCGACTACCTCGGCGCCGGTCGTATCGAGATCCTTGCCGACCGCAGCGATTTTCCCATCCTTGATAGCGACGTCGTTGACGCCATTGATGGACTGCGCGCAATCGATCACGCGTCCGCCCTTGAGCACAGTGTCGAATCCCTGAGCCATGAGGAAGCACCTCCTGTGCGACGGCCAGCCTTTATTTATTCGCGATCGCCGGCCGCTGCGAAGAGCCGGACCGGGTCCGCGATGCGAACCGGATGATATCACGGAGCGGCAAGCCCTGAAAAATCCCCCGGGGCACGCCTGTCCGGGGCTCAACCGCCCTCGGCGGTGACCGCGGCCTCCGACAGATCACGCTTGGGTATCACCAGGCCGGCCGGTCCCAGCAGCAGCAGGATCGCGCCAATCGCCACCGGCATAAGGGAGATTGCGGGGATTCCGGTCCGGTCCCAGGCGATACCGCCCAACAGCGGCATCACGAACGCGAGTCCATAGCCGATCGTGAACATGCCCGCGGTCATCCGATGGATATCGTCGGGCGTCTTCGCCAGCAGCGGGGGAAACACCCAGTTGACGACGAACGCGATCGACGAGGCGAAACCGATCAATGCCGCGCCCGCCATCCGGCACCATGGCCACGGCGTGAAGAACATCGCCAATCCGAGCAGGGTGCCGAGCGCCCCCGCCTGAACCGCGCGCGGCCGACCGACGAACAACGCCGGAAACAGCCCGACCGCCAGCGAGGCCGGGATCTGACCGGCGTTGAGCCAGCCGAGCGCCGGCGCGATTTGATGCGAGGCGTGCAGCGCGTGGAGATAGTCGGGGATAAAGGCGTTCGCTCCGAAGTAGGCGATCGAGGTGCCGGCCTGCGTCAGACCCAGACGCCAGGTTACCGGGTCACGAAAATCGGGGAACCAGCCGGGACGATCGCCGACCGCTCGACGGCCCAGCGCCGGCGTGATGCGCCACAGCATAATCGCCGTCGCGAGCGGGATGATGCCCCACAGCACCAGCCCGCCGCGCCATCCACCGACCATCGGCACCACCACCAGCGTGGTAAGCGCCGCACCGATCACTTCGCCCATCAGCAGTCCGTTGGTGTAGATCGCGGTCGCCAGTCCGACCCGCCCGGGCATCCAATGGTAGACCAGCGAGGGCAGCGCGGGCTGCGTGATCGCGATTCCCGCGCCCATCAGGAAGGTCATCGCGAACAGCATCGGAATCGACGGGCCGATGCCGCGCAGCATTGAGCTCACGCCGATCAGCGCCACGCCAAAGATGATCGCGCGGCGCGCGTCGAAGCGCGCAATCAGCATCGAGCCGAGCGTGGCGGCGCTCGCCAGCATCAACACCGGCAGGCCGGTAAGCGCGGCGACGCCGGCCTCGCTGAGTCCCAGGTCGCGATGAATCAGCGGCAGGATCGGCGGAATCGCGAGCACCGTGATGCGCAGGTCGAACCCCGCCAGCCACAGCATCGTGAGCCTGAGCCAGGGGAATTCCGCGAGAGTATGGTCGTCGGCGTCGCGCAATGCCGCGCAAGGATAGCGCAAAAGCCGCCGCGCAGTAATTGCTCCGGCTCAGGCCGGTTTGCGCGCGGGCGCTTCCTGGAGCGCGCCGAGCAGCCGGTCGGAGTCGGTAATCCAGCCGAACAAGCGCTCGATGATCAGCAGCGAGGCTTCGTGATTGCTGCGCGCGGTGTCGAAGCCGACCGGCTCGGCCGTGCAATCCTCGACCACCAGGCATCGATAGTCGCGGAACATCGCATCGCGCACGGTCGATTCGACGCACACGCTGGTGGTGCATCCGGTCACGATCAGGTTGGTGGCGCCGAACGTCTTGAGGGTGGTCTCCAGGTTGGTCTGGAAGAAGGCGCTGTAGCGATGCTTGGGCACCACCACGTCGCCCTCCTGCGGCGTCAGCTCCTTCAGAAAGTCGGTGTTCCAGGTATTCTGCACCAGCACCCGGCCGGGGCGGCCGTCGGGCGCGGTGAAGGTGCGGCCGAGCTGCATGCGCTGATGCTTGAGCCAGTGCGGCGCTTGCGGGCCGCCGGTATCGGAGAGGTCAGGCCGATGCTCCATCTTGATGAAGATTACTTTCATCCCGTTCTTGCGCGCCGCGTCGCAGACCCGCGCGGTCGGGGCGACCGCCTGCTGGATCATGCTGATGTCGATTCCGGCGCGGTCGAACATCCCGCCCTTCGAGCCGAAGTCGTTCTGCATATCGATCACGATGACGCAGGTACGCGAGAGATCGATCGTCAGCGGCTCGGGCCGCGCGGGAACCGTCACCAGCTTGATGTTGTCGGCCATGGCAGTTGTCTCCTGCTCGAAACTCCTTCGTGAGTAACCCGGCTTCGATGCGACTGCAAACCGCGCTGCCGCTTTCCGGGTTGTGGATTTCCGGCGCAATAGTTAAAACTGCCTCGACATCGGAATCTGGAGGAGCACAGGGTGAAGATACGCGCGGGCGCCGGCCAATTCGCCGGCAGCAGGAACTGGGAAGACAACCTCGCGGCGGTCGGCCGCTTGACGCAGACCGCGGCCGACAACGGCGTGCAGATGATCGGGTTTCACGAACTCGCGAGCACCATCTACCCGCCGTTCTCGAAAGACCCCGCGCTATTCAAGCTCGCCGAGCCGGACAACGGCGCCTCAGTAACCGCCGCGCGTGAGATCGCGCGCCGCAACAAGGTGCTGATGGTCTTTCCGTTCTACGAAAATGAAGACGGCCGCTACTACAACAGCGCGGTTGTGATCGCACCCGACGGCGAAGTGCTGATGAAGTACCGCAAGAGCCACGTGCCGGATTCGATAGGCCTGCTGCCCGGCGCTACCGAGCGCGACCTGTTCGGACCGGGCGATCAGGGCTTTCCGACTGTCCAGACCCCGTTCGGCGTGCGCCTGGGCGTGATCATCTGCTACGACCGCAATATGCCCGAGTCGGCGCGATGCAGTGCGCTCAACGGCGCCGAGATCCTGTACGTGCCGGTCACCACTATCTCGCGCTTGCGGCCATGGTGGGAGCTGCTGCTGCGGGCCCGTGCGGTCGAGAACATGATGTTCGTATGCGCGCCAAGCCGGGTCGGGATCGACAAGGGCGGCGCGCCCGGCGCGGTCTATATCGGCGAGAGCCTGATCGTCGATCCCACCGGCGAAATCATCGCTCACGCCGGCGCCGAGGCCGAAGAGCTGGTGTGGGCCGACCTCGACCTCGATCTGATGCGCAAGCAGCGCGAGACCTGGGGCTTCTTCAAGGAGCGACGGCCCGAGCTGTACACGCCGATCACGCGCGGCAACGCTTAGCTGCCGGCCTGCGCGCGGCTGCGCCCCCTCATTCGCTCCAGCGCTCGATTTGATCGTACAGCGGCGCTACGTCCGCCGCCGCGACCTCGACGTCGAGCACGGTGGCGCATCCGGGACAGAAGTATTCGCGCAGATGGAAGGTCGCGTTGTCGAAACGCAGCGGACCCGCTGAGGACAACGGCGCGATTCGCTGCACGGCCTGGTCCTTCCAGTTCTCATCGAGACGCGCGAGCTGATGGCCGCACCAGGTGCACTGCACCATGCGATGGCCGTTGCTCGGCAGCGCCTGTAGATATTCCGCGATTCGAAACGGCGTGTGCGCGATCTCCTGGCGCTCGATTACGCTCGGCGCCAGCTTGTGTCCGACGCGCTGTTCGCGCAGCTTGAGCCGCCACTGGCGGGTAGCCTCGGCATCGACGCCCGCGCCGTCGCGCGTCATGATCACGCCATAAATCTGGCGCGCGGGCTGCGCCGAGATCAGCCCCAGGCGCAGGTCTCCGAGCACCAGCGCGGGGTCGCGCTCGAGCGGGTCGCCGTAGCCGCCGCCGCCATCCTGCCGGATATATAGAGCGTCGTTGGCGTTAACCTCGATCGATTTCGCCAGCGCCTCCTCGACCGTGCCGCGCATCGCGTCGAGGTTCGGCGGCAGCTCGCCGATATTCGCGTCCCTGAACACCACGCTGTCGGCCGAGCAGCTCGGGTAGCCGCCGAAGATGCCGTGCCCGGCGAGATAATGCTTGCCCTTGCCGGGTGTGAGCGCGGCCTGAAAGCTGTCCTTCTGGCCGGTGCGCGGAATCAAGGCAAACTCATGAGTCGGACCGCCGCGAAATTTCCCCGGCCCGCCGGAGTCGGGCACGATGCGCCGGTAGAGGAACAGCTTGGGAAACGCCTGCTCCTCGAACTCGACGTTGGGCAGCTTTTGCGCCGGGTTCACGATATGACCGCCCGAGGCCGCTCCGTCGCGGAACGAGCGCGCCCCCTCGCCCATCCCGAAACAATCGCCGCCCAAAAGCCCCACGCTCTCGCCGAAGCGATCGACCCCATAGGTGGTATGCACCACCAGCGAGCCGACCCAGCATCCGACCGACCGTCCCTTATATTTCTCCGAAGCGCCCGCGATTTTCGATAGCACGTGGGCCGACATGTTGTTGACGCTGTGCACGCAGCCGATGGTGGCGATGCAGACCGGCGCCGGCCGCTGGCAATTCAGCAGGCTGCCGGACTCGGCAATCACCTCGAGGCAGCGCACGATGCCCTCGTTCCAGGTCAGGTCCCAGGCCAGGATCGGGAACAGCGGCGCAACGCTGGCGCCCTTGGTCGCCCAGTAGCAGCAGTTGATCGGATAGGGCGCCTGCGCGTCGCTGCCGGTGAAATCGTAGGTCAGGGTGTCGCCGCGCTTGATCGCCGCCATCTCGATCTTGTAGTTGCGATCCGGCAGGTCGAGGTACTGGCGCTCGTGCCAGGTGCCGTCGGGCAGTTCGGCCAGCCGCTCCCGCAACCGCTTTTCCGACTGCTCGATCAGCACCGCACCGACCGCGTCGACCGTCTCGACGCTGTAGTCGTCGTAGAGTTTATTCATGCGCTGCTTGGCGACGTGGTCGGCCGCGATCTGCGAGCGCAAATCGAGCCCCGTCATCCCCGGATCGCGCACCATGTTGAGGAAGGTCTCGAGCACGTCCTTGCGGACCTTGCCGCGCTCGATCAGCTTGAGGCCCTTGGTGCTGAAACCCTCCTGGAAACATTCCTTGGCGTTGGGACAGAAACCGCCGAAATCGATTCCGCCGATATCGGTCACGTGTACGTAATTGACTACCCAACTGACTAGTTTACCATGATAGAAAATCGGCGAGATCATGAAGATGTCAGGGGTATGCATCGCCACCGTGTAGGCGTCGTTCACCATGAAGACGTCGTCTTCGAAGATGCCCGGATCTTCGGAGAAGCTCGCGAGAATATGCTTCACCGCCTGGGTCGCGGGAATGATGTGATGCAGAAAACCCATTCCGCACAGCAGCACCGTGCCGTCCGCCCGATACAGCGCCACCAGCAGGTCGTGGCCCTCGGCCGTGACCGCCGTCCCCGAGACTTTGCCCAGCGTGATCACCGCCTCATCGATAACCCGGAACAGCTTGTGCCGGATAATTTCGAAGGTGAAAGGATCGACCGTCGCGTCCATCGCGGCTCTCCCTTTAGACGAATACGTGCAGGTTCTTGTACGGATCGCACCAAGCGCGCTGGCCCGGATTCACCACCACCGTCGTGATCGGGGTCCACACCACCGCCGGTCCGGGGACCTCGTTGCCGGGCGCGAGCTTCTCGAAGTCGTAGCAGTTGGCCTGCGTGACGCCGCGCAACTCGCCGAAGTAGACCTCGCGCGCCTCGACCAGCGCCGCACCCGGATCGGAGCCGCGCTCCGCTTCCGCCTTGAGCTCCGGCTTGCGCAGCAAACCCACGCCACGCAGCCTGAAATTGACCATCTCGATGCCGGCTTCCTTGTATCCCGAGCCGGCCCCGAAGCGTTCTTCGTAGAGCTTCTCGAAGCTCGCGATGACCTCCGCCAGCGCCTGCTCGCCGAGCGCGTCCGCCCCGGCCACCGGAGTCGTCACCACGTGCACCTGGCGGCGGAAACGTAAATCGACCGCCCGATTGAGCACGATATCGCGCGTGTCGAAGCCCTCCGACTGGAGCTTGTCCGTCACCCGCGCCGCGAGCTGCGAGAAAATGGCATTGACCTGTGCCGGGTCGGCGGGCACGCGCAGCGGCCGCGTCAGCTGCTCCTCGTGGGTCACGTCCGACATCATCAGGCCGAAGGCGCCGTGGACCGAGGCCGAGTGCGGAATGATCACGCGGCTCACGCCGAGCTGGCGCGCGAAGGTCGTGACATGCATGCCGGCCGTGCCGCCGTACGAGAACATCACATAGGAGCGCGGGTCGAGGCCGCGTTCGATAGTCAATTTATGCAGCAAATCGTAGATGATACTATTAGTCAGTCGATATACTTCGCCGGCGGCCTGAATGGTTTCCATGCCGAGCGGGTCCGCAATTTTCGCTTTGAATACTTCCAGCGCCTTGCCGCGATTCAGTTTGGCCCGGCCATCGAGGAAAAAGCGATCGTTGAGATAGCCTAATATCAAGTCGACGTCGGTGACGGTCGGCTCGGTGCCGCCGAAGTCGTAGCACAGCGGACCGGGGTAGGCGCCGGCGCTGCGCGGACCCACCCGCGGCGTGCCGGTGTACGGATCGAGCGAGATTTCGCTGCCGCCGGCGACGCCGATGCTCGCCACGTTCATCTTCGGCAGCGCGTAGTGATAACGCAGAATCATCGGCTCGCGCTCGTAGTCGATCAGGCCGTCGCTGACGACTCCGGCCTTGAACGTGGTGCCGCCCATGTCGGCCCCGATGATGTTGCGAAAGCCGATGATCTCGCCGAGCGCCTTGCTGCCCACCAGTCCGCTGACCGGCCCGGATTCGATCAGACCCACCGGCCGGCTGGCGGCCTCGCGCGAGCCGAGCAATCCACCGTAGGCCTGCATGATCAGCAGCGCGCCGTCGAAGCTCTGATCGCCAAGCTTCTGCTGGAGGCGGTTCAGATAGTTCGAGATCGCGGGACCCAGCCGCGCGTTGAGCACCACCGTCTGGGTGCGCTCGAACTCGCCCATGATCGGCGCGATCTCGGAAGAGACGGTGCAGAACATCTCCGGGTAGAGCTCCCGAATCACGCGCTTGGCCGCCAGCTCATTGTCGGCCTTCACGAACGACCACAGGAAGGAAACCCCGATCGCCTCGGCGCCATTTTCGGCCAGCCGCTGCACGGCGCGCTCGATCTCCGCCGGGTCGGGGGCAGCCAGCGTCTCGCCGTTGGCGTCGACCCGCTCGCGGATGCCGATGATCATTTCGCGCGGCGTCAGCAGCGGCGGCCGCGAGACATTGACGATATCCTTCATCTCGTCTTCGGTGAGGCCAGACCATTCGGCGTATCCGCCGCGCATCAGAACCAGCGTGTCCTCGAAGCCGCGCGTGACCAGTACGCCGGCCTTCACCAGCTTGTCGTCGACAATCGCGTTTTCCGCGATCGTGGTGCCGTGCAGAAACAGCTTGGTCTGCTTGAGCAGCGCGGACCGCTCGATACCGAGTTTCTGCGCCGCGAACTCGAGCGCATTGAAGATCCCCTCGGAAAAGTCGACCGGGGTCGAGAAGGCCTTGGCGACCGTGATCCTGCCCTCAGTGTCCATCACCACGCAGTCGGTGCAGGTACCACCGATATCGACCCCGATTACATACTGCATGATCGCTCTTTCGTGGCCATCGCTCTTCTCCAAGCCGTCTGCGGATGATTGTCGCGATCCTGCGCGTGGCGCGCTTCGTCAGTTCGCGACCTGAATTGCGCACCGGCGATCGCCTCTCGCTACGACCGCCCAACAGTAATACGCGCTGGCCCGATGTGGAAGCGCAAGCCTCGCGCTGGGCCGATCGGGCCGAACGATGCTGATTTTATTGGTGGAGCTGACGCGGATCGAACGCGCGACCTCCTGAATGCCATTCAGGCGCTCTCCCAAACTGAGCTACAGCCCCACCGTCGGGAAAGACCTTTTAGCTAAGCCGAAGCCGAAACGACAGTCAACCGGCAACCGTCGGTCGGTTTGATTTGCCAGCGGCGTGGTTGACAATGCCGCGGTATTAGCTATGCCGTACAGTGGCGCTTGAGAGTATCCCAGTTGAGGAGAGCAATGCGATGGCATGGGTGAAGATGGTCGGCCGGAACGAAGCGTCGGGTTCGCTCAAAGCCGAGTATGATCGGATCGCCGCGCAGTTCGCCGACCGCGGCGGCGCGATTCCCGAAATCACCGCCATCATGAGCATACGGCCCGAGCTCATGATCGCGCGCAATACGCTCTCCAACTCCTGCACCTTTGGCGGCTCCGGCCTTGGACGATTGCGCGAAGAGCTGATCGCGACCAGCATCTCGGCGCTGCTGAACTGCCGATTCTGAGGGATCGAACACGCAGAGTTTCTGCGTAGACATGGCGGCGCGGACCAGGAAACCGTGGTCGCGATCTCAACCGACTGGCGGCAGGCGAAACTTTCGCCGGCCGATCACGCGATGCTCGAATTCGGCGAGAAGCTCACGGTGATGCCGAGTGCGATGGCCGAGAGCGATCTCGAGAAACTCCGGCAAGCGGGCTTCTCCGAGCGCGAGATCGTTGGGCTCACCGCGGCCGCGGCCTATCGCAACTTCATCACGCGTATCGCCGACGGCTTAGGTGTCGAGCTCGGAAAGTACGGCGACGGTTACTACGATTCGCAGGTCTTGCGCGCCTTCGGCGTGACCGGTGCTGCGGTCGGCGGCACGCTTTACGCCGATCGCCAGGCCCCCTCACGCGAACCCGCCGCCGCCCATCGTGTGCACTCTCGTCCGGGCCCGCATACCCGCGACGCTCGCGTGTGCTGGATCGGATCACCGGACGAGCAAGCGCTCGCGAAATCTCACGCAACCACGGCTTCCGCATCGCTCCCCGCGGGGTTGCGAAATCTCGCCATCGCGCTGAGTCTCAAGCCTGACACGCTGGCGGCGACGGTCGAGTTCGCGCACCTGGTCGATATGGGCGGCTCGGGCCTCGGCGATCGGGGCGAGGCGATAATCGGCGTGGTGGTGGCGGCGGTGCTGGGACTATCGTATCTCGGCGCACATCACGCCCAGCGCCTGCTCGACGGCGGGGCGACGCTGGCCGAACTGGGCGCGCTGGCCGATAATCCGGCCGGCGACTCGCTCAACGGGCGCGAGCGCGAGGTCGCCCGCTTCTGCGAGAAGCTCACGCGCGCGCCGGGTACGACGGCGCCGGCGGACGTCGAAGCGCTGCGCGCGGCCGGCTTCGACGATCGCGAAATCGTGTCGATCGTTGCAGCGACGGCATTCGCGAACTACAGCGGACGTCTGGCGGCCGCCTTGGGCGTGCGGCCTGAGGCCTCGCTTTCCGAGGCCGCGCAGAACGCGATTTGAGGGTCTCCTGCGGGCGCGGGATTCAGGCTTGCGCCCGTTCCAACAATTCGCGGGCGGCGCGTCGCAGCTTGTCAGAGATCTGCGCCCCGCCGAGCATCCGCGCGATTTCGTCGGCACGCTCAGCCTGCTCCAGGGCGACCACGCGGCTGACGGTGGAACTTCCGCGTTCGAATTTCTCCACCACGAAATGGCGATCGGCGAAGGCCGCGATCTGCGGCAGATGGGTAACGCACAACACCTGATGAAAGCGGGCAAGCTGCTTGAGCTGGCGTCCGACGACCTGCGCGATCTCGCCGCCGATGCCGGCGTCAACTTCATCGAAAATCATGGTCGGCAGCCCGCGCCGCTGCGCCTCCAGCCGCTTGAGCGCAAGCATGACGCGCGATAGTTCGCCGCCCGAGGCGACCTTCGCCAGCGGCATCGGCGCCTGTCCGAGGTTCGGCGCGAGCAGGAACTCGACCGCGTCGGCGCCGACGGGCCCGAACCTTGCTCCCTGGTGACTCAAGCCGCCCTCGGTTTCATCGAGGGTCGCGAGGCGGGCTTCGAACGCCGCGTTGCGCATCCCGAGCGTCCTGAGCTCCGCTTCCATCAGCCGCTTCAGCCCGGCTCCACCGCGCAGCCGGCGCCGATGCAGTTCATCGGACTTCGTATGGAGCTCATCGAGCGCCGCCTCGAGCTGGCGCTCGGCCTCGGCCCGGTCACTCTCGAGGTTCTCGAGCGCGGCCAGCTCTGCGCGCGAGCTGGCGAGTGTTTCGAGCGCGCTCTCAACCGTGCCGCCGTATTTGCGCTTGAGCCGCGTCAGCTCCTGGAGCCGGGCCTCGACCTCTTCGAGGCGGCCCGGATCGGCCACGTCGCGGCTCAGATAGTGCTCGAGCGTACGCGCCGCTTCTTCGAGATTGGCGCGCGCCGCCGTGATCATCTCGAAGACCTCGGCGATTTTAGGATCGATCGCCGCGGCTTCGGTCAGCCGCGCCCCGGCCCGCGCCATCGATGCCACCGCGGCGGCGTCGTCGCCATTGAGCAACTGCTGCGCTTCGGATGCCGCGGCCATCAGCCGGGCGGCGTTAGCCAGCATCGTTCGCTCGCGAGTCAGTTCTTCATCTTCGCCGGCTTTGAGATTGGCGCGCTCCAGCTCGGCGGCACGGAAGCGGGCGAGCTCGAGCGCCGCGGTGCGCTCGCTTTCGCGGCGGGCGAGCTCCGCGAGCCGGTCCTGCAGTTGTCTCGCACGATCATATGCCGCGCGATAGTCGGCCAGCGTCGCTTCCAGTCCGGCGTGACGATCAAGGATCTGGCGATGGTTCTCGGTGCGCAGCAAAGTCTGCTGCTCGTGCTGACCGTAAACCTGAACCAGGTTCGCCCCCAGACGTCCGAGCGTCTGCACCGTCGCCATCTGGTCGTTGATCAGGACTCGCGCGCGGCCGCTCTCGGCGATGGTGCGGCGAATCAGCAGCTCGCGGTTGTCGTCCTGGCCGGGCAGCTCACTCAGCGTCTCGATCGCGGGCGAGTCGCCTTCCAGCTCGAAACGCCCCTCGACCACCGCCTCCTTCGCCGGCGCGCGAATCATCTCCGGCGAGGCGCGGATTCCGAGCAGCAGGCCAAGCGCGCTCATGATGATGGTCTTGCCGGCGCCGGTCTCGCCCGAGAGCACGTTGAGGCCGGGCCCGAACTCGAGCGCCGCGTCCTTGATAATCGCGAAGTCACGGATGCGCAGGTCGATCAGCATCCCGTCCGCCTCCGCCCCGCGCCGCGCGCGTCATCCCCAGCGCAGTTTGTTGCGCCAGATCTCGAAATACGGATGGGCGGAACGCACCAGCGCCACCGCGTGAGCGCC
>Ga0307374_10006510_pt1 | contig 18309 bp, 4 predicted proteins | sample OX3MG_FD_202532 | JGI IMG/M metagenome (GOLD analysis project Ga0307374, IMG submission 202532) | Soil microbial communities from Risofladan, Vaasa, Finland - OX-3 | ecosystem: Environmental > Terrestrial > Soil > Coastal area > Acid sulfate soil | place: Finland: Risofladan, Vaasa | collected...
GCGGTCTTCTCTGGATCAATCATTCGTCGCGGGGAGATCGGCGCGATCGTCTATGCGACGGGCACGAAGACTTATTTTGCCAAGACGGCAGAACTTGTGGAAACGGCGGTCACCGTCAGCCATTTCCAGAAGGCCGTGCTGAAGATCGGCAACTACCTGATCATGCTGGCTATAGCGCTCGTGGCCGTGATCATCGCGCTTGGAATCTACCGCGGCGATCCGATCCTCACGACGTTGCAGTTTGCCCTCGTGCTGACGGTGGCGGCGATCCCGGTGGCGATGCCGACGGTGCTGTCCGTGACGATGGCAGTCGGTGCGCGCCTGCTCGCCAAGAAACAGGCGATCGTCAGCAAGCTTGTGGCGATCGAGGAATTGGCCGGCGTGGACGTGCTGTGTGCCGACAAGACCGGCACCCTAACGCAGAACAAGCTGACCCTGGGCGATCCCTTCTGTCTGGATAAGATCACGGCCGACCAGGTCATCCTTGCCGGCGCGCTGGCCTCGCGCGCGGAGAACAACGATACGATCGATCTCGCCGTGCTCGGCGGCCTGAAAGACAAAGGAGCGCTGAAACCGTTTCAGGTCACGCATTTCCAGCCGTTCGATCCGGTGCACAAGCGCACCGAGGCGACCGTCAAGGACAAGGACGGGAAGACGTTCAAGGTAACGAAAGGGGCGCCGCAGGTCATCGTGGCGTTGTCGGCCAATGCCGCCGCCGTGAAACCCGCCGTCGACAAGGCCGTCAACGATTTCGCCGCGCGCGGCTTTCGCGCTCTCGGCGTCGCGCGCGCCGACGGCGACGGGAAGTGGCAGCTTCTTGGCGTGCTGCCGCTGTTCGATCCGCCGCGTGAAGATGCCAAATCCACCATCGCGACCGCGGCCGCGATGGGCGTGAAGATCAAGATGGTCACCGGGGATGCCCTGGCGATCGCCAAGGAGACCGCCAAGACCTTGGGGATGGGCACGAACATTCTCGATGGTGGCATGCTTGGTGATTCCAAGACCAAGGAAACCTCGGCGATAACCAAATCCATCGAGGAGGCCGATGGTTTCGCCCAGGTCTTCCCGGAGCATAAATTCCACATTGTCGACGTGCTGCAGAAGCACGGTCACATCGTAGGCATGACCGGCGATGGGGTGAACGACGCCCCGGCACTCAAGAAGGCCGATTGCGGCATCGCCGTCTCCGGCGCGACGGATGCCGCCCGCGCCGCGGCGGCGATCGTACTCATGACTCCCGGGCTGTCAGTGATCATCGACGCGATCAAGGAAAGCCGGCGAATTTTCCAACGCATGAACAGTTACGCGATCTATCGCATCGCCGAGACGTTCCGCGTGTTGCTTTTCATGACGCTGGCAATCGTCGTGTTCAACTTCTATCCGCTTACGGCTGTGATGATCGTGATGCTGGCGCTGCTGAATGACGGCGCCATCCTGTCGATCGCTTATGACAACGTTCAGTACAAGAATGCGCCGGAAGCCTGGAATATGCGCCTGGTGTTGGGCGTCTCCACTGTGTTGGGCGTATTTGGCGTGATCGCCGCGTTCGGACTCTTCTACCTCGGCGAGCGTGTCTTTCATCTCGACCGGGCGCACATCCAAACGCTTATGTATTTGAAGCTTTCGGTGGCCGGGCATCTGACAATCTTCTTGACCCGAACGCGCGGCCCGTTCTGGTCCATCCGGCCTGCGCGGATTTTATGGATGGCGGTATTGGGCACGCAGGCAGTCGCAACATGTATTGCAATCTTTGGCCTTGGGCTGGTGACCCCGCTCGGGTGGAATTGGGCGTTGCTGGTTTGGGGCTACGCTCTCGCCTGGGCTCTCCTGAACGATCGCATAAAGCTGTTGACGTATCGGATTCTGGGTGCGGCGAAAGTCGAACCTCGCACCAAGCGGCAGGCTGAAGTCGAGCTTCTGTCGGGATCCAAAACCGATCCTAAGGCGGATGCCAAGCCCGAGACCAAAACCGAGCTGAAGCCAGACGCAGAACTCGAGGCCAAGCCTGAAGCCAAGGCCGCGTCGAAGCCGGATTGCGGTTCCGGAACGGAAGCGGAGACTAAGCCCAAGACCGAAGCCGAGCCGAAGCCAGACGCAAAACTCGAGGCCGCGCCTGAAGCCAAGACCGCGCCTTCGCTTAATGCCAAGTCCGAAACGAAAGTGGAGGCCGAGCCCAAGACCGAAGCTGAGCCGAAGCCAGACGCAAAACCCGAGGCCGCGCTTGAAGCCAAGACCGCGGCTCCACCGGAAGCCAAGGTCGAAGCCAAAGCGGAAGCGGGCCCGACGCCTCCAGCCAATGCCGGCGTTGCGGCACTTCTCAACACGTCGCTCGGCGATCTCCTTGTGGCCGGTCTCGTCAAAGATCCGGAGGATGCAGGGCGCATCATTGCCGCGGCTATCACTCAGGCACAGGCGCGCGTCGCCGCCCCGAAGGCGCGCGAGACCGACGCCGAGCCCGCAGAGAAATCCGAACCGCAGCCAGGCGGCGAAGCCAAGACACCGACCGACGCGATCCCGCAGAAACTCAAGTGAATCGGATGATCCGGATCAGTCAACGGATGGAATGAAGGCGATGAAAATAAACACAAAGAAATTTCGCGTAGGCGAAGGAGACAAGGTCGATCTCGGTAAGTGGCCGACAAACGTTGATCCTGTGTACAAGTCGAAGGGGCAATATAAGGAGCTTTTAGACGATCACGTTGCGCAGCTCGCCGAGCAGCAACAGCTTCACTACGCTTCAAACCGCCACGCGATCCTACTGATTTTCCAGGCGATGGATGCGGCTGGAAAAGACGGCGCGATCCGGCACGTGATGTCCGGTGTGAACCCGCAGGGTTGCCAGGTATTTAGCTTCAAGCATCCCAGCGGCCTCGAACTGGAACACGATTTCCTGTGGCGGACGACGCGCGATCTGCCAGAGCGGGGGCGGATCGGCATCTTCAACCGGTCCTACTACGAGGAGGTGCTGATCCTGCGTGTGCACCCCGAACTGCTGCGCGGCGAGGCACTCGTGGATCCACCGAACCATGCTCATGCGTTTTGGCATCAGCGCTACCGATCCATCACGGACTTGGAAAGACACCTCCACGCCAACGGCACCAGGGTGGTCAAGTTCTTCCTTCATCTTTCCAAGGAAGAGCAGCGGAAGCGCTTCCTGTCGCGCATCGACGAGCCGGACAAGAACTGGAAGTTCAGCGCGGCGGACATCAAGGAAAGGGGCTTCTGGAACGATTACATGAAGGCGTATGAAGCCTGCCTCGGCGCCACAAGCACAAGCGATTCGCCCTGGTATGTCGTTCCCGCGGACGACAAGCATAACGCTCGGCTGATTGTCTCCCAGATCATCCTCGATACGTTCGAAGACCTCGGCATGAGCTACCCAAAAATCAGTGCCGACCGCGAGCGGGAGTTGTTAGTGATTCGCGGGGAACTCACGACGTGAACGCCTGGGTGCAATGGCTCATGCTCGACCATAAGCTACCCGGCCAGCCAGAAACGGGCACGACCAGCAAGACGGTCGAATCGCCGGTCGCGGCGCGCGGCAATGCTAGCCCAGGGCCCGCGCCAAACCGCATATTCAGCCCGCCCGTTTCGAAGCCGCCGGAGCCACCGATTCGTGCCGAACTTTTCGGCATCGAACGCCTTGAGCAGCACGCCGAGAGTCTGGCGGCCGCACAGCTCATATCACCCCGCGCGAAGCAGGGCCGTCTCCTCGCGAAACGGCTTTACGACAACACCAGAGTTCTTACGGAGACCTATCGCGCCGTCGTCCGGGCAAATCTGGCGCGCCAGCCGATCACGCCGGCGGCGGAATGGCTGCTGGACAATTTTCATATCGTCGACGAACAGACGCGCGAAATCAAGAACGACCTGCCGCCCGGCTATTACCGCAGACTGCCGAAATTGGCGGAAGGACCGTTGCAGGGCTATCCACGCGTGTTCGGTGTCGCCTGGGCCGTCATCGCACACACCGACAGCGCGTTCGATACCCAGAAACTCACGCGCTTCGTCGAGGCGTATCAGCGGATCCAGCCGTTGACCATCGGCGAATTATGGGCGCTCGCGATCACCTTGCGCATCACGCTCGTCGAAAATCTTCGGCGTTTGGCCGAGGAGATCATGGCGCAGCAATCGGCGGTCCAGTTGGCCGATGTGCTCGCGGACCAGATTCTGATCGCGGCAGCCGGAGATGCCGAACCGGCGTCAGCCATTTTGCGCAGCCTCGATCAGGCGCCCTGGTCGACGGCATTCGCCGTCGAACTCGCCCAGCGTCTGCGTGACCATGATCCCGACACTACACCGGCACTGCGCTGGCTGAACGACAAGCTGGCGGTGGCACACACAACCACCGATCGGATCGTGCGCGAGGAGTTCTTGCGCCAGGGTGCAACGGATGTGAGCGTTCGCAATGTCATCGTGAGCATGCGCCTGGTCTCGACGATCAATTGGGCTGAATTCTTCGAAAGCGTCAGTCCGGTCGACGCGGTATTGCGCGGCGCCAGCAATTTCGCGGCGATGGATTTTCCGACACGCGACCGTTACCGGCGCGCGATCGAGGAACTCGCGCGCGAATCAGACCGTGACGAAGTGGACGTGACCAGGCACGCGATAGACGCCGCCAGACGCGCGACGGACCAGGTGGCCGAAAAGGTTTCCGCGCACGGGCGGGAAAGCGATCCAGGATATTACCTCATCGCCGGGGGCCGTCGAGCTTTCGAGAGGGAACTGGGGTGTCGGGTACCGTTGCGGACTAGGTGTTTTCAGCTCAATTCCGATCTAGGCGTAAGCAGCTATGTGTGCATGATCGCAGTGGGCAGCGCGATCATAGTCGCGCTGATACTCATCGCCGTCGCATCTGTTGGAATCACCGCCTGGCAGCTTCTGGGTCTGGCGATCTTCGGCTTCGTTCCGGCCTCGGATGTTGCAATCGCAGTCGTAAACCGCACGATCACCAGACTGGTCGGTGGAAGGATCCTGCCTGGATTGGAATTGCGCAACGGCGTCACGCCGGATCTGCGCACGATCATCGTTATGCCCGTCTTGCTTGCTGGCGCATCGGCGATCGAAAGTCAGATCGAACGGCTGGAGGACCACCATCTTTCCAATCCGGACGACAATTTCACGTTCGCGCTGATTTCCGACTGGCGGGATTGCGAAACGGAGCATGTCGGCGACGACGAAACGCTTCTCGGCCTGGCAACCGCCGGCATCGCGCGGCTGAACGCCCGCTACGGGCCGGTGCGCCATGGCCCGCGCTTCTTCCTTCTGCATCGCCGGCGCATGTGGAATGACGGCGAAGGCAGGTGGATCGGCTGGGAGCGCAAGCGCGGTAAGCTGCACGAGCTTAACCGGCTTCTTCGTGGCGCTACCGATACGACGTTCATGCCGATCGATGGCCATGTGCCGGTGCTGCCCACCGGCATCCGCTACGTCGTCACGCTCGACGCGGATACGCGTCTGCCGATCGGGACCGCCAGGCGGTTGGTCGGAAAGATGGCGCACCCGCTCAACAAGCCCGATTTCGATCCGCATGCCGGTGTGGTCGTGCACGGTCACGGCGTGCTGCAACCCCGTGTGACGCCATCCTTGTCCATCGGCAGTCAGGGTTCGCTGTTCCAGCGCGCCTTTTCCGGCTCCAATGGGCTCGATCCCTATGCTCTCGCGGTGTCCGACGTCTATCAGGATCTGTTCGAAGAAGGCTCCTTTTGCGGCAAGGGGATCTATGACGTCGACAGTTTCGAGGCGGCGCTCGAAGGGCAGATTCCCGAGGATTCGGTGCTGAGCCACGATCTGCTGGAAGGCATCTTCGCGCGGGCGGGGTTGGCATCCGATATCGAGGTGGTTGAGGAATTTCCCTCCCGCTACGCAGTCGCTGCGGCCCGCCAGCATCGCTGGGTGCGGGGCGACTGGCAGCTGCTGCCCTGGATCTTCGGCTTTCGCGACACGGCCAGCGACGGTTCGCCGAAAACGCCGCTGCCGTTGATCGGCCGGTGGAAACTGATAGACAATCTGCGCCGCTCGCTTTCGGCGCCGGCGGCGCTTCTCGCCATGCTGATCGGCTGGCTGCTCCCGATGACGGCGGCCGAGATCTGGACCGCCTATATTCTTGCGACCATCGCGGTGCCCCCGCTGTTGCCGGCGATCGACGGCATCGTGCCGCACCGCGCGGGCGTTTCGCTGCGCAATCATCTGCGCTCGCTGCGCGGCGATTTCGCCCTTGGCCTGTTGCAGAGTGCGTTCCTCATCACCTTCCTCGCGCATCAGGCCTGGGTCATGGTCGATGCAGTGGTGCGCACGCTGTTCCGCGTCTTTATCGGCCGGCGCCACTTGCTCCAGTGGGTGACGGCCGCACAGACGACAGAGGAGTCGCGGTTCGACACGCGCGGCCTTGCGCTACAGATCGCGGCGAGCCTGGGATCCGCCGGCGTTGTCGCCTTTGTGTTTTATGCCTTCGGGTTGCGAAGCTGGCCGATCGCGGTACCGTTTGTGTTCTTGTGGGCGGTATCCCCCCTCGTCGCGCGCTGGGCAAGCAAGCCGCCGCTTCCGGACGGTCATTTTTCGGTCACCCCGGCGGACGCCCTGGCGCTGCGGCTGGTCGCCCGGCGCACCTGGCGCTTCTTCGAAACATTCGTCACGGCGGCAGACAACATGCTGCCGCCCGACAACTTTCAGGAAGATCCCGAACCGGTCGTCGCTCACCGTACCTCGCCAACCAATCTGGGGCTATACCTCCTCTCGATCATTGCCGCGCGCGATTTCGGCTGGCTGGGGACGCTTGACGTATTGGAGCGGCTCGAGGGCACATTCGCCACGATGGCGAAGCTGGAGCGCTTTCGCGGCCATTTTTACAACTGGTACGATACAAGCGACCTGCGCGCGCTGGAGCCGAAATATGTCTCCTCGGTGGATAGCGGCAATCTTGCCGGCCATCTTATTGTACTGGGCCAAGCCTGCCGGGAGATCGTTGCTGGTCCGATCGGCAATCCGAATTGGATGGCGGGACTCAGCGACACCATCGCCCTGCTGCGCGACGCCGCACGTCCACAGCTTGCGGAGCACCCGGCGCCGGGTGCCGCGCGGGCAGGCCTGAACGCAGCCATCGATGGCTTCGCCGCCAGCCTCCTATACACGCCGTCAACGCCGGCGGACGTTGCCAAATGCCTGTCGGATCTGACGCAAAAGGCCGATGCGATCGCCGCCTCCGCACAGGCCTGGTCGCACGAACGCGGTGGCATGGCCGAAGCGGACATCACCGTCTGGGCCGAGGCCTTGCGCGCGTCCACCCACGCCCATCGGCAGGAGATCGATGTGCTGATGCCGTGGGCCAGCCTACTTCCGCCCGCGCGCCTGGCCGGCGGCGAGGCCACCGTATTGCTGGCCACGACCCCCACCCTGGCCGCGCTGCCAGCGCACTGCGAAGCAATATCGCGGCTGCTCGCGAACAGCCCTCAGGGCGTGGACCTCGCGCCCTTGATGGCCGCGCTGGAACAATCCGCCGACGCGGCCCGATCGCTGTCGCATCGCCTCGCGGCGATGGAAGATCTCGCGAAAACCATGTTCGACAGCCTGGAATTCGGCTTCCTGTTCGATGCCGGCCGACAACTGCTGTCCATCGGATACCGCGACAGCGATGGTGCGCTGGATGACAATTTCTACGACCTTCTGGCGTCCGAAGCGCGACTGGCCAGCTTCATCGCCATCGCCAAGGGCGATCTGCCCGCCAAGCACTGGTTCCGGCTGGGACGCACCTTGACGCCGATCGACGGTAATTCGGGCCTGATCTCCTGGTCCGGATCAATGTTCGAGTATCTGATGCCGTCCCTGGTGATGCGCGCGCCCGCGGGCAGTCTGCTGTATGAGACGAACCGACTGGTCGTGTGGCGGCAGGAGAAATATGGCGACGGACTGGGCGTGCCCTGGGGCATGTCGGAATCCGAATACAACGTCCGCGACATCGATCAGACCTATCAATATTCCAGTTTCGGTATCCCCGATCTGGCCTATAAGCGCGGCCTCGGCGAAAATACCGTCGTCGCGCCTTATGCCAGCGGCCTGGCGGCGATGATCGATCCCACCGCCGCGGCGCGCAATTTCCAGCGCATGGCAGAGATGGGCGCGTGCGGCGTCTATGGCTGGTACGAGGCGCTCGACTATACAAGCGCCCGCCTGCCGGACGGTACCAAGGTCGCCGTCATTCGCGCCTATATGGCCCATCATCAGGGCATGACGATCGTCGGTATCGCGAACGCGCTTCAGGACGGCCTGATGCGCACGCGGTTTCACGCCGAACCGATCATGCGTGCGGCAGAACTTCTGCTGCAGGAGCGGATGCCCCGCGATGTCGTTGTCGCCCGGGCGCCGGAGGAAGCGGCGAGGGCGGCCGCGCAGAACGCCAGCCTGGTGCCCGACGCACAGCGCCACTATGCCTCGGCGCATTCGCGTGTGCCGCGCACGCACCTTCTGTCGAATGGACGCTATTCGACGATGATCACGGCGGCGGGATCGGGATACAGCCGGTGGCACGATATCGCGATCACCCGCTGGCGGGAGGACGTCACCTGCGACGGCTGGGGCGCCTACATCTTCCTGCGTGATGTGCACACGGGCAACACCTGGTCGGCCGGCTACCAGCCAAGCGGGGTGGAACCCGACAGCTACCTGACAACGTTCTCGGAAGATCGCGCCGCGATCGCGCGGACCGACGCGGCTGTCACGACAACGCTCGAAATCGTTATCTCGCCCGAGGACGACGCCGAAGTGCGCCGGGTTTCAATCACCAATAACGGAACCCGCTCGGTGGATCTTGAACTTACCTCCTACGCCGAAATCGTCCTTGCGCGGCAACCCGACGACGTGGCGCATCCCGCCTTCGCCGCCCTTTTCGTGGAGACGGAATTTGTCCCCGACCTGGGTGCGATCCTCGCGACCCGTCGCCGGCGTTCGGCGGCTGACCCGCTCGTGTGGGCGGCACATCTCGCTGTCGTCGATGGCGAAAGTTCCGCGGACGTACAGTTTGAGACCGATCGCGCGCGCTTTCTCGGGCGTGGGCAAACCATTCGCTCGCCGGCCGCCATTGCCGAAGGCTGGCCGCTCTCCAATACCGTGGGTGCCGTGCTGGATCCGATCTTCAGCCTGCGCCGTCATGTGCGGATCCCGCGCGGAGAAACGGCACGTGTCGCGTTCTGGACGCTGGCCGCCTCGTCACGGGAAGACGTGCTTGATCTGGCCGACAGGCATCGTGATCCGATCGCGTTCGATCGGGCGAAGACGCTGGCCTGGACCCAGGCTCAGATGCAGTTGCACCATCTGGGCATCGTCACGGACGAGGCGCACCTGTTCCAGCGTCTCGCCAACCATATCCTCTATTCGGATCCGACCCTGCGGCCGGCCCCCGACGTGCTCAAGCGCGGCGCGGGCAAGGCGTCAATGCTCTGGGCGCAGGGAATTTCCGGCGATCTGCCCATCGTGCTGGTGCGTGTCGAGGAGGACGGACATCTCGAACTCGTCCGGCAGCTTTTGCGCGCTCACGAATATTGGCGGTTGAAACAGATGGCCGTCGATCTGGTGATTCTTAACGAGCGCCCCGCATCCTATGTCCAGGACTTGCAGACCTCGCTCGACGCGCTGGTGCGCATGAACCAGTCAATGCCTCGGATTCCGGGCCATGATCCGCGCGGGGCCGTGTTCGTCCTGCGCGCCGATCTCGTCTCCCCCGAAATTCGCGGTCTGCTTAGCGCTTGCGCACGCGCGGTACTCCACGGCAACCGCGGTTCTTTGGCCGATCAGCTCAAACGCGCTCGCGATCTCAATCCCACCGTCGCGCCTTCCACCCGGAGGCCGCCGCCGCCGGCCGCGGCGCCCGAAACGCCGTTGCCGCGTCCCGCGATGGAGTTCTTCAACGGGCTCGGCGGGTTTACGAATGACGGCCACGAATATCTGACGTTCCTGGAAGGAAATGACCGCACGCCGGCGCCATGGTTGAACGTGGTCGCGAACCCGTCATTCGGCTTCCAGGTCTCGGCCGATGGCGGCGGCTTTACCTGGTCGGTGAATAGTCAGCAAAATCAGCTAACTCCGTGGTCGAACGATCCCGTGTGCGATGGACCCGGCGAAGCGATCTATGTGCGCGACGAAGACACCGGAGAGGTCTGGGGGCCGACCGCGCTGCCCATCCGTGACAAGACCGCGTCCTATGCCGCGCGGCATGGACAGGGTTACAGCCGGTTCGATCATGACTCGCACGGCATTGCGCTCGAACTTCTGCAATTTGTTCCGGTTGACGATTCGATCAAGATTTCCCGATTGAAGATCGCCAATCGTTCCGACCGCCCACGACGTCTGTCGATCACCGCATACGTCGAATGGGTCCTCGGCCCCAACCGATCGGCTACGGCGCCTTACGTCGTCACCGAGATCAATCCCGAAACCGGCGCGATCTTCGCGTGGAATCCGTGGAGCGAGCCGTTTCACGATCGCGTGGCGTTCGCCGATCTGAACGGAAAGCAAACGGCCTGGACCTGCGACCGGACCGAATTCCTGGGGCGCGACGGTGCGATGGACTGGCCGCTTGCGCTGACGTCCGGGGCGCATTTGTCCAATCGCACGGGCGCCGGCCTCGATCCCTGCGGCGCGCTCCAGACGCGGGTGACACTGGATGTCGCGGGCACAACGGAGATCGTCTTCTTTCTCGGGCAGTCGCCGGGCGGGGCCGAAGCGCAATCGCTTCTCGCAAAGTATCGCAAGGCCGATCTCGACGCGGTCATTGCCGCGGTCACCCAGCAATGGCAAGACACGCTCGGGGTCGTGCAGGTCAAGACGCCCGACCGCGCGATGGATATTCTTCTTAACCGCTGGCTGCCCTATCAGACCCTGGCCTGCCGGGTATGGGCGCGGTCAGCCTTCTACCAGGCAAGCGGCGCCTATGGCTTCCGCGATCAATTGCAGGATGTGATGGCGCTGTGCGTATCGCGGCCCGAAATCGCGCGGGCGCACATCCTCATCGCCGCCGCGCGGCAGTTCGTTGAAGGTGACGTCCAGCATTGGTGGTTGCCGGAATCAGGGCGCGGTGTCCGCACACGCGTCTCCGATGACCGTGGCTGGCTGGTCTTTGTCGTCGCCCACTATATCCGGACGACCGGCGACTTCGCTGTGCTTGACGAGACGGTACCTTTTCTCGAAGGGCCCGTATTGAAAGATGGCGAGCGCGATGCGTTCTTCCTGCCGGCGATGGCCGGCGCCAAAGCCAGTTTGTTCGACCATTGCGCGCTGGCGCTCGACAAGAGTCTCGCAACTGGCGCGCACGGCCTGCCGCTGATGGGCACCGGCGACTGGAACGACGGTCTCGACGGCGTCGGCGCCGGCGGCAAGGGGGAGAGCGTCTGGCTCGGCTGGTTCCTGTATGCGGCGCTGATAGCATTCGCCGATCTGGCGGATCAGCATCACAACCCCGAGCGCGCGGCGGCCTGGCGTCAGCACGCCGTCACCCTGCGGGACTCCCTCGAGCGCGAGGCCTGGGACGGCGACTGGTATCGCCGCGCTTATTTCGACGATGGATCGCCGCTTGGCTCTGTCGCCAACGATGAATGCCGCATCGATTCGATTGCCCAATCCTGGGCTGTCATTTCGGGCGCCGCGGAAGCGACGCACGCGGCGCGCGCCATGGCGGCCCTGGACAAATACCTCCTGCGCCGGGACGACTCGTTATTGCTGCTATTCACCCCGCCCTTCAATCATCCGGCGCGCGATCCCGGTTATATCAGGGGCTACCCGCCGGGCGTTCGGGAGAATGGCGGACAATACACCCATGGTGCGGTCTGGGCCGCGCTGGCCTTCGTCATGCAGGGCGACGGCGACCGAGCGGGAGAGTTGCTGTCGATGCTCAACCCGATCCACCATGCCGACAGCCCAACCGCCATCCACCGCTATAAGGTCGAGCCCTATGTCGTCTGCGCCGATCTCTATTCCGAACCACCGCATGTCGGGCGTGGGGGATGGACCTGGTACACCGGTTCGGCCGGATGGATGTATCGCGTGGCACTGGAAGGACTTCTCGGCTTTCAGTTGCATGGTGCGACTCTAGCGCTCGATCCCTGCATTCCCCGCAACTGGCCGGGTTTCGAGATCGCCTTCCGCTATCGCTCCGCGCGCTATGAGATCGCGGTGAATAACCCCAACAGCGTCTGTCGCGGGGTAATCTCGGTCACGCTAGACGGCGCACTTATGCCAGACAGCAAAAAAGCGCTTATTCCCCTGGCAGACGACGGCGCCACGCATCGTGTGCTGCTCGTTCTTGGACCAGAATAAGGTTGCCATGTCGGAACACATAAACCCGTTGGCCGGCAAGCCGGTCCCGCCGTCGCTGCTGGTCAATATTCCCCGCCTGGTGACGGCCTATTTCTCGCTCGTACCCGACCCCGCGATTGCCGCCCAGCGCGTCGTATTCGGCACCTCGGGGCATCGCGGCTCCGCGTTTGCCGCCGCGTTCAACGAAGCGCACGTCCTGGCCATCGCCCAGGCCGTCTGCCTTTACCGCCGCCACGCCGGCATCGACGGGCCGCTGTTCCTGGGCATGGACACGCACGCGCTGTCGGAAGCTGCTTTCGCGTCCGCGATCGAGGTGCTCGCGGCGAATGGCGTCGAAACGATGATCGACCAGCACGCCGGCTACACGCCGACGCCGGTGATCTCGCACGCGATCCTGACCTACAATCTGGGCCGTAAGACGGGGCTCGCGGACGGGATCGTTATCAGCCCCTCGCACAATCCGCCCGACGAAGGCGGCTTCAAATACAACCCGGCCAACGGCGGCCCGGCGGATGTCGATGTGACAGGCTGGATCGAGAAAGCCGCGAACGAATTCCTCGTCAAGAAACTCGGTGGTGTCGTGCGCATGCCCTATGAACGCGCCCACAAGACGGCGTGCATTCGTGCCTATGACTACATCACGCCCTATGTCGCCGACCTCGCCAATGTCGTCGATCTGGAAGCGATCCGTGCAGCGGGCGTGCGCATCGGGATCGACCCGCTGGGTGGCGCCGCTGTACAGTATTGGCAGCCTATCATCGAGCGCTACAAGATCGCCGCGACCGTGGTGAATGACGCCATCGATCCGACGTTTCGCTTCATGACAGTGGATTGGGACGGAAAGATCCGGATGGACTGCTCCTCGCCCTATGCGATGACGCGGTTGATCGCGCTGCAGGACAAATTCGACATCGCCTTCGCCAATGACACCGACGCCGACCGGCACGGCATCGTCTGCCCGTCGGGCGGACTGATGAACCCGAATTACTTTCTCGCGGCCGCCATTGCCTATCTATCCGCGAACCGGCCTCAGTGGCGCCACGCCAGCGCCATCGGCAAAACCGTCGTCTCCAGCGGCATGATCGACCGCGTCGTGGCGAAACTGGGACGTAAGCTGGTCGAAGTGCCGGTCGGTTTCAAATGGTTCAGCAGCGGCCTGATCGACGGATCGCTGGCGTTCGGCGGCGAGGAAAGCGCCGGCGCATCGTTCCTCCGTAGGAGTGGGGCGGTATGGACGACCGACAAGGATGGACCGATCATGGGCCTGCTTGCCGCGGAGATAACCGCGCGCACCGGCCATGATCCCAACTTATTTTATGCGTCCGTCACGCAGGACCTGGGTCAATCCTTCTACGCAAGAATAGATGCGCCGGCCACACCAGAGCAGAAGGCACGTCTCGCCAAGTTGGACCCCGCCGAACTTGATGTGAAGGACCTGGCGGGCGAGCCGATCGAAACGAAGCTGACGAAAGCGCCCGGCAACAACGAACCCATCGGCGGGTTCAAGCTGGTCGCTGAAAACGGCTGGTTTGCCGCCCGGCCATCGGGAACCGAGGATGTTTACAAGATTTACGCAGAAAGCTTCCGCAGCGAGGAGCATCTCCGGCAGATCCAGCGCGATGCGCAGGCTCTCATCGCCCGCCATGCCAAGGAGAAATGATTTCTACGTTTCTCCGATGAGCTTTTAGTCAGTTAGGATTGAGATTAGGCATAGCCAGCAGGGCTAAAGAAGTCTGAAATTGGTATGTTGAGAAAGTCTCGATGACTGCCTCGAAGGGGATGGAGCGCTCGGTGCGACGGAGACCCCCATGACGTTGCAACGGAGCGCGCGTTCTAACGCAGGGACTGAAGGACAGCTCGCCGGAAAGCAGACCTTGCAAGGCGCCGCGGGGTGTCCGTTAGGATCGCCTTGCAGTGTCCACTGTCGCTGAGATTTGTTTGGCTGAGCTCAACTCGTACCCAATCAGAAGAGAGTCGGAGCATGGCGAGCCAGCTATCCGCGGTGAACATCTCGTCAGCCAAACCTACCAAGCCCGGGCAGCCGGTACCGCAAAATGGCCTGACAAGCGACGAGGCTCGCGGTCGGCTGGAGAAATTCGGCCCCAACGCGATGCCGGATACCAGCGCACATCCGTTGCGCATGGCGCTGCAGAAGTTCTGGGCGCCCGTGCCTTGGATGCTCGAAGCGGCGATCGTGCTTGAACTCGTGCTCGGCAAATATGTCGAAGCAGCGATCATCGCCCTTCTTCTTCTGTTCAACGCCGCGCTTGGACTCTTCCAAGAAAGCCGAGCCCAAGCGACGCTGGCCGCGCTGAAGTCGCGACTTGCGCTCTCCGCCTCGGTCAAACGGGACGGAGCATGGAAAACCGTTCCTGCCACCGACTTGGTCCCCGGCGATCTGGTGAAGCTCTCGCTAGGCGCCGTGGTGGCGGCGGATGTCAAGCTCACAAGCGGCGAAGTTCTGCTTGACCAATCCATGCTCACGGGCGAATCCGTGCCGATCGAGGCCGGCGCGGGGCTTCAAACCTTCGCAGGGGCGTTGGTTCGGCGCGGCGAGGCCGAGGCGGAGGTTACCGCAACCGGTACACGCACCAAATTCGGACGAACCGCCGAGCTCGTTCGAACCGCTCATGTCGTGAGCACGCAACAGAAGGCGGTGCTGCGCGTGGTGCGCAATCTCGCTGCCTTCAACGGCGCGATTATCGTGCTGCTGGTGGCCTATGCCTGGTTTCTCAAGATGCCGGTTGCCGAGATCATGCCCCTCGTGCTGACGGCCATCCTGGCATCGATACCCGTCGCACTACCGGCCACCTTCACCCTTGCGTCGGCAATCGGCGCGAGGGCTCTAGCGAAGTTGGGAGTCCTTCCCACCCGCCTGTCTGCCGTCGATGAGGCGGCGTCAATGGTGGTCTTGTGCGCTGACAAGACCGGGACGCTGACCCAAAACGCCCTGACGGTCACGACGGTTTGTCCGTCGCCCGGATTTGACGAGGCACATGTTTTGACGCTGGCGGCGCTGGCCAGCTCGGATGGCGGGCAGGATCCGGTCGACGGCGCCGTTCGCGCGGCGGCGATTCGCAAGCCCATCTCCGATGCACCGAAGTTGGTCAAATTTTCCGCGTTTGATCCGGCCAAGAAGATGTCTGAGGCGACCACGACAGACGCAACGGGAAACCCGGAGCGTATCGTCAAGGGCGCCTTCTCTGTCGTGAGCGCGCTCGCCCAGCCCTCCCCGGACCTTGTCGCCGCTGCCAAGGAACTCGAAGACAAGGGCTTTCGCGTGTTGGCGGTCGCCGTCGGGCTGGCGGCCGGAATGAAGCTCGCGGGCCTCATCGCGCTCAGCGATCCGCCGCGCAACGATTCAGCCGCCCTGATCGCCGAATTGCACGACTTGGGCGTCCGTGCCGTCATGGTGACGGGTGATGCGTCGGGGACGGCGGCGATCGTTGCGAAGGCGGTGGGACTTGACGGCGCCGTCTGCCCGCCCGGCCCAATCCCGGATGCCGTCCACCCAGAGCAATTCGCTGTCTTCGCCGGCGTCCTACCCGAGGATAAATTTAAGCTCGTCAAGGCATTCCAGGCGGGAGGTTACACCGTCGGCATGTGTGGCGACGGCGCCAATGATGCTCCGGCGCTCCGCCAGGCGCAAATGGGGATCGCGGTCTCGACGGCGACCGATGTCGCAAAGTCGGCCGCCGGCATGGTCCTGACCGACGCCGGGCTTGGCGGCATCGTCGCCGCGGTCAAGGAAGGTCGTATTACCTTCCAGCGCATCCTGAGCTACGCCCTGAACTCCATCACGAAGAAAACCGTCCAAGTACTGTTTCTGGCGATCGGGTTGCTCCTTACCGGCCACGCAATTCTGACGCCCTTGCTAATGGTCCTGATCATGATCACAGGCGACTTCCTCGGCATGTCACTGACGACCGATCATGTCCGGCCGTCACCGCAGCCAAACGCTTGGCGCGTTGGCAATCTGACGATCGCCGGGGTGACCATGGGACTCGGTGAGCTGATCTTCTGCACCTCCATCCTGGCCTTCGGCGCGTATCGGCTAGGGCTGGCTATAGGCGCGCTACAGACCCTGTCCTTCCTCGTTATCGTGTTCGGCAACCAAGCCACCACCTACACCAATCGTGAGCGCCGTCACCTCTGGTCATCCCGACCCAGCGTCTGGCTTCTCGTGTCGTCGGTTGCCGATATCCTGATCGCCTCGACCTTAGCCATCGGCGGCATCGCCATGGCGCCGTTGCCTGCTTGGGTGGTCGCCTGCACGCTCGCGGCTGCCGCGGCCTTTGCCATCCTCCTGGACTTGGTGAAGGTTCCGGTCTTCCGGCGCTTGGGAATTGCCTAGGTGCACCTTACACCCGAGGCGCACGCGCCTCGGTCTTATTGAGGCCAACGCATTGCAGCGAGACGGACTCGAAGCCGGCTCATGGATGGGCTTAGCGCACCGACCCGTCACGCCGTTGCCTTCTCGTCACCATCTCAGACCTTCGTCGGCCGTATATCCTTCAACACCGCCGCAGCCAAGTGTGGCTATATGGATCAGTTGTCGTCCAGCAACCTTAATAGGCTTGGTTCGTCTGTGATCAGCAGAGCATAAACATGGCCGGCGCGAACGCCTGGTGCTAGAGATGCCGACGGTCTTTTTTGATCTTGGGCCAGGGTGCGCATCGCGATTGACGACGCGATAAATTGGCCGATAGTTGGCGATAGTTGTTGAAACCACGCAAAATTCGAACCGTCCGATTTTCCCCTTGAAATCAAGAGCGGAAAAATTTGACGGACTGACAGTCGGGCTTAGACCGTCAGGAGAAAACTTTTGCGCATAGAAATCAGCGCGTTACGATGCGTGGAAACGATCGAGTGGGAGTTACGGGGAGTACTGTGGAGTAGATTGGAGTGCGGTAGGATACTTCCGGGAATTGCTAGTGACCGATAGTAGCCGATAGCAGGCGGGCGATTGGCAAAAACGAGCTACAGTTTCGTATTTTGGCCACAGACTTGGCGACCTGGCGATTGAGCGTCGAGATGCTCAGGGGGGGTGACGGAGACCACTTACCAGGCTCGGGGCGCAAGCCCAGAGCTTGAGGCGCCAACGCTCTACAACCGCAGCCTCAATCGCCAGAGCGGCTTTAAGAATTCAAGAACCAGGAGCACGGCAATCCCAGCCCCCAGCGTTAAAGCAAGATCGTCCGCGTGCAGCGGGCCGAAGCGGAACAGGTGACTAGCCATCGGCCACAGCAGCGTGAGGCCCAATATCAGCGCCACGGCCAGCAGCACATACTTGAGGGCGCGATTGGGCCGCCGCAGCGCCGACCATATCGATGCGCTGAAACTCCGGTTCACGAAGATCAGCGCGACGATCGCCGTCACCAGCGAGAAGAAGGCGAGCGCCCGCGCCTCGTCCGCCGGCATGCCGCGCCGATAGGTGATCACATAGATCGCTGCCACCAGCGCAAATGCCAGCAGGCCCTGCAAGAGGCTCCAGAGTATCAACCGTGTTGAGAACAGCGGCTCTTCCGGCGCCCGCGGCGGACGACGCATGATATCGTCTTCTTCAGTTTCCGCCTCGAAGACGAGCGAACACACCGGATCGATCACCATCTCCAGAAACGCGATATGGATCGGGCTGAAGATGATCGGCAGTCCGAAGACCAGCGGCAGCAGCGCAAGACCTGCGATCGGCACATGCACGGCGAAGATAAAGCCCATCGCCTTGCGCAGATTGTCGTAGATGCGCCGTCCCAAACGAACGGCCTTGACCACGGACCCAAAATCATCATCGAGCAGCACGATCGAGGACGCTTCTCTTGCCACGTCGGTCCCGCGTCCGCCCATGGCGATGCCGATATGCGCCGCCTTCAAAGAAGGCGCGTCATTCACGCCGTCGCCGGTCATGGCGACAATCTCGCCATTGGTCTTGAGCGCATTGACGATGCGGAGCTTCTGCTCGGGCATGATGCGGGCGAAGACCGTCACCGCCCGGACGTGCTGCGCCAG
>Ga0307374_10006513_pt1 | contig 18306 bp, 11 predicted proteins | sample OX3MG_FD_202532 | JGI IMG/M metagenome (GOLD analysis project Ga0307374, IMG submission 202532) | Soil microbial communities from Risofladan, Vaasa, Finland - OX-3 | ecosystem: Environmental > Terrestrial > Soil > Coastal area > Acid sulfate soil | place: Finland: Risofladan, Vaasa | collected...
GGTGTCGCCCATGGCCCAGAAGTTGTCGGCGTCGCCCATGCGCTGAATGCGATCCGCCGGGAAGCCGACCTTGTCGATCCAGATCGCCTCGGCCTCGTCGTCGGAGTCGTGCACCGTGACCCAGAGGCGGTCGCCGTCGAGCCCGAAGACCTCGGTGAGGAGCTCCCAGGCCATCGGGATGGCCTCCTCCTTGAAGTAGTCGCCGAAGCTGAAGTTGCCCAGCATCTCGAAGTAGGTGCAGTGGTAGGTGTCGGTGCCGACGATCTCAATGTCGGGCGTGCGGAAGCACTTCTGCACGCTGGTCGCGCGCGACCACGGCGGGGCCTCCAGGCCGGTGAAGTACGGCTTGAAGGGGATCATCCCAGCGATGTTGAACAGCACCGAAGGATCGTGCGGAATGAGGCTGGCCGACGGGACGGCGACGTGGCCCCGATCGGTGAAGAAGCGCGTGAAGGCCGCCCTCAGCTCGTTGGCGTCCATCGCCCCAGCTTAACGGCGCCTTAGGTGGCGGCCATGCCCACAATGGGCCGGTTCAAGCGGATGTTGCCGGTCGAGCCGTAGTACTGCGAATCGCCGTAAGTGAAGATGCCGCCATCGGAGGCGACCAGCCAGTAGCCGTTGCCCGTGGGGGACGCGGCCATGCCGACGATGGGTCGGTTGAGGAAGATGTTGCCCGCCGAGCCGTGGTACGCGGCGTCGCCGAAGGTGAAGATGCCGCCGTCGGAGGCGACCAGCCAGTAGCCGTTGCCGCTCGGCGTGGTCGCCATGCCGACGATCGGTCGGTTGAGGACGAGGTTGCCGGTGGACCCGTGGTACACGGCGTCGCCGTAGGTGAAGATGCCACCGTCGGCGGCGACCAGCCAGTAGCCGCCACCATCGGGGGTGGCCGCCATACCGACAATGGGACTGTGCAGGGCGATGGCGCCGGCGCTGCCCCAGAAGCGCGCCGAGCCGTAGGTGAAGATCCCGCCGTCGGAGGCGACCAGCCAGTAGCCGTTGCCGCTCGGCGTGGTGGCCATGCCGACGATGGGGCGGTTGAGATGGATGGCACCGGTGGAGCCGTAGTAGGTGGCGTCGCCGAAGTTGAAGATGCCGCCGTCGGAGGCGACCAGCCAGTAGCCGTTGCCGCTCGGCGTGGCCGCCATGCCGACGATGGGCTGGTTCAGCGTGATCGCCCCGGTGCTGCCCTCGAAGGCGGCCGACCCGAAGTCGAAGATGCCACCGTCGGAGGCCACGAAGCGGTAGCCGTTGCAGATCTGCGAGTTCCCGAAGGCGTAACGGTCGGCCGGCGACGTGACCGAAATGCCCTGCGGGTTGACGACGGTGACGTCCACACAGGTGGGCCGGGGCACCGAGGCCGGGGGGATGACGGTGAGCGAGGTCGCCGAAGCCGAGACGATCTGGCCCTGCCCGGCCGAGCCGAAGTTGACCGAGGTGGCCGAGGCGAGGCCGCCACCGCTGATGGTGATGGCCGGGCCGCTGCCGACCGGACCGCTGCTGGCGCTGAGCCCGGCGACCGCGGGGCAGCCGGCGCCACCCTGCAGCGCGATGGCCAGGTTCTGCATCACTGGCGTGCCGAGCCCCGACGCCGCGTCATACCCGGTGCCGGCCGCCCACTGCCCGCTGTTGGTGGCGGTGAAGTCGTTCTGACCCACGGTGATGTCGGTGAAGTTCGAGCTGGAGTTGGTGGCCGCCTGGTACAGCGTGGGCCCGACCATGCCGACCTTGGAGTAACAGCCCTGGTTGGTGTCGGCGAAGAACCCGGCCATGAGGGGGGCGACGGCACTGGTGCCGCCGTAGAGGATCCAGCCGCCGGCGGGGCCGAAGTAGGCCACCACCCCGTTGTTGGGGTCCGCATCGGCGGACAGGTCGGGCACGCTGCGGCACCCCTGGGCGAAACCGCACCCGTCGGTGCTCGGGTTGAGCGCCGGGGGGTTGGGCTGCCACGGCGGCTTGGACCACTCCGCGGAGTAGCCGCCACCACCGGCGCCGTTGGCCGCGCTGTTCTGGCACGAGGTGCCGGGGTGCCCACAGTTGTCCCACACGGCCTGAGTGCCGACGGCGCCACCGATCAGGGTGGTGCCGCCGGCGCTGATCACGTCGGGTTGGCTGCCGGGGTCGTCGACGGCGAGGCCGGTGCCGCCGTCAGAGGTGAAGCAGTCCTCGGAACCCGAGTCGCCCGAGGCGGCAACCATGGTCTGCCCCTGGGTGGCCATGCGGGCGAAGATCTGCCCTTCGGCGCCCGCGTTGCCCGGCGCGTTGTCCTGCTCGCAAATGCCCCAGCTGGTGGTGACCGCCTGCGCCAGGTCGTCGGTGGCGATCCGGCTCAGCATGTCGAGGTCCGACGAGCCGTTGGCCTCGTTGGGTGCCTCGTACACGAGGATGGAGGCCGAGGGGGCGTTGACGGCGGCCAGCTCAATGTCGAGCGCGGACTCACCCGAGCCGCTGGGCGACCCGGTCGGCGTCCCGTCGACCGTGACGGTCCGCACCGGGTTGCTGAGGCCGTAGCAGGACTCGAAGACCCCAATGTCGCTGGGCGCGTACTGCTCGAACTCGACGACGCCGATGGTCTCCCCGATGCCGGTGCGGCCCTGGGTGAACAGCTGGCTCAGCCCGTAGCTGTTGGCCAGCTGGGTCGAGGTGTGCCCCGTAGCGCCGGCGCCGGCCGTCGCGCTCGAGCAGGCCGGCGGCGTGACGGCGTGCGGGCTCGCAGCGGCAGCGCCAGCGGCGGCGGCATGTGCGTGGCGCAACATGGACTGCTGCGGGGTCAACCCGTCAAGGCCGACCACGGCGGTGACCGCGCCCGACAGCGCAGCGGGGATCAGGGGGGAGGCGGTGTTGACGACGGAGACGGCGCCACCGGGCAGGCGCACCGACTCGAGCGGGGTGCCGAAGGCCGCCGAGACGGTGCGGGCGTCCCCGTGCACGGGCAGCACAATGCTCCCCGCATCCGGCGTGCCGACCGTGAGTCCCTCGCCGCGCAGCGCGGACGACACCTGCTGCACCTCGGACGCGCTCGGGCCGTAGCGCACGGCGAACTCCGACGATGAGAGGAAGTGGCGGTACGAAGGCGAAGCCGGGTCGGAGACGGCCTGCACCTCGGCGGCGAGCCCGGCGGGATCCTGCCCGGCGAGGATGACGCTCAGGTCGAGCATCTGACCGGCCGGCGCCGGGCCGAGGCGCGCCACGTCAGAGGGGATGGAGGGGACCGAGCCGGGCAACGCGACCCGCGACCCGGCGAGCGCGCCGGCACTGGACGAGGCGATCACCGACGCGGACACCGGCACGAGGGCCAGCGCGCCCAGGCTCAACGCGGCACCCGCCACGGCCAAGAGCTTCACGCGCCAGCCTTTCTGTCCTCGGCTTCGTCACCGTGTGAGGACGGTTCGTAGTACACATGCCCCTGTAGCGACTCTGGACGATAGTGCTGGCCGCCGGCGCCGGTCGGGTCATCATGCGGATAGCGGTAGCCGTCGCCATGCCCGAGCGACGCAGCACCCTTGTAATGGGCGTCGCGCAGATGCATCGGGACCTCCTGGGGCAGGCCGCCCCGGACGTCCTCGGTGGCCCGGCCGAGGGCGACGACCACCGCGTTCGATTTCGGGGCCCTGGCCAGGTAAATCACGGCCTGGGCCAGGTTCAGGGCGGCCTCGGGCAGCCCGACGTACTCGACCGCCCGGGCGGCGGCCTCGGCCACCAGCAGCGCCTGTGGATCGGCCAGGCCGATGTCCTCGCTGGCCAGGATGACCAGGCGCCGGGCGAGGAACCGCGGGTCCTCACCACCTTCGAGCATGCGGGCCATCCAGTAGAGACCGGCATCGACGTCCGAACCACGCACGCTCTTGATGAGCGCGCTGACCTGGTCGTAGTGCTCGTCCGCTCCTTGATGAAACAGCCGCCCGTCACGCGCCATCGCCATATGGTCGACGGTCAACACGATCGGCGCGCCGGGCCCACCTGCCGACGACGAATCGGCCGCCGCGGCAGCCCGGGCCAGCGCGGCCGCCACCTCCACCGTTGTCAGCGCGGCGCGCGCGTCACCTTCACAGGCAGCGACGACGGCATCAATGGCGCCCTCCTCCGCGTCCACCTCTTCGGCCACGAGGCCCCGGCGCACGAGCGTCCGCAGGTTGTCGGCGGTCAAGGGGTGCAGCCGCCACAGGGAGGCCCGGCTCATCAGGGGCGGATTCACCTCAAAGAAAGGGTTCTCCGTGGTGGCGCCGATGAGCACGACGAGCCCGTCCTCGACGGCGGGCAGGAGGACGTCCTGCTGCGACTTGTTGAAGCGGTGCACCTCGTCGACGAAGAGCATGGTGCCCTGCTGGTGCTCGCCGAGGCGCTGCTCGGCCGCCGCCAGCGCGTCGCGCACGTCCTTCACGCCGGCCGCCGTCGCCGACAGGGTCACCAGGTGCTTGGCCGTGGTCGACGCCAGGAGCCGGGCCAAGGTGGTCTTTCCTGTACCGGCCGGTCCCCACAGAATGGCCGAGCCGACCCGGTCGGCCTCGGCCAGGCGGCGCAACGGGGCGCCCGGGCCGATGAGGTGCTCCTGGCCCACGACCTCGTCCAGCGTGCGGGGGCGCAGGCGGGAGGCGAGCGGCGCCTGACGCTCGAGCTGGCGGGCGGCGGCGTCGGCGAAGAGGCTCAAGGGGGCGGCGTCTCGACCACCCGGATGCCGAGCTCGGCCAGGCTGGCCGCGGGGAGCGGTCCGGGCGCGCCCGTCAGCGGATCGACGCCCGACTGGGTCTTGGGGTAGGCGATCACCTCGCGGATGTTCTCCTCGCCGGCGAGGATCGCCGCCAGGCGGTCGATGCCGAAGGCGAACCCCGCGTGCGGCGGGGCGCCGTACTTGAACGCGCTGAGCAGGAAGCCGAAGCGCGCCTCGGCCTCCTCGGCACTGATGCCGATCGCGTCGAAGACCTTCTGCTGAATGTCGCGGCGATGGATACGGACGCTGCCCGAGCCGAGCTCCCACCCGTTGAGGACGAGGTCATACGCCTGGGAGCGCACGGCGGCCGGGTCGGTCGTGAGCAGGGGCATGTCCTCGGGGTAGGGCATGGTGAAGGGGTGGTGCGCCGGCTGGGGCTTGCCGGCTGCGTCAACGCCGTCGAAGCTCGGGAAGTCGACGACCCACACGTAGCGGTGCGGGCCTTGCGCGACGGGCGGCGACCCGATGGTCGTCCGCGTGAGGCCGAGCACGTTGCACGCCATGCGGTACTCGTCGGAGACCATGAGGATGAGGTCCCCGGGTGCCGCCCCCGTCGTCGCCAGGACGGCCGCCCGCTCGGCCTCCGACAAGAAGCGGTCGAGCGGGGAGTCGAGCGTGGCGGGACCGGTCACCTTGAACCAGGCGAGGCCGGCGGCGCCGGCGCGCTTGGCCTGGTCGGTCAGGGTGTCGAGCCGCGAGCGGGTGTACTCGGCACCGCCGGGGACGACGAGGGCCTTGACGACGGGCGAGGAGAAGGCGCGCACCTCGGTGTCCTTGAAGGCGTCGCTGAGGTCGAGCAGCTCCATGCCGAAGCGCAGGTCCGGCTTGTCGGTGCCGAAGCGGTCGAGGGCGTCGGCCCATGTCATCCGCTCAATCGGGGGCGGGCGCTCGCCGGTGGCGGCCTCGGCGGCGTCGAGCACGGCCTCTGACACGTAGCCCATGACGTCGTCCTGGCTGGCGAAGGACGTTTCCATATCGAGTTGGGTGAACTCGAACTGGCGGTCGGCGCGCAGGTCCTCGTCGCGCAGGCAGCGGGCGATCTGGTAGTAGCGATCGAAGCCGCCGACCATGAGGAGCTGCTTGGCCAGCTGCGGGCTCTGGGGCAGCGCGTAGAACGAGCCGTGGTGCAGGCGGCTCGGCACGGAGAACTCCCGTGACCCCTCGGGGGTCGGGGCCCACAGCAGGGGCGTCTCCACCTCGCAGAAGCCCTGGCGGTCCATGGCGGCGCGGATGGCGGCATTGACGCGGGCGCGCAGGCGCAGGTTCTTCTGCATGCGCGGGCGGCGCAGGTCGACGTAGCGGTAGCGCAGGCGCACCGGCTCGTCGGACTCCGCGCGGTCGTCGACCGCGAAGGGCGGGGGCTCGGCCTCGTTGAGGACCTCGACGGTGCACTCCCCGATCTCGACCTCGCCGGTGTCCAGCCCCGGGTTCACCGTCCCCTCGGGCCGGCGGCGCACGGTGCCGGTGACGGCGATGACCCATTCTGAGCGGACATCGACGCTGTTGTCGATGACGCACTGCATGAGACCGGAGTGATCGCGCAGGTCCACGAAGGCCAGGTGCTCCCCGTGCTCGCGCCGGCGCGACACCCAACCGCACAGCGTCACCTTGGTGCCCTCGTCGGGGGCGCGCAGCAGGCCGCACAGGTGGGTGCGCAGCGCCGTCGGGCGGTTCTCTTGCGGTGGCTCGGTGTGGTGGCTCATGGCTCCGTATTGATGAGGTAGGACCGCAACTCTGCCACCACGTCGGCCCGGGGCACGTCGCGCTGCTCCCCGTCGGTCAGCATCGGGCGGAAGCCGACGGTATTGCTGGCCACCTCCTGGGTTCCGATGACGAGGGCCACCTGGGCGCCCGAGCGGTCGGCCGACTTGATCTGGGACTTCATGGAACGGCCGTCGAAGCCGCGGTCCACGCGCAAGCCGGCTCGCCGCAGCTCGGCCGTCAGCAACCGGGCTTCGTCGCCGCCAGTGACGTCGATCACGTAGGCGTCGAGGGGCACGGCGGCGGCGTCGGTCGGGAACACGCCCTCGGCGTCGCACGCGATGAACACGCGCTCAAGGCCGATGCCGAAGCCGATGCCCGGGGTGGGGGCCCCGCCCAGCATCTCGACCAGCCCGTCGTAGCGGCCGCCGCCCCCGATGGCGTTCTGCGCCGCGTCAATGGCACCCGAGGCGAACTCGAACGTCGTGCGCGTGTAGTAGTCGAAGCCGCGCACGAGGCGGTGGTCGATCACGTGGGTCATCCCGAGCGCGTCGAAGCCCTCGCGCACCCGCTGGAAATGTGCCGTGCACGGCTCGCACAGGTGGTCGATGAAGTGCGGGGCCGACTCGGTGGCGGCCCGGCATTCGGGCGTCTTGCAGTCGAGGACCCGCAGCGGGTTGTCCGTGTAGCGGGCGCGGTGCGGCGCGCAGAGCTCGTCGCGGTGGGCGTCGAGGAACGCGGTGAGCAGCGCCAAATACGCGGGCCGGCACTCGCCGTCACCCATGGAGTTCACCTTGAGGGTGACGTCGCGCAGGCCCAGCGCGGCGTAGAAGTCGTGGGCCAGGCTGATGACCTCGACGTCGAGGTCGGGGTCGGTCGGCCCTAAGGCCTCCACCCCCAGCTGGAAGTGCTGGCGGTAGCGGCCGTGCTGGGGGTTCTCGTGCCGGAACGACGGCGCCACGTACCACGACTTCCAGGGTGGGACCGGGTGGTGCTGCACGAAGGCGCGCACCACCGACGCGGTGCCTTCGGGCCGCAAAGCCAGGACCTGGCCGTCACGGTCGGCGAAGGTGTACATCTCCTTACCGACGACGTCGCTCTCCTCGCCGATGCCGCGGTGGAAGATGCCAACGTGCTCGAGGATCGGCGTGATCGCCAACCCATACCCGGCTCCCTCGACCAGACGCGCAAAACACGACACGGCGGCCTCCCAGCGCGCCGAGGCCGGCCAGAGCACGTCGTGCATGCCTTTGGGCGTCTGGATCGGTTCGGGGCGCGCGGGCTCCCTATCACCCTCCTCCACAACGGCTCAGCCCTTCTTGCCGGGGAGCTGGCGGTAGGCGTCGAAGACCCCGTCGAGGTGCTTCAGCGCGTGAATGAGCGAATGCAGGTGCGTCGGGTCGGCGAGCTCGACGTCGAAGGACATGCGGCTCACGCGGTCGGGGGTTGTCGCGGTGCGGGCGGCCACGATGTTCAGGTGGTGTTCGGACACAATGCGGCTGACGTCGGCCAGGAGGCGCGAGCGATCGAAGGCCTGCACCTCAATGGTGGCGACGAAGACGCCGTCGTTGCCGCGGTCCCATTCGACCTCTATCAGGCGCTCCTTGGAGCGGTCGGACAGCGCGGTGGCGTTGGCGCAGTCGGCCCGGTGGACCGACACGCCGCGGCCTTGGGTCACGAAGCCGATGATCTCGTCGGCCGGGACCGGCGTGCAGCAGCGGGCCAGGTGGATCATGACGTCGTCGAGGCCCTCGACGTAGACGCCGGCACCGCCGATGCGCTTGCCCGCTCTGGTCGAGGGGACGCCGCGCAGCGCCGTGGTCGGGAGCTGCTCGTCCTCCTCGGTGCGCAGCGAGCGGGCCAGCCGTTGCACGATCGACTGGGCGGAAACCTGGGACTCGCCGATGGAGGCGTAGAGGGCGTCCAGGTCGGCCAGGTTCATTGACTCGGCCACTTCCAGAAGGGCGGGTGACCCGAGCAGCTTGTGCATCGGCAGCCCGTCACGCCGGAGGGCCCGCGAGAGCTCCTCGCGACCGTTCTCTATGGCGTCCTCGCGGCGCTCCCGGGAGAACCATTGGCGGATTTTGTTGCGGGCCCGGGTCGAAATGACGATCTGCAACCAGTCCCGCGACGGTCCGGCCGTCGGTGACTTCGACGTGAAGATCTCGACGGTGTCAGCCGACTTGAGCTCGGTCTCCAGCGGCACCAGGCGGCCGTTGACCCGGGCACCGATGCAGCGGTGGCCGACCTCGGTGTGGATGACATAGGCGAAGTCGACCGGCGTCGAGCGGGCCGGCAGCGCAATGACCTTGCCCTTGGGCGTGAAGACGTAGACCTCGTCCTGCTCAAGGTCGAGCTTGAGCGCCTCCAGAAACTCAATGGGGTCGTCGGTCTGGCGGTCGACGTCGGCAATGCGCTGCATCCACGCCATTTCCGACGACGCGTCCTCTTTGGACTTGTAGCCCCAGTGCGCCGCAATGCCGTACTCGGCCCGGTGGTGCATTTCCACCGTGCGGATCTGCACCTCGACCGGTTTGCCCTCCAGGCCGATCACCGTCGTGTGGAGCGACTGGTACATGTTGAACTTGGGCGTGTTGATGTAGTCCTTGAAGCGTCCCTGCACGGGGGCCCAGATGGCGTGGATCGCCCCCAACGCGGCCCAGCAGTCCTTCTCGCTGGTGACGACGACACGGATGGCCACCAGGTCGTTAATGTCGTCGAACTCCTTGCCGCGCACCACCATCTTCTCGTAAATGCTCCAGAGGTGTTTCGGCCTTCCCGTCACGTCGGCCTCGACGCCCATGTCGGCCAGGCGCTGGCGCACGTGCACGAGGACCTGCTCGAGGTACTCCTCGCGCTGGGGGGCGCGGGCGGCGACCATCTGCTCAATCTCGGCGTAGCGCTTGGGGTGCAGCGTGGCGAAGGCGAGGTCCTCCAGCTGCCAGCGGACCTGCTGCACGCCGAGGCGGTGGGCCAGCGGCGCGTAGACGTCGAAGGTCTCCTGCGCGGTGCGGCGCTGCTTCCACTCGGGCATGACGGCGAGCGTGCGCATGTTGTGCAGGCGGTCGGCCAGCTTGATCAAGAGGACGCGCCAGTCGTCGGCCATGGCGACGAGCATTTTGCGGATGGTCGCGGCCTGCTGGGCTTCCTTGGAGTCGAACTGGAGGCGGTCCAGCTTGGTGACGCCGTCGACGACCCGGGCCACGCCGTCGCCGAAGGTGGCGTGTATCGTCTCGAGCGTCAGGCCGGTATCCTCCACCGCGTCGTGCAGGAGCGCGGCGGCAATGGTCTGCGCGTCCAGCCCGAGCTCGGCCACAATGGTGGCGACCGCAATGGGGTGCGTGATGTACGCCTCGCCCGAGCGCCGGAACTGGCCCTCGTGCGCGGCCAGGGCGGTGCGGGCGGCCTCCACGATGAGCGTGGTGTCGTCCTCGGGCCGGTGCTCCTCGAACTCGACGAGGAGCGGGAGCAACATTTCGTCGAAGGCCGGTCCCCCGCCGCCGGTCGGTGCGCCGGGAGCGGACGCGTTCGGCTTCTTCTTGTTCTTTTTCTTGTCCTTGGCGTTCGCGTCGGCGGGAGTGGGCGTCACCCCGATCAGGGTCACCATTACCCCAGGCTACCCGCCCAGTCGTGCCTGTTTAGCGCCTGCGCTTCCCTTTGCCCTTGCGGGGGCGTGGCTGTGGCCTGCCGGCGCCACCGCCCGCCGCGGCCGGACGGTCCATGACGGCGGTGCCCGTCGCCGCGCCGGCCCCGGACCCGGGGCGGATGGGCCCGGAACGCTTGGCCCGTCCCCCGCCGCCACGAGGCTGGCCCCCGGCTGCGATGCTCATCTGGGTCGTCATGGCGGCTGCGTCCGCCGCCGACAGATAGGTGCCTCTGTCACCGCGGGTGGCGAGGCGGTTGGCGATGGAAACCCAGCGATCCTCGCGCTCCTTCAGGAGGCAGAGGATGGGTGCGGCAATGAAGATGGACGAGTACGCCCCCGACAGCAGCCCGACGAAGAGGGCGAGCCCGTAGTCCTGCAGCGTGGTGGCCCCGAAGACCTGGGCGCCGATGGTGAGGACGGCGAGCACGGGGAGGATGGCGACCAGCGAGGTGTTGATGGACCGGGCCAGCGTCTGGTTCATGCTGAGGTTGATCAGCTGCGTGTAGGTCATGCGCCCGCTCGAGCCGATGTTCTTCGTGTTGTCACGGACGCGGTCGAACACCACGACGGTGTCGTAGAGCGAGTACCCCAGGATGGTCAGGATGGCCACCACGGTCGACGGCGTGACCTGGAAGTTGAACAGCGAGTAGATGCCGACGGCCACGAGGATGTCGTGGATCATGGCGATGAAAGCGGCCAGGGCCATCTTTGGCTCGAAGCGGACGCTGATGTAGGCGGCCACCACGATGAAGAAGATGATGAGCGCCTCAATGGCCTTGTTGGTGATCTGCGAGCCCCAGGTCGGGCCGACGGTGGTCACCCCGTTCTTCACCGTGTCGACCGAGGTGTGGGTCAGCCGGGCCAGCGCCTGCTCCACCTTGAGCGTGATGGAGGCCTGGGCCTTGGTGCTGAGCTTGTTCAGGTCGGCCTGCACCACGACCTTCTGGTTGGACCCCTGGCCGAGCAGCTTGACGATCGGCGCCGGGACCCCGGTCCCGTCAATGGCGTTGACGGCCTGGGTCTGCGTGACGCCGGGGCCCTGGACGGTCCACTCGGTGCCGCCCTTGAACTCAATGCCCAGGTTCAGCCCGCCGCGCAGGACGATGGAGAGAATCCCGGCCCCGATGATGATGGTGGACAGGATGAACCAGGCGCGGCGGCGGCCTACGAAATCGAAGCGGGTCTCGCCGTGGTAGAGGCGGTTGAACGGCCCGTGGTGCTTTGCTTCGCGCCGCCGCATCAGGTTGCGGGCCGCGTCGTCCACGTGGGCCGGCCTGGGCTCGGCCTTGACCGGGCCCTTGGTGGCGGCCGAACCGGGGCGGATCAGCTCACGCTTCGGCTCATCGTCGGCCTCCTTCTCGTCCTCGTCCAACTCGTCCTCGTCGTCCAGCTCGAAGTCGTCGGCGTCGTAGGCGTCGTCGTCGTCAGCCAGCTCGCCCTCGTCGTCGGCCCCACCCTTGCGGCCCCGGAAGATGCTCATGCGCCACCACCGCCCCCGACGGGTGCGAGCTCAGACGAGCGCTCGACGGCCAGGCCGCGGGCGATGCCGAAGCGACCCTCCCCGGCCGCCCGGTCGCTTCGACCCAGGACGATGACGAGGGGGCGGGTGTAGAACCACGTCACGGCCATGTCCATGATGGTCGACAGGCCGAGGAAGAACGCGAAACCCTTCACGTCGCCGACGGCCACCACGTAGAGCACAATGGCAGCCAGCAGCGAGACGAAGTCGGCCGCCCACACCGTGCGCCAGGCGCTCTTGAAGCCGCGGTCGACCGACGTGCGGATGGAGCGGCCGGCGCGGGTCTCGTCCTTCAGGCGTTCGAAATAGACGATGTAGGAGTCCACCGTGATCCCGATGGACACGATGAGGCCGGTGATGCCGGCGAGATCGAAGCTCGGGCTGAAGGAGGTATGGCCCAGCGCCGAAATGATGGCCCACAGCATGGCCGCCGTCAGCCCCAACCCCGAAATGACCACCGCCCCGAGCGCCCGGTAGTAGAGGAGGACGTAGAGCAGCACGAGCGCGAGCCCCGCGACACCGGCACCGAGGCCGGCCTTCAGCGCGGACTTCCCGAGCGTCGGCGTCACCGTCTGGGTCGTCAGCTGCTTCAGGCGCACGGGCAGCGAACCGAACTGCATGGCGATGGCGAGCGACTTGGCGTCGCTCTCGGTCATGTTGCCGCCTGAGATCTCGCCCTGGCCGCCGAACGACGAGAAGCCCGCCGACGCCGGCTGGATCAGGGGCGCCGACTGCACCACCCCGTCGAGCTCAATGGCGAGATACGCATGGAAGTTCTTCTGTGCCACCGTGTCCCACAGCTGCGAGTTCTTGCTCCCGGCCAGCGTGTAGTTGACCACCCACGACCCGGTCTGGTTCAGCTGGGCGGTGGCCGATCCGATGGAGTGCCCCGTCATTTCCGACGGGCCGAGCACGTAGCGCGTCGAGTTCTTGGCGGCGTTCAACCCGGGCAACAGGACCGAGCGGCTGGGGTAGTCGCCCACCGTCGTCACCGAGTCCTTCACCGGCGCGTACTTGGGGTCGGCCGTCAGGTTGTTGTTGAGCGCGTAGCCCTGCGGCGAGCTGTTCGGGGTGACCCCGACGTTGGCCGCCGTGGCCGCCGACGACGAGGCACACGCCGGCAGCACCGCCGTTCCCGCCGTGGCCTTCTCGCCCTTGAGCAGCTGGAACGCCGGGGCGAAGCAGAGCACCGGGCGGAAGTAGAGCTGGGCGGTCTTGCCGATCTCGGCCAGCACGGTGGAGGCGTCCTTCACACCGGGGATGGAGACCGATACTTCGTTGGTGCCCGTCGTGCTGACCTCCGCGCCCGACACACCGAGGCCGTTCACCCGGTTGTTGAGGATGGCGACGGCTTCGTTCAATTGCGACGACGAGGCATGCCCCTCGGTCTGATAGACGACGGCCAACCCGCCGGCGAGGTCGAGCCCCAACCGCGGCGTCCACTTGGCCGCGAAGACCGCGGCGAACGAACCCACCGATATGGCCACGACGGCCAGAACGCTGAGGATCAGGTTTCGCCGCTGCCGCGATTGCGCTCGGGACGACGGCGGACTCACGCCCCCTCGGCCTCCTCTTCACCGGGGTGCTCCGCCTCAACCGGGTCATGCTCAGCCGAGGCGGTCGTCCCCTCATCCGCATCCGCATCCTCATCTTCGACGTCAACGTCCGATGGATCCGCCAGGCGGTCGATCTTCTTGGCGATGGCCTGGCGCAGGAACACGATGCGCGTGGGCTGCGCGCCGCTGAGGTTGCCGTCGCTGCCGAGCGCACCGGTGAGCAGCGTGTAGCGCTCGCCGTGGATCTCGAGCACGGTGCCGATGACGCCCCCGATGGTCTGCACCTCGTCGCCCACCTCAATGTCGGTGTGGGCCGCCGCCCGGGCCGCATGCGCCTTGCGCTGCTGCGGCTTGAGGAAGGCGAAGTACCCCACGACGGCGATGCCGATGAAGACGAGAAAGAACAGCGGGCTCCCGGTCGACTTCTTGGCGGTGGCCCCCAGCAGGTCGATCAGAGCGGGCAGCTGCGTCATGTGTGTTCCTTCAATGGGGGCGGGTGCGAAGCGACACCCTAGTGCGTGCATCGCACTCTCTCGGGACGCCCCGCCGGGCCGCCGGGCCTGGTTCCCGGGGGGTGACCGGGACAGCCAACGAGGGGAAGATCGCGGCCCAAGCGGTCGCCTCCCGGCAGGAATAACGGTTGACCGGCCTGTTTATGGCGGTCGGATCCCGATTTCCTGCGTGCAACCCGATTGCAACCCGGCTGCGCCAGGGCTGCACCGTGCCTCGTTCACTATGACGGCCATCAGCAGCATGGATCCACGAAGTGCTGGTCACCCGGAGGGGGGTGACCAGATACACGAGCCGAGTTCTGAGGGGTGCTCCGGCTCAGTGTGTGGCACCTAGGGGGAGAGGAAACGCAGGGGTTCGCCGGTCGGGAACGAGCCACCATTGGTCGGAGTAATCCGGGGGGAGCCGATGGTGGTGGACCGGCGACCTCTGCTCCTCACGTTTCGGGCGGGGCGGTTGCTCCAGATTCTTGGGAAAAGTCCCAGTACAGTGCAGCTGTGCGTGACGGTCACATTTCGGTCCTGGTCATTGAGGACGAAGAGGACATCCGGCAGCTCCTGCGCACGTTGCTCGAGCGGGAGGGCTTCGATGTCACCGAGGCCGTCGAGGGGCGTGACGGCGTCCGCCTCTTCCACCAACGCCACCCTGACCTGGTCATTCTGGACGTGGGGTTGCCCGATCTGGACGGCTGGCAGGTCCTGGAGCGCATCCGGGACATGAGCGACGTGCCGGTCCTGATGCTGACCGCGTTGGCGGCCGAGCGGGACAAGGTGCGGGGCCTCAACGCCGGTGCCGACGACTACCTCACCAAGCCGTTCTCCCGGGTGGAGTTGCTGGCCCGGTTGCAGGCGATCAGCCGCCGCCAGGTCCAGCGCAACGACCCCATCACCATGTTCGAGGACGGGCAGGTCCGGGTGGACTTCGCGCATCAGGAAGTCACCGTCGACGGCGAGGCCATAGTGCTGACGCCGACCGAGTACCGCCTGCTAGCAACGCTGGTGCGGCACCAGGGGCAGGTGCTGTCGTCGGACCAGCTGATCGAGTTGGCGTGGGACGACCCCAGTGGCCTGGCGCCGTCCCGGGTGAAGTACGCGGTGTTGCGCCTGCGCCGGAAACTGGGGTGGGGCGAGCAGGACGAGGGGCAGATAGAGACGGTGCGAGGGTTCGGCTACCGGTACAGAGCCCGGGCGAAGTGAGCCGGTGGCTGGGTGTGCCCGTGAGCGCACCTTCGTCGCCGTTCGCTCCGACATCCGACGCTGCTGGCAGTTCCGGCGGTCCTGGCAGTCCTGAGCCGATCCCCGGCTTCTTCGGGTCGGCCCGGGTGGGCCTTCCGCTGGTGGCGCTGGTCGCCGTCGGGACCGTCCTCATCGGGCTGATCCCGTATCCGCAGAACAATCGCCACGAAATGTTGACGGCCGGGGTGCTCTTCTTCATCCTGGTCTCGGCCGCCTTCCTGCTGCCCTGGGAGCGACTGCCCGATGTCGCCTGGCTCGTCATCCCCGTCGGCTACATGGCGGTGATCGCCATCATCCGCGATGCCCACGGCGGCATCAACTCCGACGGGCTGGTCGTGGTGTACCTCCTGCCCATTGTGTGGTTGGCGCTCTACGGCCGCCGCTTGCACCTCGTGACCGGGCTGCTGTTCATGTACATGGCGTTGCTGATCCCGTTGCTGGTCGTGGGCGCGCCCAAGTACCCGGTGTCGGAGTGGCGGACCATCATCGTGATGGCAGTCGTGACGACGCTGATCTCCTCCACGGTCTCGACCATGGTGTCGCGCGACCGGTCGTTCGTCAGCACCATGGCCGAGCAGTCCCACATGGCGCGGCGGAGCGCGGTCGACGCGGACAACGCCCGCAACCGGCTCGAGACGCTGCTGGCCGCCGCCACCGGGAGCGCCATCATGGGCGTCGACCCCACCGGCACGGTCACCTTCTTCTCGGCCGGTGCCGAGCAGATGCTCGGCTACAACGCCAGCGAGGTGGTGGGCATCCGCTCCATCGCCGACTTCATCGACCCGGCCCAGATTGACGAGCGGCGCCAGGCCATCGACTCCATGCGCAACCCCTTGGAACCGGCCGACCCCGAAATGGTGGCCGAGGTCCCCTGGACCGCCACGCTCAAGGACGGCCAGAAGCGCCGCTGCGTCGTGCGCGTGCGGGCGCTGCCCATCCCCGACGCGGCCGATGCCGCGAGCGGCCTGCGGGCAGGGTACGTCGTCGTCGCCATCGACGTGACCGAGCGCGAGGAGCTGGCCGCGGAGCGCGAGCGCCTGTACGCCATTCAGAAGGAGGTCACGCAGTCGCTCATTGAGCAGAACAACCGCCTGCGGCAGCTCACGCAGATGAAGGACGACGTGGTCGCCACCGTTTCGCACGAACTACGGACTCCCATCACCTCCATCCGCGGCTTCATTGAGTTGTTGCTCGACTCGGAGGACTCGCTCGATGCCGACCAGATGCGCATGCTGCGCACCATTGAGCGCAACTCCGAGCAACTTCAGCGCGTGGCCGAGGACCTGCTGGCCGACCCGGGCGGCGCCCAGGGCCTGCGCGTCGCTTTCACCGAGCTGGATCTGCGGCTGCTGGCCGAGGATGCGGTGCACGCCTGCCAGACCTCGGCCACGACGGCCGGGGTGGCCGTGCTGCTTGAGCAGGGCGGCGCGGTACCCGTCTTCGGCGACCCCACCCGGTTGCACCAGCTGCTGGGCAACCTGCTGTCGAACGCCATCAAATTCTCCCCCCGTGACGGCCGGGTGCACGTCCAGGTCGACGTCGTCGACACCTTCGCCCGGCTCCAGGTCCTTGACGACGGGCCCGGCATTCCCGAGGCCGATCGCGAGCAGCTCTTCGAGCGGTTCTACCGCCTGGCCGCCGCCACCGAAATGGGCGTCCCCGGTACCGGGCTCGGCCTGGCCATCGCCAAGTCGGTGGCCGAGGCCCACGACGGCTTCGTCGACATTGTCGACACGCCCGGCTGGTCGACGACGTTCCGCGTCCTCATGCCGCTGCGCACCATGGCTGCCTCGAGCCTGACCGCCTGATTACGGCGACTGCACCGCCTTCGGCGACTGCGCCGCCTAAGGCCTGAAGAGCGTGGCCGCTTCGGCGGGCGGGCTGTGGCCGACATGCGCCCACGCCCTCGCCGTCGGCACCCGGCCCCGCGCCGTGCGCTGGATCAGCCCGCACTGCAGGAGGAAGGGTTCGTAGGCGTCCTCAATGGTGTCGGGCTCCTCACCGACGCACTGCGACAGCGTCGTGAGACCGACGGGCTGCCCGCCGAACCGGGTGCACAACGTGGTGAGGATGGCGCGGTCGACCTTGTCCAGCCCGAGCTCGTCCACGCCGAAGAGGTCGAGACCGTCGCTGGCGATGACACCGTTGATGAACCCGTCGCCCCGCACCTCGGCGAAGTCCCGCACCCGCCGCAGCAGGCGGTTGGCCACCCGCGGCGTGCCCCGGGAGCGCTCGGATATCCGCGTCGCCCCCTCGCCGTCTATCTGCACGTTGAGGATGCGGGCCGAGCGCTCCACAATGGAGCGCAAGTCGGACGGTGCGTACAGGTCGAGCCGTCCCACGAAGCCGAAGCGGTCACGCAGCGGCCCCGACACGAGCCCCGTGCGGGTGGTGGCGCCGACCAGGGTGAACTTCGGCAGCTCAAGGCGGATGGAGCGCGCCGTCGGGCCCTTGCCGATGAGGATGTCGAGCTTGGCGTCCTCCATGGCCGAATAGAGCATCTCCTCGACCGAGCTGTGGAGGCGGTGGATTTCGTCAATGAAGAGGACGTCGCCGTCCTGGAGGTCCGTGAGGAGGGCGGCCAGGTCTCCGGCCCGGGTGAGCACGGGGCCCGACGTGATGCGGAAGCCCGCACCCATTTCGGTGGCCACGATGCCGGCCAGCGACGTCTTGCCCAGCCCCGGCGGGCCGGCGAACAGGATGTGGTCCACGGGCTGCCGGCGTTGGCGCGCCGCCTGAATGACGATGGCCAGATGCTCGACCAGCTGCGCCTGGCCGACGAACTCCTCGAGCGAGCGCGGGCGCAACCCCGCTTCCTCCTGCTCCTCGCCTCGGCCCTCCGCCACGGGAGCGACGAGGCGCGTCGAGGCGGCCGCGTCAGCGTCCGGCGTGTCGCCAGCGGTGGCGTCGGAGTCGGGCGAGTCGGGCGAGTCGGGCGAGTCGGCGGAGAGCACTTCCCGACGGGCGCGAGGCGTCACCGGCCGGCCAGCTCACGCAACGCGAGGCGCAGCATCTCTTCCACCCCGACATCGTCGCGCAGGCCGTCCAGCGCACCACGGATCTCCTCGGGGCCGTAGCCGAGCTCGCTCAGGGCGGCCCGGGCCTCCGAACGCGACGTCCGGCTGGCACCAGGCGCGGAGGAGCGATGCAGCTCCGCGGAAAGATCGGGAAGGTCGAGCCGACTCTTGAGCTCAATGAGCAGGCGCGCCGCGGTCTTGCGGCCGACGCCCGGAACCGTGCACAAGGTCTGGAGGTCGTCCTCCAGCACGGCGGTCGACAGTGAGGCGGGCGACAACACGGCCATGATCGCCAAGGCGAGGGCGGGACCGACGCCGTGGGACCCGAGCAGGACCTCAAAGCACCGGCGTTCGTCATCGTGGACGAACCCGTACAGGACGATGGCGTCCTCGCGGACATGGGTGTGCACGAACAGC
>Ga0307374_10006517_pt1 | contig 18300 bp, 14 predicted proteins | sample OX3MG_FD_202532 | JGI IMG/M metagenome (GOLD analysis project Ga0307374, IMG submission 202532) | Soil microbial communities from Risofladan, Vaasa, Finland - OX-3 | ecosystem: Environmental > Terrestrial > Soil > Coastal area > Acid sulfate soil | place: Finland: Risofladan, Vaasa | collected...
CCTCGCCGCGCGGCCCCTGGCCGCGCTCGCCCAACTCACGCCCGCCAACTGGCGGGCCGCGCGCTCCTAAACCTCGCCCTCAAAGCGCTCCCCGCCACCCGGACCCGTGGGTTGCTTTGACGCTTACCGCGGAGCGGCTGTCGCTCACGTACGCGGCGCCAATCTCGGAGGTGTAGTACGGGCTGAGGCCTTGCAAGAGGCAGCGTGGGTGATTGTCTGCGCGGACGTCAGCGCCTTGGCTGCGCCCCGTGATCGCGCGCCCGCGGAGTGGGCGCTTCGGCGCTGACGACCGCGGCGGCTTTGAACTTGTTGGGCGCATTTCCTTTTCCCTCAGCTTATGATGATGGACTGGAAAGACTAGCAGCAATAGATTGACGCCGTCAACCAAATCTCGCCCTCCGGCCCGCCCCGACGAGTGGATCACGCCCGCCGATGCGGCCCGGCTCCGCGGGGTGTCGAGACAGGCAATCTCCAACCTCATTCGGCGCGAGCGGTTCCAGGTTCTTCGGGTTGGGGGTCGCCTCTTCCTTAGCCGCCTTGAGGTTGAGCGGTTTTCGCCCAAGCGGCCGGGGAGGCCGCCTGCCCGATGAGCGAGCTGGAGCACATCAAGGCCGCCATCGCCGTTCTTTCCGAACAGGACCGTCGAAGCTTGGGCGAGTGGCTTCGTCCGCACATGCCGCAGCACGCGCTCGAGGCGCGCTGGGGCGTGAGCGCGGAGGTGATCCTGAACGCCATCGAGCGCTCGGTCGACCTCACAAAGCGGGGAATCCGGGGGGGTGATCGCCGAGGCGATCTTCGAGGCCGCCGTTGTGCCTGGGGTGACCGGGTGGCGCTGTCAGGCGGCCTCCGAGCGGCCGTACGACTTCCTCTTTTCAAAAGGCCCCAGCTCGGCCAGGGTGCAGGTCAAGCTCCAACGCTTGGAGAGGGGTCTGCCAAAGGCGGCGCCGAGACCGTATCCGCCCGGAATGTTCGTGGTCGAGGTTCAGCGCACCCGTGGCGGCAAGGACCGGAGGACAGGCAAGCAAACCCGGCCGTACTCATTCGGTGAGTTCGACATTCTAGCGGTAAACCTCCATCCATCGACGGGCAGATGGGAGGATTTCCGGTTTACGCTGGCGGCGTGGCTGGTTCCGCGCCCGGAGGATAAGCACCTAATCTCGATTATGCAGCCGGTGCCCGCTGCGGCCGACCCGCACTGGACCGCCGATCTGAACGAGTGCCTAAAGTGGCACCGCGAGGGGCGCACCGGGCGCATTTTCACCCCGCCCAAGAAGGTGTCGGGACCGCGGCCCCGGCCCCGGCGTGAGCGAAGGAATCCTTCTGGGCCGAGCCGAAGGTGAGGTGGCCTCGATCCGCATAACCTCTGGCCTGCGCTATTCGTGAATCAGGCGCATTCCATCGCCGCTCTGCGCAGGGTCGTGTGTTTCAGGAAATCCGCTGGCGGTGCGCTAAGCGATGTGGATGATCTTGCTTTTGATGGCGTAGCGGACGAGGTGGGCTTTGTTGTGGATGTCGAGCTTGCGCATGAGGTTGAACTTGTGCGCCTCCACCGTCTTGGTGGAGAGGTGGAGCTGGACGGCGATCTCCTTGACGGAGAGGCCCTCGGCGAGGAACTTGAGGGTTTCGCGCTCGCGCGGGGTGAGGGTGCCGAGGCGGGGCTTGAAGCGCTCGGCGGGGTCGCGCACGCTGATGTCCTCGACCAGCTTGGCGAGGATGCGGGGGCTGAGGTACTTGCCGCCGCGGCGGACCTCGCGAATGGCGGCGATGAGCTGGTCGGCGGGACTGTCCTTGAGCAGGTAGCCGGAGCCGCCGGCCTCGAGGCACTGCTGCAGGTAGTCCTCGTCGTCGTACATGCTGAGGAACATGACCTTGGTCTCAGGGCGGTGCTTGCGGATTTGGCGCACCGCCTCGAAGCTGGCGAGGCCGGGCATGCCGATGTCCATCAGCACCAGGTCGGGCTTGAGCGCGGCGGCCTGGGCGACGGCCTCGCCGCCCTCCTGGGCCTCGCCCACGACCTGCATGTCGTATTCGGCGTCGAGCAGGGTGCGGAGGCCCTGGCGGAAGAGGGTGTGGTCATCGGTGAGGAGGATGCGCAGTTTCATCATGGGGAAGGCGTCTCAGGAGGCAGGGGCGGCGGCGAGCCGCGGCAGGGGGATGTGAATGTCCAGGCTGAGGCCCTGGCCGGGAGAGGAATCGAGTTCGAGCTGGCCGCCGGCGAGGCGGACGCGCTCGCGCATGCCGATCAGGCCCCAGTGGCCGGCGGCGGGGGGCCCTGCCGGCACCGGGCCCTCGGGCAGGCCGACGCCGTCGTCGCGGAGGCGGATGGACAACTGCCCGGGGCCGACGGCGATTTTGAGTTGGACGCTGCGGGCGCGGGCGTGGCGGGCGGCGTTGCGCAGGCCCTCGAGCACGACGCGGTAGACCAGGATGGCGAGGCTGTGGTCGAGGCGGGCGGCGTCGCCGGTGAACTGGAAACGGGCGCGCCACTGGTGCTGGGCGCGCAGGCGGCGGAGTTCGAGGCGGAGCGCGGCCTCCAGGCCGAGCTCGTCGAGCACCAGGGGAGAGAGCTGGGCGAGGATGCGGCGCAGCTCGGCGACGCTCTGGTCCACCAGGGCGACGCCCTTCTTCATCCATTTGCGGGTGGCGCCGTGGGAGGGCTGGCGCAGGCCCATCTCCAAATAGAGGCGGAGGGCGAGCAGGGCCTGGCCGGTCTCGTCGTGCAGGTCGCGGCTGATGCGGCGGCGCTCCTCGTCGTGGGCCTGGAGCAGGCGGCGGGAGAGCTCGGTGGCGCGGGCGCGCTCGCGGCCGAGGCGCTCGGCCATGCGGGTGCGCTCGATGGCGAGCGAGGAGCGCTGGGCGAGGGCGAGCAGCAGTTCCTTTTCCTGGGGCAGGCACTCGTAGACGCGGTCGAAGGCGACGGTGAGGATGCCCAGCGCCTCGGGGCGCGGCCCCGCCAGCAGCAAGGGCACCGCCCAGACGGACTTGACCTCCAGGGCGCGGTAATAGGGCTGGGCGACGCGGGGATCGTTGGCGGCGTCGAGCAGGAAGGCGGGCGCGCCGCGGCGGAGGACGCGCTGGAAGAAGGGACCCACGCCGGCGTCGGCGTAGATCATGCCGGGCTCCAGGCCGTAGGCGGCGGCGTGTCGGAGGTGCGGGCCAGCGCTGCTGTTTTCCAGCAGCAGGACCTCGCCCCAGCGCAGGGGGAAGAGCTGGGCGGCCTGCTGCAGCAGGCGCTGCAAGAGCTGGTTGAGGTCGGCGGCGCCGAGCTCGGCGTCCAGCACCGCCAGCAGCGACTGCACGGCGCGGCTTTGGCCGGCGACGTAGGCCTCGGCCACCACCAGCGCCGCCTGGCGCTGGAACCAATCCTGGATGGCGGTGGCGGTGCGCAGGCCGAAGCGGGTGCGCAGGCGCTCCACCGCCAAGGGATGGAACTGCGCCAGGGCCTCGTTGACCAGGCTGAGCGAGAGCCCCAGCTTGGCCAAGCGCGGGGCGCTGTAGCGGACTTGCTCCCACCACGCCTCCTCGCCGCCGCTGGCGCCCTCCGCCGGACGGGGCAGCAGCAACTGCTCCAGGGTGAAGAGGGCGCGCGCCGAGAGCCGGGGGGCGAAGGGACGGAAGCGGACGCGCCACTCCGCCAACAACTCGACCGCGGCGGCGGCGAGATGGCGGCGGGCCTCGGGCAGGCAGGTTTCAGGACAGGGAAGGGCCTGCGCCGAGGAATGCGATGATGGAGATGCTGCCGACGTCAATGCTACTTGCTCGCGCCCAGGTGGAAAGATCCACGTCTGGGAGTTCGCCGCTTTCCCCTGCCGCCATGGGGCCGAAAGCTTCCCTCGGGCTCCGGCCATCGCGCAGCGGGGAGGCTGCCGAACTTGGAAGGATTAGAACGTGAGAGCAGTATAGCAGCTACGCTCGATGCAAATTCCTCGATGCTGTAGTGCTTTTTTCTGCACGGAATGATGCGGCCCACGGATTCCATCACGGCGATCGTAGTGGCGGGGCCCACCGCCAGCGGCAAGACGGCGCTGGGGCTGGCGCTGGCGGAGGCGCTGGGGGGCGAGATCGTCAACTACGACTCGGTGCAGCTCTACCGCGACTTCGACGTGGGCACGGCGAAGCCGGCGGCGGAGGAGCTGGCGCGGGTGCAGCACCACCTGATCGGGGCGGCGGATGCGCACGCGCCTTGGACGGCGGGCGAATACGCGCGGCGGGCGCGGCCGGTGGTGGAGGAGATCGCGGGGCGGGGGCGGGTGCCGATCCTGGTGGGAGGGACGGGGTTTTACCTGCGGGCGCTGTTGGATGGACTGTCGCCGGCGCCGAGCGCGCCACCGGAGCTGCGGGCGCGGCTGCAGGCGCGCTCGCCGGAGCGGCTGCGGCGGCTGTTGCAGCGGCTGGACCCGGAGGCGGCGGCGCGGATCGCGCCGCGCGACCTATCGAAGACGGTGCGGGCGCTGGAGGTGCGGCTGCTGACCGGACGGGGCATGGCGGCGGGCTGGGAGGAAGCACCGCCGGAGCGGTGGAGCCGGGTGCGGGCGATCAAGCTGGGGCTGGCGCCGGAGCGGGCGGCGCTGTATGCGCGCATCCACCGGCGGGCGGAGGCGATGTTCAGCGGACCGATACAGGAGGAGACGCGGCGGCTATTGCCGCGCTATCCGGCGGAGCTCCGCATCTGGATCTCGCACGGCTACAAGCAGGCGAGCGACATCGTGCTGCGCGGGGCCGCGCCGGCGGCGGCGCTGGCGGAGGCGCAGCTGGAGCAGCGCCACTACGCCAAGCGGCAGTGGACGTGGTTCCGGGCCGACCCGGCGATGCCGTGGCTGGCCGGCTTCGGCGACGAGGCCGGCGTGCAGCGCGCGGCGGTCGCGATCGCCGCGGGAGCGGGAGCCAAGCGGCGATAGCCTTGGTGGGCGCGGGCCCCAGCGCGCCTGCCCGGCCCGGCTGTAGCAGCGCCGGGCCGGTGCGGCGCGCGTCCCGCTTGTGGGCCGCCCCGCTGTAACAGCGCGGGGCGGCGTGCTCGCACCGACTTGGGGGCCCCGTGGCCCCAAGTCGGCGCTGCGCCTCGCTGGGGCCGCGCCGAATTCGTTTTCCGGGGGCGCAGACGCGCCACTGGCGCGTCTGCCCCTGCGGAATTACGACCACCCCAAGCCGCAAGCGGCTTGGGGGCCCCGGATCGCGGCCTTTCGCGCCGATTTTGCCGGCAGGCAAAGCGGCGCGACCCCCGCGAGCGGAGCACGCACAGCCAAGATTGGCGGTGCCACAGTCGCCAGAAGGCCATCGCGGCGGCTATTGGCCGCCGCGGGGATCGGGCTGGACGGTGAGCGGCTGGGTGTAGGTCACACCGTCCACGGTGAGGCGGAGGGTGTAGGCGCCGGCGGGAACCAGGACACCGCGGCCGCCGCCAAAAAAGTTCGCCATGGCAAAGCCGCCGCGGCCACCACGGCCGCGGCCGCGGGCGGGGGGCGCCGGGCGCAGGTTCCAGACGAACTGGTGCAGGCCGGCGCTGGCGGCCAGGCGCGGCGGCAGCTGGAGCCAGTTGGGAGGGAAATTGAGGACGTCGGGGTTGACGTGGGGAAGCGGATCGTTGCTGTGGAAGGCGGCAATCACCGCGCCGCTGGAGTTGAGCACCTGCAGCGCCACCGGCTGGGCGGCGGCGGTTTTGAGGTTGTAGTAAATGATGGCGCCGGCGGGAGGGTTGTTGTACTGCGTCTCCTCGGCCGGCAAGGGGGTGCCGTTGAACGCGCCTTGGCGGATGGCGAGGGCGTCGGCGGGCTGGTAGAGGTAGGCGCGGGCGTCGGCGATGCGGGCGCTGAGCTGGCGCAGCGGGCTGATGTCGTCCATCACCCAGAAGCCGCGGCCGTGGGTGGCGACCACCAGCGAGGCGCCGTGGACGACGAAGTCGCGGGCGGAGGTGCGGGGCAGGTTCAACTGCAGCGGCTGCCACTGGTCGCCGTCGTTGAAGGAGACGTAGACGCCGAGTTCGGTGGCGGCGAAGAGCAGGCCGCGGCGCACGGTGTCTTCCTTGACGGCGTGGAGATAGGCGCCGTCGGGGATGCCGGCGGTGATGGACTGCCAGGTCTTGCCGCCGTCGCGGGTGCGATAGAGGTAGGGGCGCTGGTCGCCGAGGCGATGGCGGTTGACGGCGGCGAAGGCGGTGGAGGCGTCGAAGTGCGAGGCCTCGATGCCGGCGACCTTGCTCCAGGCGGTGAGGGCGGGCGGGGTGACGTTGGACCAGTGTTGGCCGCCATCGGTGGTCACTTGGATATAGCCGTCGTCGGTGCCGGCCCAGACGGTGTTGGCCTGCAGCGGCGAGGGGGCGAGGCTATAGACCACGCCCTTGCGCGTGGTCACGCCGGGGTTGTCTTCATCCTGGGCGGTGACGGAATCGACGGTGGCGGGCACGCCGGGGTCTTCGCGGGTGAGGTCGGGGCTGATCTTCTGCCAGGTGCGGCCGGAGTCGCGGGTGCGGAAGACGTATTGGTTGGCGTAGTAGAGCGCCTTGTCGGCGAGGGAGAAGACCAGAGGCAGCGTCCAGGTCTTGCGGTAGACGGGCTGGCCGGCGGCGGGGCGGGGGATGGCTCCGAGCGAATCGGGGAGATTGAGCTGCTGGTTGCAGCGCTGGCCGGCCTCGCCGAAGAGGATGTTGCCGTCGTGGGGGTCGGGCACCACCATGCCGCTCTCGCCGCCGGTGCAGATGGGCAGCCAATTGGCGTAGCTGAGCACGCCCTGGTTGGACCAGGTGCTGACGCCGACCGCGCCGGAATCCTGCTGGGCGCCGTAGACCCACCAGGGAAAGCGGTTGTCGGCGGAGACGTGGTAGATCTGGGCGGTGGATTGGTTGTACCAGGAGCTCCAGGTGCGGGCGTCGTCCACGCTGACGACGGTGCCCTGGTCGCTGCTCAGCACCATGCGGTTGGGATTGCTGGGGTTGACCCACAACTGATGGAAGTCGTCGCCGGTGGGGTCGCCCTTGATCGCCGTCCAGCTCTGGCCGGAGTCGGTGGAGACGTAGGTGGAGGTGTTCATCACATACGCCTTGTCGGGGTTGCGGGGGTCCACGGTGACGGCCTCGAAGTACCAGCCGCGGCCCCAGAGGCGGTTCTGGTTGCTGACCTGGCGCCAAGTGGCGCCGGCGTCGTCGGAGAGGTAGACGCCGCCGTGGGCGCCCTTGTCGGTGAGGTCGTCCACCACCGCCCAGACGCGGTGGGGATCGCTGGGCGCCACCGCCACGCCGATCTTGCCGACGGCGTTGTCGCTGGGCAGGCCGGCGGTGAGGTGGGTCCAGGTGTCGCCGCCATCGGTGGTCTTGTAGAGGCCGCTGCCGGGCATGTTGGAGGGGGCGTAGACGTTCCAGGGCGGGCGGCGGGTGGCCCACAGCGAGACGTAGAGGGTGCGGGGGGCGTGGGGGTCGAGGCTGATGTCGATCGCGCCCACGTTGGGGCCGTGGTAGAGGATCTTCTTCCAAGTGGCGCCGCCGTCGAGCGAGCGGTAGAGGCCGCGGTCGGGGTTGGGGGCGTAGGCGTGGCCCAGGGCGGCGACGTAGACGCGGTTGGGGTCGGTGGGATCCACCACGATGCGGCCGATGCGGTGGGTGGCGGCGAGGCCGATGCGGCGCCAGGTCTTGCCGGCGTCGGTGGACTTGTACATGCCGTCGCCGTAGGAATTTTCCGAGCGGATGTCGGCCTCGCCGGTGCCGACGTAGACGATGTCGGGGTTGGAGGGGGCAACGGCGATGGCGCCGATGGACTGCACCGGCTCGGCGTCGAAGATCGGGTTCCAGGTGCGGCCGGCGTTGTCGGTCTTCCACACCCCGCCGCCCACCGAGCCGAAGTAGAAGGTGTCGGGCTGGCTGGCCACGCCCGCCACCGCGACGGAACGGCCGCCGCGCATGGGGCCGATGTCGCGCCAGTGCAGGCCGGCCAACAGGGACGGGGAGAACTGCGGGGCTTGCGCCGCGGCGGCGAGGGCGAGGGCGAACAGCGGGAAGAGCAGGCGGGAAACGCGGCGCAAACCTGTCACAGGGTGACCTCCAAGCAGAAGCCCCAGAGTACCACCACGGCAATGCACAAAAAACGGTAAACTATACACATTGGAGGGGCGATGCGGACCAACATCGAGATTGACGACGCCTTGATGCGCAAGGCAATGCGCGCCAGCGGGCAGAAGACCAAGCGGGCGACGGTGGAGGCCGGGCTCAGGCTGCTGGTGCGGATGAACGACCAGACGCGGATCCTGAAACTCTTCGGCGCGTTCCCAGACTTCGAGAACGTGCGCGAGACCGCCAAACAGGCCGCGGGCGCGCGTTGATCGTGATTGTGGACACGTCGGTGTGGGTGGACTTCATCCGCGGCACGTCCAACGCCGAAACGGACTGGCTGCGCGCGGCGAGTGGTCGTGAGGCGGTCGCGCTCACCGACCTGATCCTGTGCGAACTCCTGCAAGGCGCGGGCAATGCGGCTGTGGTGGCGCGCATTGAAGAGGAGCTGGCGCCGCTTGCGGTTTTCAGCAGTGTGGGCGAGGAGCGGGCGCGGCGGGCGGCGGGCGGCGGGCTACTACCGCGAGCTGCGGCGGCGCGGCCAAACGGTGCGCGGCACGGTGGATTGCCTGATCGCCAGCTTCTGCCTGCAGCACGGGCACCTGCTGCTGCACCGCGACCGCGGCTTCGACCGCTTCGAGCAGGAGCTGGGGCTGCGGGTGCTGCACCCCGAGGCGCACCGAGACTAGCGCTGAACCGCGCAGCTAGGCGGGGCGGGGGTGGAAGCTGAGGGCGGCGGAGTTCATGCAGTAGCGCAGGCCGGTGGGATCGGGGCCGTCGTCGAAGACGTGGCCGAGATGGCCGTCGCAGCGGCGGCAGCGCACCTCGGTGCGGTCCATGCCGAGCGAGAGGTCGCTGCGGTGGGTGATGTTCTGCCCGGCGATGGGAGCCCAGAAGCTGGGCCAGCCCTCGTGGGGATCGTACTTGGTTTTGGAGTCGAAGAGCGCGGTCTGGCAGCCCAGGCAGCGGTAGACGCCCGGCTTATAGAAGTCGTTGAGCGAGCCGGAGTAGGCCATCTCGGTGGCGGCCTGGCGCAGGACCTCGAAGGACAGGGGCGAGAGCTGGAGGCGCCAGTCGGCGTCGGTCTTGACGATTTTGGGGACCGTGACCAGGCCGAGGCGCTTGCCGGCGTCGTTGAAATCCACCAGCGTGACCGTGCCCGGGGCGGTGGTGATGCTGGCGCCGGCCAGGCGGGCGATGCCGCCCAAGAAACCGGACTCGACCACCAGGGCGACACCGGCGGCCACGCTGGCGGTGGCGAAGAGGAAATAGCGCCGTCCGACGGAGGGCCGAGGCGTGGGTTCAAACATGGTGCATTTCCCTTCCCTATGCTAGGATGCGCCGGGGCGGCCGGGGTTCCATGATAATAGGAGGTTGTCGTCGCTGAGCGCATCCCTGCCGCAAGCCTCCGCGCCCGCCTGCCGGCGGCGGCGTGGGTTTGCCGTCTACGCCTGGGCAACCCTGGGCTACAACCTGCTGGTGATCCTGTGGGGCGCCTACGTGCGGGCGGCGGGGGCGGGCAACGGCTGCGGCGACAACTGGCCGCTGTGCGACGGGCAGTTCCTGCCGGCGCATCCGCAGGTCAAGATGCTGATCGAGTTCCTGCACCGGGTGTCGAGCGGGGTGGACGCGGTGCTGGTGGCGGGGCTGGTGGCGGGGGCGCTATGGTTGTATCCCAAGCCGAGCGCGGTGCGGCGGGGGGCGGGATGGGCGGGGGTTTTCATCGTGACCGAGGCGCTGCTGGGAGCGGCGCTGGTGCTGTTTGGCTGGGTGGGGCGGAACGCCTCGGCGGCGCGGGTGGCCGCCGACGCCCTGCACTTGGCCAACACGCTGCTGCTGCTGGCGGCGGTGGCGCTGACGGCGGCGTGGGCGGCGGGCCTGCCCGCCCGGGGCTGGCGTGGGCCAGGGCGGACGGCGTGGCTGCTGGGCGGGGGCCTGGCCGGGGTGGTGGCGACCGGGATGGCCGGGGTGATGGCGGCGCTGGCGGACACGCTGTTTCCGGCGACCTCGCTGAGCGCGGGGCTACGGCAGGATTTTTCCGGCTCGGCGGCGGTGCTGCAGCGGGTGCGGGTGATCCACCCGGCGGTGGCGGTGGGGGTGGGGCTGTATTTGTTGTGGTTGGTAATCGAAGGGTTGCCGCGGCCCGAGAGCCCGGTGGCGCGCCGGCTGGGGTACGGCGTGATTGCCGCCGTCCTGGTGCAGTGGACCAGCGGAGTCCTGGACATGAGTCTGCTGACGCCGGTATGGATGCAGATCGCGCATCTGCTGACCGCGGACCTGCTTTGGTTGGCGCTGGTGCTCTACGCCGCCGCGCGCTGGCCTGCCGCCGCGGTCGGCGCGGCATAAGCACCCGTGGAGCTTTGGTTGGCGCGGGCCCCAGCGCGCCTACCCGGCCACGGCCGTAGCAGCGCCGGGCCGGTGCGGCGCGCGTCCCGCTTGTGAGCCGCCCCGCTGTAACGGCGCGGGGCGGCATGCTCGCGTCGGCTTGGGGACCCCATGGCCCCAAGTCGGCGCTGCGCCGCTTCGCTGCCTGGTGGGGCCGCGCCGAATTCATTTCCCAGGGGCGCAGACGCGCCAGTGGCGCGTCTGCGCCTGCGGAATGTCGCGGGCATTCGCACCGATTTTGCCGGCAGGCAAGGCGGCGCGACCCCCGCGATTTGTCAAGAAAGGGTTGCAATTTCATTGCGCCACGGGCACAAAGGCGGGGCGCTGGTTTGATTCGATATTTTGGGGTTGCTTTCGGCGAACAACGGTGGCAACTTGGGGCTGCGTGCCCCCCCCATCACGCCGACATTCTGGACGTGGCAGTTGGAAAGGGCGGCAATGGCCTACAGCGGGCAGGTTATCCGGGAGCGAACACTGGCGTTGCTGCAGTCCGCGCCGCGGTTACCGCTGGCGGCCGTGGCGCGCCGCATGGGCCTCGACCGCCATACTGTCGAGCGGGCGCTGAAGGCGGGCGGGGCCCGCTTTCGGGACCTGCAACGAGACTGCACGCTGCGCCTCGCGACCCGGCTGCTCAGCGGGGACCCGCCCATGAGCCTGAAGCTTGTCGCGTACAAGCTCGGCTTCCCTTCCCCGGGCGCGCTTACGCAGTTCTTGCGCCGCAATGCGGCCCCCAGCCGGGTTCTGCGGGGGGGGGGGGGGCGAACCCGCCACAAACGTCATTTATTGGGACCGAACGTAACACCAACTCGCTTGAGCCCGCTGAGGACGAATTGCATAATTTCCGCTAAGTTATGCAGGCGATGCGTTCATGGTGAGTCGGCGTTCGTTTCTCGGAGCGGTGGGAGCTGCCGGCTTGGCGCCGCTGGGGCGCGCCCTGAAGGATCCTCCGGGGCGGACCGAGTCGGGCGCGGACCGTGCCCGGGCCGCGCTGAGCATTCGCGAGCGCGCCGCCGTGCGTGAGTTCGAGGCACCCGGCGAGGCGGAGTCCGCCAACGGCGACGAGCGGCGCTACCCCGGCTTCATCGGCAATTTCTCCAAGGGACTGCCGCACAACGGCATCGGCGAGGTGGACCCAGCCGCCTACCGCGTGCTGCTCGGCGGCCTTGCCGCGGAATCCGCTGCCGCGCTCGATGCCGTTCGGCTCGGCGGCGACCAGAAGCTGGTCAACCCCATGTCGGGGATGGCCTTCGATCTGGAGGGGCGCGACATCCAAAAGCTGGCCGCCCCGCCCGCGCCCGCGCTGGCCAGCGCCCAGCGGGCCGCCGAAATGGTCGAACTCTACTGGATGGCGCTGTGCCGCGATGTCGCCTTCGCCGACTACGCCGACCACCCGCTCTCGAAAGCCGCGGCGATCGAGCTGGGCGGCCTTGGCGCCTTCGATGGCCCGCGCCGCGGCGGCCGGGTCACCGCGCAATGCCTGTTTCGGGGCGTGACGCCGGGCGACCTCGCCGGCCCTTACGTCTCCCAGCTCTTCCTCACCCCCTTCGCCTATGGCCAGTATCTTCTGGACGGCCGCATCGCCACCTTCGCGCCAGCCTCCGACTGGATGACCGAGATCTCTGCCTGGCTGGCCTGCCAGAACGGACAGGGGCCGTTCGGGCCGCCCCGGTTCGATCCCGAGCCACGCTATTTCCGCTGCGGCCGCGACATCGCCGCCTACGTCCACAGCGACCAGGCTTGCGAAGCGTTCTACAATGCCGGCCTGCGCCTGTACGCCCTCAACGCCCCCGCCAACCCCGGCAACCCCTACCTCCAACCCCAAAAACAATCGCCCTTCGCCACCTTCGGCATCCCCCACTTCCTCACTCTGCAGGCCGAAGCTGCGCTGCGCGCGGTCAAAGCCGTGTTCTACCAGAAGTGGTTCGTGCACCGCACCCTGCGGCCGGAGGAGTTCGGCGGCCTCGTGCAGGCGGTGATGGCCCGCCGCGCCGACTATCCGCTGCACCCCAGCGTGCTGGCCTCGGAGGCGGCGGCGGCGGTGGCCGCCAAGTTCGGCAGCTACCTTCATCCCCAGGCCTTTCCCGAGGGTTGTCCCCAGCACCCCTCCTATACCCAGGCCCACGGCGGCGTGGCCGGCGCCTGCGCCACCATCCTCAAGGCGGCGTTCGACGGAACGGCGCCGTGGGAGGCGCTGGGTGGCGCCGGCCTCAAGGTCGCCAGCCCCGACGGGCTCACGTTGGCGGATTACAGCGACGCCGACGGCGCGCTGGTTTCCGTCAACGGCGAGATCAACAAGCTCTGCTCGAACCTCGCGCTGGCGCGCAACTTCGCCGGCGTGCACTGGCGCTCCGATTACGAGCAGGGGCTGCTGCTGGGCGAAGCCATGGCGCTCACCATTCTCGCCGACCAGCGCCGCACCTACGGGGAAGCCTTCACCGGCTTCGTCATCACCAAATTCGATGGCACAACGGTCACCGTCTGACGGAGGCGTACATGTCGAACCCTTTCACGCGATTTACAAAAATGCAGTTGGCGGTCATGGCCTTCGCCGCGCTCACCGCCGTGGCCCTGCCGCTCCACGGCCGTTTTGCCGGGAAGCGCGCCGCCGCCCAGGCGAAGACGCCGCCAATGCCGCCCGAAATGCCCTCCGGCGGCATGGCCATGCCGCAGACGCTGGTCTGCGGCCTCTGGCGTACGAGTTCCGACCTGGTGGCGAAGATTCACATCAAGAACGCCCTCATGGTCGCGCCGCTCGCGGTGACGCCCACGCTCTATATGGCCGACGGCACGCCCTACCAACTTCCGCCGGTCGAGGTCCCGATGTCGGGCGAGGCGACGGTCAACATCAACCAGGCGCTGCAGAACGCCCCGTCCCCGCTCGGCGGCCACATCTCCGACTACGGCAGCGCTTCGCTCACCTACATGTGGGACGGCGCCGGCCACGTCTCCGCCTCGATGAATCTGAAAGACCTGGCGCACAGCCTCACCTTCCATCAGGCGTTCCTGGATCTCCCTTCGAGCATGGGTGCGGGCGCCGGCGGCATCGCCGCCTCCACCGGCTACGAGCGCTGGCAGGAAAAGCGCGAACGCGCTGTCCTGGCGAGCTACCGGATTCCCACGCCGGGCGCCCGGCAGGAGCGGCAGCCGCAACAGATGCAGACGCCGCCATTGAATGGCCTCTGGTGGAAGCGCGATCCCGGCGTCGCCGGCTACTTCGCCCTGGCCAACACCGGTCCGGAGTCAATCGCGATCCGCTACCGCCTCACCGGCAGCGCCGGCGCGGACGGGGCCGATGCCACCGTCGGCCTGGGCCCCAACGCCAGCGCCATGGTCCCCCTCGACCCGCTGATCGCCTCGCTCCCGCCCAACCAGCGCGACGCCGGCGGCATCACCGTCGAGCAGCTCTCCGGCCCGGGCATGGCGCTGTCCGCCTCCGGCTGGCTGGAGAACGAGCGCGAGGGCTTCTCCGCCTCGATCGAGTTCCAGCCCGGCTACATGCCCCAGCCCACGAATGGGGGCGCCTCCGGCACCGATCCGGCCGTCCGGCCCGCCCCGCCCGACGCGAACGCTCCGGTCACCTTGGCCGCCACCGGCCTGATGTTGGGCAAGCCGATGAGTGGCGCCGGCTTCCCCGGCCGGCTCCGCTTCCGTCCCTATGGCTATCTGCGCAACACCGCCCGCCGCCCGCTGCTGGCGACGGTGACGGCAAACGTGGCGACGGGCGCCATGGGCACCCCGGCCGCGCCGCCGGTGTCTCAGAGTTTTGAGGTGGCGCTGCCGCCGGGCGCGCTCGTGCCCGTCGCCCTCGCCCCGCTGGCCCGCCGCCTGGAGCGCGAGATGGCGCGTAAAATGGGGATGGAACCGGATTCAATCGAGGGCGCGATGCTGAACTGGTCGGTGAGTTTCGCCGGCCACGCCGGCAGCGTCCTGATGACCACCGGCAGCACCGACCAGACCGGCAACTACGTCTTCGAAGTCATGCCCGTTCGCCTGAGCTCCGCCGTCGGCCTCCAGCTCCCCTACTGGAATACCGCCCACGACAACGACACCATGTACTCGCTCTGGAACCCGGGCGCTGCCGCGCAAAAGGTCGTGCTGACGCTCTACTCCGCCGACGGCATGCACACCTACGCCGTGCCGGTCTCGCTCGCGCCCGGCGCGTCGGCCACGGTGGACCTCGGCATGTTGCGCCAAGAGGGCATGCCCGACCCCAGCGGCAACCTCTTGCCGCCCGAGGTCGAGGACGGCAGCGCCATGCTCGAACCCGCCGCCGCCCTCCAGCCCGACAAGAACGGCGAGATCAAGCTGCCGGCCAGCGGCCCCGCCCAGATGCGGGTCGCCGTCAGCGTCGGCATCTTCAACGCGCAAACCGCAACCTGCTGCTCGCAGTGCATGTGGTGCTGCTTCTACACCTGCCCCGGCGTCGCCAGCGGGCTGGCCCCCGTTGGCAGCGGGTTCTCCTCGTCCATCACCGCGGAGGATTGCTGCGGCTTCGAGGACGATTTCACCGCCAATGCGAGCTGGATCAGCTACAACACCTCAATCCTGACCTCTCAGGGCCAAGGCAGCTTCGACGCCGTCGGCTTGGGCGAAACCACCATCGCCGCCACCTTCACCGCCGAGAGCCAGTCGGCCAGCGGCCCCTATTGCGCCGGCGGCTGCTTGCAGGGGGATATGGGCGGCAGCAGCTACGGGACCGCCGCGCCGGTGATCAGCTGCAACACCTCGGGCTGCCCGCAAGTTTGGTGGTTCGGTGGGCAGGCCCCGAGCGGTTATGCCACGCAAATCACCTTGTCGGCAACGGCGGGCTCGACTTATTCCTGGACAATAGACTCAGGCGGCGCAGAGATAAATACATCGAGTCTCTCGGGCAGCACGCTGGCGGTCATCTCCACGGGAGCCTCTTTCAGCCACAGCGCGGGCGCCGTTTCGATCAGCGTCACCGTAAACGGCGTCACTTCGGCCCCGTTCGCAGTGACCCCGCTCGAGCCATACAGGCTGGTCCCAGGGCAGCCACAGGATTCTGCGGACGCCACTTTTGGCTACCTCTCACAAGCACCCTATACCATACTGGATCAAGTGGGCAATCCGTTGCCCAGCTCGATATCCGTGAACGAGCAGTGGTCGGGGGCGACGGTTAACGACGACTCGAGCACAAATTGGATCTGGGGCACGGCGGGTGCGTACACCACCCCTCCCTCGGCTCCCGCTGCCTTCGAGGATTACATGGAAGGGCAATATTACAGCCCGACGCCGGCCCCGGTGCCGCAATATGACGGGCTCGCGCCCCACGACCCGGTGCAACACCGTGGCCAGACCTGGCAGATCGGGTCGGCTACGCCCGGAACGGGGCTGGAGGTTCAAAGCGATGTATTGCAAGCGTATGTTAATGCACGGCGGCATTTATCGATCATCACTCCGATTTTTTCTTTCTAAGGCGAGCTGGCCGGCGGCACTGTGTGCATTGGCCCTAATGCCGCCTGGTGGTCTTGCATTTCCAGGCGGACTCTTCGACCTCGCGCGGGCGGTTGCCGGTGCGCAGATAATTGTGGGTGGTGTATATCTATCTGACTATCACCTGCCGCTAGCGTCGCCGTCGGAACCGTCTCGCCTGGCTCGGTTTCGGGTCGAACGGGTGATCAAGGGGGCAATCGCCCCGGGCGAGGTGCTCATCGACGTGAGCCCGCCTGACGTTGGGGTTGGGTTTGCTGGGCAGCCGGAGATTGCGTTGCTGAATAGGACCGGCGGTCGATTGGTGCCCGCGACCTTGCAGGCGCTTCGTGGGATCGATTCCTTTCTGCCTGCTGATGGTCGCGGCTTCACGGGCACGCTTGACCCGCTCGCTGAGGTAGTGCGCGAGGTCGGCAACCTGCTAACCGACCAACGGGCACCGCTTGCGTTACGGTCCATCGCGCTGGGGGCGCTGAGGCGTGTCCCAGGCGCAAAACCCTACCTGGCGGCCGAGGCCCGCGATCCGACTGCCCAGCTCAGGTATCCCTCCATCGGGTTTCTGATCGAAGGGGGCGACTTGAGCCCACTGCCGGGCATTGCCGCAGAGCTTACTGGGCGCGGCTCAATCGCCCCGGAGGCCGACATTTTGGTTTATGCAATTGCCGAGATTAAGAGTCCCTTGGCTATTCCCGCGCTCGACCGGATCGAGCGCGAGGCGCCGCCCCAATTTCGCCTCGCCGCCATTAAGGCCCTCGGTGGAACGCATTCCCTCGCAGCGATCCCGGGACTTCGCGACGCACTGGTCCGCGGCAATTTCGAGGAGCGGTACTGGGCGATAAGCGGGATGCAAATGATTATGCCGCGGAAGGAGGAGCCGCTCATAAGCCGCGAATATTTCCGCGAGCACGAGGAGGAACTGGATCGCTTCTGGCTTGATCGCACCATGTCGGCGGCGCGGCCAGGCCACTCCGGATAGCTGGCGGTGCTACAACGGTCAGGATGGCGAAATGCTCATGATCACCGGCATCACCGACCAGACCGGCAACTATGTCTTCGAAGTGAGTTCGCTACTTTGGTTGGGGCTCTTCCGCACTTCTGGTGAAGGAATCCGAGGCGGTACGTGGCAAGAGGCGGCGGGGTGGGTAGACTGAAAGCGGCTTTGGTTGGCGCGGGCCCCAGCGCGCCTACCCGGCCACGGCTGTAGCAGCGCCGGGCCGGTGCGGTGCGCGTCCCGCTTGTGAGCCGCCCCGCTGTAACGGCGCGGGGCGGCATGCTCGCGCCGACCCGGGGCCCCGTGGCCCCACGGGCCGTGGATACTCCACACCTGACTCGTGTCGCTCCCGTTGGTCGCTCGGTGCCGTGGCTTCGATTCCCGGCAGGGGGCGCCCGCTCTGCTCAGGGCGCCTGCACGCTGCCGCCAAAGGATAACGTACGCTAAATTTCGCGCATTTGAAAAGGCCTGGGCTGGTCTGGTACAAACAGCGCTGGCGCCCCTGGCAGGGGGCGCCAGCCAAACCGACCAGAACAGGAGACCAGCATGGCGCAAGATCAAGAACCGGTCAAGGCCGGGGGTGTGATTCAGATTGACGAGCGGCCGATCCGGGACCACGTGGACCAAGTGGTGCGGGCGACGGTGGAGGAGACGTTGAACCAGCTTTTGGACGCGGAAGCGGATCGGCTGTGCGGCGCGGGCCGGTACGAGCGCAGCGCGGATCGAGTCGACACGCGGGCCGGCAGCTACCCCAGGCAACTGGAGACCAAAGCCGGCGAGGTGACGCTGAAGGTCCCGAAGCTGCGGACGCTGCCCTTTGAATCGGCGATCATCGACCGCTACCGGCGGCGGGAAAGCTCGGTGGTCGAGAACCTGGCGGAGTTTTATCCGGAGGCCAGTTGGCAGCGGTGCGTGGTCCATTTTTACCGCAATGTATGGACCATGGTGCCCAAGGGCAAGGTGCGCGAGGCGGCGGCGATGCTGAAAGCGATTCACGCGCAGGAGGACCGGGAGCCGCCGCGCGCTGTGACAACGCGGCGGCGGAGGCGGCGCGGGCCAAGGCGGCGCAGGTGGTGGCCAAGCTGCGGGAGATGCGCTTGGCGGGAGCGGCGGACCTGCTGGCCGCGGGCGTCGAGGAGACGCTGAGCTACTATGCGTTCCCCTCCGAGCACTGGCGCTCGATCCGCACCAACAACCCGCAGGAGAGAATCATGCGGGAGATCCGCCGGCGGACCCGCGTGGTGGGTGCGTTTCCCGACGGCCGCTCAGCCCTGATGCTGGTCGCAGCGCGCCTCCGCCACGTCGCGGCGAGCGCATGGGGGAAGCGCCGGTACCTGGATATGAGTCGGCTCAAGGGTAAGCGTCAAAGCAACCCACGGGTCCGGGTGGCGGGGAGCGCTTTGAGGGCGAGGTTTAGGAGCGCGCGGCCTGCCAGTTGGCG
>Ga0307374_10006518_pt1 | contig 18293 bp, 15 predicted proteins | sample OX3MG_FD_202532 | JGI IMG/M metagenome (GOLD analysis project Ga0307374, IMG submission 202532) | Soil microbial communities from Risofladan, Vaasa, Finland - OX-3 | ecosystem: Environmental > Terrestrial > Soil > Coastal area > Acid sulfate soil | place: Finland: Risofladan, Vaasa | collected...
CGCGAGCTGATGGGTAAGACCTACAACCTGGCCCTGCGGCAGCTGGTGCTGCCAGGGATCCACGACAGCCAGTGTGGCTTCAAGATGTTCACCGCCGCGGCGGCCATCGTCAGTTTCACCCCCCTGCAGACGCCGGGGTTTGGGTTCGATGCCGAGATCCTGCTCCGGGCCCGCCTAGAGGGCATCCCCATCAGCGAGGTCGCAGTTGTCTGGCGCAACGCTGCGGGCACCACGGTCAGCTCGCTTCGGGACGGCAGGCTGATGCTCACCGATCTGGCCCGATTGCGGCGCCTGGGGTCGGCCCGGCCGAACCGGTCCGCGCCTTGAGCCGGGCATTGGCGGGGCCGGGAACCGGCTCGAGCCCTTGGCAGGTGGCCCGGGATCGAGCCCTGATGGGGACGGTCGAGCTGCTGCGGGCAACCTCAGTCCGGCCCTGGTTCATCGCTGCTGGGGCGGTCCTGGTGGTGGGAGGTGCTGCCGCAGGATTGCATGCTCCGATCTCGGGCGCGGACTTCTGGCATCTGGCCAACGCCGCAGTGATCAACCGGGGCGGCCTGGGGGCCAGCGCGACCTACCTGGCTCACCCGGGAGCACCGCTGGACGTCCGGTCCTGGCTGGCCGACCTCTTCCTGCTCCTCGTCTACAGAACGGAGGGCCTGATCGGGCTGGAGCTTCTGGGGGCGGCGGCCGGAGCTCTGATCGGGGCGGCCCTGTTCCTGGCGGTTAGCAGGGGCGGCCGGGCACATCCACTGGTGATGGTTGTCGCGGCCGGGCTGGGGATCCTGGCCCTGACACCGGTGCTCACCGACTTTCCCAGTGAGACGCTGGCCCTCCTGGCGCTCGTTTTGCTGCTGGCCCTGGCTGCCGTCCGGCGGCAGAAAAGGTGGGCGGCCGTTGCCTTGGTCGCGCTGGTGGTGGTCTGGAGCAACACCCAGGCCGACTCGGTCCTGGCGGTGCTAGTGATCTGGGGGTGGGTCGTCTTCGCTCGGTGGGACGCCGCTCGGGCCGGTCACGGCCCCGCCCCCAGCTGGTGGCTGCTCCCACTCACTGGGGCAGCGCTATTGCTCAACCCTCGGGCTCTGGGTACCTTCTCGAATCTGCCGCTGAGCCTGGGGACGCGGGGTGAGTACCCCTTCCTTGCCGCCTGGTCCAGCGTGAACTTCCATCCCTGGAGCGCCCGGCTCGCCGAGCTGTCCGGAGTGGTCCTGCTCACCGCCTATTGGATGGCAGGTCACCAATTGCGGCGGGCCGACGCCTACCTGGGGCTAGTGACTGCTCTGCTAGCTCTCCTTTGGGTCCAGTACCTGCCCTGGTTCCTGGTGGTGGCGGCGGTACAGGGCAGCTGGTTCCTCTCCGCTCCGGTCTGGTCCCACTTGGAGGGGACGCCGGAGATGGTTGACGACCGGCTACTCCGACCTCGGGTCGTGGCTGGCCTCCGGGCTGCCGCCGCGGTCCCGGTGGTGATTGCGCTCGGTTTCCTGGGCCACGCCGCGGTCCAGGCCCAGGGTGGCGGAGGAGCAGCGGGCCAGACGGCCAGCCAACTGCCGGTCCGGGCCACCAGTTGGCTGGCCGCCCACCCCAGCCCGGGCGCCTGGTTCACGACCCCTGCCTTTGGCGACTACCTGAGCGACCGCTTCCCCGATGGAGCGCATCTGACCTGTGGCGATGACCCGCTGCCGCTGGCCGGCCTGAACCTTGCCAGGTGCCAGCAGCTGATGGTTTTAAATACAGGCGCCCTCAAGGTCATATCGGAACTCCACGTCCAGTTGAGCGTGCTGCCCGCCTCGTCTCCCCAGGCCTCGTTCCTGCTGGCTGAGGGTTGGAAGATCCGGTATCGTGACCGGTCGACGGTGATCCTGGCACCCAGCAATCTCTAAGCCCCCTCGTCTACGATCCCGGTCAGATCCATCCCGGGTATCTGGAGAGCATGTCTAAGAAGTCGATGGCCGCCCGGCGGCAGATGCAGACGGACCGGGTCAATGGCCGGGCCGGGGCCAACCGGCAAGCGAACACCCGCTCTCGCGGGCGCAGCTACCGCCGCAGCGACAAAGCCAAGCGACCCTGGGGACTGATCTCGGGGATAGTCGGAGTGGTGGCCGTCTTCGTGGTGGTGATCGTGGTGTTTGAGGCCACGATCACAGGCGGTTTGAAGCAGGACACCACAGTCCGGGCGGCTCCCGCTTCACTCGTGAGTTCGCTTGTCAACCTTCCCCTCAGCACTCAGTTGGCGGTCGGTGGCGGGACTGACGCCAACCCTCCTGTGAACATCCCGGCGTCCTACAAGGCGGCGACGTTGACGTCCAATGGGCTGCCCGAGATTGGCTACGTGGGTGCCGAATACTGCCCCTACTGCGCGCTCCAGCGCTGGTCACTGATCATCGGCCTTAGTCGGTTCGGAACCTGGTCCAACCTGCACCTAATCCGCTCCTCCGTGTACGAGACCGGGCTGGCAAGCTTGCCGACATTCACCTTCGCCGACGGGGCCAAACTCTCCAGCCCGTACGTGGCCTTCGTGGCTCGCGAGCTCCAGAGCAACGTCTCGATCAACCACAATGGGCCGCCCTACGCCACCCTGCAATCTCTCCCGCCGACGCTTGCGACCGCCTTCACGACCATCGACACCAGCGTCGGCTACCCGTTCATGGACTACGGGGGCAAGACGACCCAGGTGGGCAGCCAGGCGCTGAGCTCACATGTGGCTGCACTGCAGGGACTGAACTGGACTCAGGTAGCAAACGACTTGCGCAACCCCACGTCGACGGTGGCCCAGGAGGTCCTCGGCGGGGCTAATTACGCCACCGCTGCAACTTGCATGCTTACCAACGACCAGCCGGCCAGCGCCTGCAACAGCTCAGTGATCCAGGCTCTGATAAAGAAGGTGGAGTCGAGCAAGTGAGCAAGGCGCGGAGTCGTCGCCGGATGGCTTCGGCAGCCGCCGGCGACAGCTCCGGCGCCCGGTCGGCCGCGCTCGAGGAGAGGGACGATCCGCAACGGGTCAGCGCCTTGGTTCTAGCGGTCCTCGCCTTCATCGGACTAGGAGTGGCGGGCTATCTGACCTCGGTTCACTATGCCCACACCCTACTGATCTGCAGCAATACGGGCGCGGTCAACTGCGAGAAGGTGCTCACCAGCGCCTTCTCAGTGATCCCGGGCACCTCCCTGCCGATAACTCTTCCAGGAATCGGCTTCTTCCTGGTGAGCCTGGCGCTGGCTGTGGCGCAGCTGCAACGGCCCTTCAACTACGGCCTCCGCCAGGCGCACGCGCTGTGGGCCGGACTAGGCACGCTGACCATCTTTTACCTGGTGTTCGTCGAGCTGATCGAATTGCGCACTATCTGCCTTTGGTGCACCAGCGTGCATGTGGTGATCCTGCTCACGTTGCTGATCACCGTCTGGCGTCTCTACCCGCAACGACAGTCGTTAAGCCGCCCCTAACCCCTCGCTCCGCACAATCTGAGTACGCCGCCGTTGGCGACGGCTAGGGATCGAGCGGGCGCTGAATGGGGGCCGGTCGTCCGGCCTAGAGCCTCGGTCGTCTCCGACTTTCGACAGGTCCGATCTTCACTGGGGCGACGCGCCCCGAGATGCTCTGAGGGCGATCGCGGACGGTGCCCACCGCAGGTCGCCCCGGGGGCCCGGCGGAGTTCCCAGCGCGCTAGGCGGGGAGCCGCCAGGGCCCCTTTCAGAGTGACTTCGCCGGGGGGGCGCTGGAGGCCCGGGCGACCTCAGTGATGGTCCAGGGCTAGAGCGACCGGGCCTGGTTGGCGCAGGCCGCGACCCCTTGCTGGCGCCAGGTCTGGGCAGTCGGGTTGGCAGGCAGGCGCACCGAGTCGAGGAGCCGGGTGCGCTCGAACACCTCGACCCTTCGATCGCGATAGACGAGTCGCCACTGGGCCTCCTGCTGGAGCGCGTCCGGGAAAGCCGTGCCCCGTTCGAAGACAACCACCTGGGACGGGCTGGAGTCGAGCTGGTTGATCCACTCGGGACTAAGATCGATGATCGATGCGTACCGCTCCAGAAGTGGAGAACCCATCAGGGCCGCGTCGCCGAAGATATAGACCTTGTCCCGGGGCACCGTATAAGCGAGGAAGCCCCCGTCCCCGTACTGATTGAAGATGCGCAGGCCCGAGGGGGCAAGGTCCAACCACTTGGCGGCACAGACCGGGAAGGTGGTGATGAAGGCGGGGGAGGCGAGCGGAGTGGAGCCCCCGGCGCCCACCTGGACAGTTAGGAAGCCGACCAGGAAGGCCATCTCCAAAATTTCGATCAGGACCACCAGAGGTGGCTGGCGCGGCCTCAGCCGGTAGCGCCAGTGCCGGGCCCGGTCCTGGCGCCACCGGTCGGCCAGGTTGATCCAAACCGGCGCTCCCGCGGCCACTAGGAAGACCGAGTTACGCACCGACTGTAGACACAAGAACAGGCAGAGGGCCAGGACCACTCCGTCCCTGAGGCTGACCGAGCGATAGCGCACCAGCAGCACCGCCAAGGTGAGGATGAACAGCAACAGTGGCACCAGCACCCCGACGTGGAAGTTGGGACTCTGCCATTCCTGGATCAGCGCCTGCTGGGCGCTGTCGAACTGGGTCTCGAACGGGTAAGCGATTATTGACGCGCCGTTGGGGTTGATCAAGCAGGCCGCCAGCGAGCAGCCGGCGGCCAGGGCCAGCTGGCCGATCCGTCGCCGCTGCTCCGGCGTACGCCTCCCCAGCAGCGCGCATAGGCTCTCGGCCCCCAGTACAGTCACTAGAAAGATCAGGCCGAGGATGAAGCCGGCATGGAGGTTGGACCAGATCAAGAACACCGGGGGCAAGGTCCAGGCGACGTGGCCGCCGCGGCGCAGCTGCCTCTCCATCACCAGCAGCACCAGAGCGGTCAGCAGATACGACTCCATCTGGGACCGGGGTCCGAAGATCGGGTAGGCTGTCACCCCGGCCAACAGCACCCCGACGCCCACGGTGAGGCCGTGGGCTGGCCCCAACTCCCTGGCTCGAAGCCAGATCGACAACAGCAGAGCCAGGGTGATCAGCTCCGAGGCGACCACGAATCCAAGCCGCCCGGCGAAGGCCGTGACCGCCGCCATCCAGAGCTCGCTCAGCCACTCCTGCATCACCCAGTGGTGCCCGACCGCCATGAAGGCATAGGGGTTGACGTGGATCAGGGCGTTGGTGGCCAGCAGGGTGTTCCCGTTGCGCAGGTGCCACCAGAAGTCGGGGTCCATGACCTCGGGCCTGGCCGCCAACATGGCGACCAGAAGACCGGTCACGGCTAGGAACCGGGGCAGGGTGAGGAGCTGGCGCCGGCGCTCCGGCGCTGACTTCAGGGGCGCCTGATCCATGCCGGTCCTACAGGGATCACGGGCGCCAGTGTAGGAGGGGCCGAGGCTGGCCCACGCTCCGTTGCCGGGTCGCGACCGGGTCGGACGTGACCCGTGGCCGAACAATTCTCACGGCCAGCCGGTAGTCTTTGGGCGTGGCTGCTCGCCCTGTCTCTTCCGTCGCATCGCCTCTTGGAGAGCTCCAGCTGGTACTGGAGGAAGAGGTCCTGAGGGTTGAGAACGCGCTGCTGACCATCGACGACGAAGTGATGCAGCTGCTGGGGGCGCTGGACCAGGTCGGTGACCGACTCGAGGACGCTGACATCGTCCGCCGTCACGTGCTCCGGGACCATGGCCGTTTCACTTCGGCGGAGGTCGAGGCGGCCATCGGTCGCTGCTTCGCCCTGAGATCCGAGATGACCTTGGCTCGGCTCCGGCTTGCCCACTGCCGCAGCTGGGCCAAGGAGCTTCGCTACTGGCACTCGCTGATGAAGGCGGCTGCTGAGCAACTGGAGGACCACCGACCTCCCGACGGCACCCTTGAGGAGGGGCTAGCGCGTTACCGGAGCGCCTCCCGCCAGGTCTTCCAGACCATCGATGAGGAACGGATGAGGATCGCCCGGGACATGCACGATGGACCAGCCCAGTCGATGTCCAACCTGGTGCTTCGGGCCGAAATCTTAGAACGAATGGTCGACCGAGAGCCGGAACGGGCCAAGGCTGAGGTGCAGAGCTTCAAAGAGGCTATGAAGGGAGTGCTCGATGAGACCCGCCAGCTGATCTTCGATCTGCGTCCGATGACCCTCGACGACTTGGGCGTGATCCCCACTCTGCGCCGGCTGGTCAACGAGTACCGCGACTCCGAGGGCATCGAGGCCCGCCTCTCGGTTATCGGCACCGAGCGGCGGCTCTCAGCCGCCACTGAGGGAGCTCTCTTCAGGATCGTCAAGGAGGCTCTGGTCAATGTCCGCAAGCATGCCCGCGCCCGCACTCTCGACGTCCTCATCAACATCCAGCCACAGCGGGTCAGTGCTGTGATCAAGGACGATGGAGACGGGTTCGATGTGGCCGCTGTGGAGGCAAGGTTAGCCCGTGAGCCACATTTCGGACTGATCTCGATGAGGGAGCGCGCTGACCTGGAGCGCGGCCAGCTCGACGTCCTCTCCCAGGTTGGCCGGGGCACTGAAGTAAGAGTTACGCTGCCGATACAGTCCTGACTCCTGACAGGAAAGTTACCGAGCGGTTACACGAAGTCAGGTGCACCCCAACATATACTCCGGCTGCCATGGCTAGGCCCGGGAACATCAATTCTCGGATGACCAACCGGTTCAGGAGGACTCGAAGGAATGTTCGGATCTTGGTACGTACGGCTACGTGATCGCCTCGCTGAGGTAGTCTCACACCGCGACTCGGAGGAAGAGGGCCAGGGGATGGTCGAGTACGCGTTGATCCTGGTGCTGATCGCGATCGTTGTCATCGTCATCCTCACTCTCGTAGGACACCGCGTCAGCGACGTCTTCTCCAACATCAACAACGGTCTCAGCGGCTGATTCGTAGCACTCAAGTGCGCGGCGGGGAGACCCGCCGCGCACTTGTCCCATCCATCCAACGGCCCATCGGCCTGCGGCAATCCTTCGGAGGTTTAGGACGGTGACGACCGATTTGAAAGGACGGTTCAACCAGGTCTGGATAGCAATCGGGCTGATCCTGGCCATCGCGGCCTTTGGGGTCGCCTACTACTTCACACGCAACACCACATCGGGAACACCAACCGTTCCAAGCAACGGACAGTTGGTCGTGATTGCGAAGGTCGCGATCCCCAGCGGCACACTGATCACGGCGGGGATGCTGGAGGAGACCCGGATCAAGGGACTGCTTCCAGTAAACGCCTATAGTTCGTGCCAAACGCTGGTGGGTCAGGCATGTGCCACCACCGTCGGAGTCTCGGCGCCGAGTTCGACCGGTTCGGTGAGCGCCGCCTCCAACTTCTACGCGGTAGTCGCCATCACACCCAACACTGTCATCACCCAGAACCTTGTCTCGGTGAACAAGGCCACCCAATCCCCAGCCTTCGGCAACCTCAACTTGCCGGCGGGCGACGTGGCGGTGGCCATCCCGATAACTGCGCAGGAATCGGTCGCAGGCTACCTGCAAGTAGGCGACCACATCGACATCATCGGCGCTGACAGCAGCGGCAATACGCAGTTCACCTTCCAGGATCTCCCGGTCATCAGCGTCGGTTCGCCTTCGACTACCGGAGGAACCTCCAGTTCTGCTGGGGGCGGGCTGATCGTGCTCGAATTGACGCGCAGCCAGGCTGTAGGGGTAACCGAGATGGTCCATTCCAGTTCCATCTACACCATCGCCCTCCGATCCAGTAGTGACTTCGGCCATGGGTACATCCCGGTCACCGCGACGCCGGCCGACCAGTACACCCAAGCTTGCGTGCCGGGTACCACCGTGAACCCAGTTATCCAAGAGGACCTGCAGTCTGCAAAGCAGGCCGTGACCGCGGCCACAACGACCTACGACCTGGCGCAGAAGCAGTACAATAAGGACAACTCGGCCCTCCGGGCCATTTCTTCCCGCAACACCACCGCGGTCCAAGCCGCCAAGGCGGTTGTGCTTTCGGACTCCGCGACCCTGTCCCAGGATCAGTTCTCTCTGATCGAGGCCCAGGACGCGGTCGCGTCTGACCAAGGTGTGCTCTACTGCGGAGCCGGGAATGCTGCCGCACAGTCGGCGGCTTCTGGCAACAACGTCGGCAGTTCGGCTATGCTCCAGAACCTCTTCGGGTTCAGTGCTGGCTGAGGGTCGAGTGCGGGTCAGGTAGGCATCAGTAGGGTGCGGTCGACACTATGGCGGACCGGGCGGTGATCCGCGTGGTGGTGGTAGACGACATCGCCAGCACTCGAGAGAACCTCAAGAAGTTGCTCTCCTTCGAGGAGGACATTGAGGTGGTCGGGAGCGCTGGCGATGGCCGTGCCGGCATCGACGTGGTTCGCCAGCTGTTGCCGCACGTTGTCCTGATGGATGTCAACATGCCGGTGATGGACGGCATCGCCGCCACCGAGACTCTGGCGGTCGAGGCGCCCAACTCTCCGGTCGTGATCATGTCGGTGCAGGGAGAACGCGACTACCTGCGCCGTGCGATGCAGTCCGGCGCCAGAGAGTTCCTGATCAAGCCCTTTACCGGCGACGAGCTGGTCTCGAGCATTCGTCGGGTCTACGAGCTGGAGGAGAAGAAGGGCGCCTACCTCCCCCGGGCGCCGGCGCCGACAGCCGGCGGGGAGGGCCCGCCGCCGAGGCTATGTCAGGTGACCCTGATCCTCAGCGGTAAAGGTGGCTGCGGCAAGACCTTCCTGGCCATCAACTTGGCGGCCGCTCTGAGGGCCGAGACCGGCGCCCGGGTGTGCCTGGTGGATCTGGATCTTCAGTTCGGTGACGTCGGGGTCATGCTCAACCTGGACCACGCCAAAACCATCACCGAACTGGTCGACAGCGAGAGCGCCCTCGATTGGGAGTTCGTGGACGACATCCTGGCGGACGGTCCGGAGGGGATGCGAGTCCTCCTCGGCCCTTTCAGCCCGGAATTCGGGGACCTGATCCGGGCCGAGCACGTCCGGGCGATTGTCGACGTTCTGCGACGAGAGTTTGACTATGTCGTGGTGGACAGCGGCAGTCAACTGTCAGAGGCTACTCTCGAAGCAACAGAACTGGCTGACAACGTGATCGTCGTCGGCGAGCTCACGATACCCGCAATCAAGGACACCCGCCTGATGCTAAAGATGCTGGAGTCACTCAAGGTTGACCGCTCCCGGGTCATGGTCGCCGTGAACGCCCATGACGCGCACGCCGTCTATGACTCTGCCAGCATCGAGCGCAACCTCAGGTTCCCGGTCACGCTTCAGATCCCCTCTGATCCCAGGTTGGTGGGTGGATCGATCCACCGCGCCGTACCGCTGGTGGTGTCCCACCCCGATTCGGATATCTCCTTGCTCTTCCGTAGTCTGGCCCGCCGCCTAGCCCCTGCCGGAGTCGGCGAAGTGGCCGTCAAGGCTGAAGCCAAGGCCACCGGTTCCCGGCGATTTGGCCTGAGGCGCTAGGTCCAGGTTAGGAGACCGCTGAGCAATGTCGCTTCTCGAGAGAGTTAGAACCAAAGGTGATCCCGAGCCGGACCCGACCCCGGCCAGCTCGGCGCCGCCCGAGGACAATGCCAATGGCAGCCAGCCGGCTGCGCCGGCCACCCCGGCCGCCGGGCCGGTTCCAGCCCCCTCGCGGCTGGCGGCGGCGCTGGCGGCCACCAAGGCCGAGGTGGTTGCTCCGGCTCCACCTGCCAAGGCGCCGGCTTGGAGGGAGCGTCGCCAAACCTCGCGAGACAATACGTCGTCGTCGCCTGAGCTGCGGCTGGCCCACCACCCCCAGTACATGGCCGTCAAGTCCCGGGTCACCCAGGCCTTGCTGGAGGAGTACACGGACGTGGCCCAGGCGCCCCGAGAGAGGCTGGTGGCCAAGATCGGTGAACTGTGCAACTCGGTTCTCGAGGAACTCAGCATCTCGATCACCCGCACCGACCGTCAGCGGATGGTCGAGCAACTCATCAGCGACGTGCTCGGACTCGGTCCCCTGGAGATGATCTTGAAGGACCCTGAGATCAGCGAGATCATGATCAACGGGCCGGCCGATGTCTACGTCGAGCGCCTAGGGCGGATCTACCGATACCCGGCCAAATTCGATTCCACCGACCATCTGATGCAGATCATCGACCGCATCGTGAGTTCGATCGGACGGCGCGTCGACGAGAGTTCGCCCATGGTCGATGCCCGTCTCAAGGATGGTTCCCGGGTCAACGTGATCATCCCGCCCCTGGCCTTGCAGGGTCCCACCCTGACCATCCGCCGCTTCTCCCAGGATCCCTACACCGTCGAGGATCTGGTCAACTTCGGCACCCTCACCGCGAACATGGCCACCTTCGTGGCCGCTTGCGTGCGGGCCCGACTCAACGTGCTGATCTCCGGCGGTACCGGGTCGGGAAAGACGACCACGCTCAACGTTCTGTCGGCCTGGATCCCCGACACCGAACGGATCATCACCATCGAAGATGCGGCCGAGCTGCAACTTCGTCAGGAACACGTTGTGACTCTTGAGTCCCGACCATCCAACATCGAGGGCAAGGGACTGGTGAGCATCCGCGATCTGGTCATCAACAGCCTGCGGATGCGGCCCGACCGGATCGTGGTGGGGGAGTGCCGCGGCGGCGAGGCCCTGGACATGCTTCAGGCCATGAACACCGGTCACGACGGATCCCTAACCACCGTCCACGCCAACAGTCCGGCGGACGCACTGACCCGACTCGAGACGATGACGCTAATGGCCGGTACCGACCTGCCCTCACGGGCGATTCGTGAGCAGATCGCCTCGGCGATCGACCTGGTGGTTCAGCAGGCGAGGCTCAGGGACGGCACCCGCCGCATCGTCGCCATCTCCGAAGTGCGGGGCTTCGATGGTGACAAGGTGGAGTTGGCCGACATCTTCCAATTCCGCCAGCAAGGCGTGGACGATCAAGGAATGGTGATCGGCGAGTTCGAGGCCGTGCAGACTCCGAGCTGTCTTGACGACCTCGCCGCCGCCGGCGAGATGGTGGACACCTCGATCTTTGCGCGCGTTCCCGCGCCCACCGCGTCTGCAGGAGATACCGCCGCATGAATGTCCTAGTTCTGATCCTGGACGGGGTCGGGGCCGTCGCCCTCGGAGCGGTGGTGGCCTACGCCGCTGTCGGGTTGCGCAGTCGAAATGACAAGGGCGCCCTCGACGAACGGGTGCGCCGGTTCGCCGAGGCCGGGGCGGGTCTGCCGATTTCGGATCAGGGCGATTCCGAAGCCGCTGGGTCTGGCAAGAGCCCTCGGGAGCGTCTCCGGCGAGTCCTGCTTCTCATGCGCCGCGATGTCGAGGCCGGCAGCCAAGCGACGGGCGCAGCCCAGCGTCCCCGCGAGGCCCACCTTGCTGAGGCTCTGGCGCGAGCCGATCTAAAACTCCGGCCTGCCGAGTGGTACCTGATTCGTTCCGGCACCATCGTCGTCCTGGCGCTAATTGGAGTCGCGGTCTACCGCAATCTCATCTTCGCTGTGGTACTGGCGGTCATTGGCCTTTTCGTCCCGCCCTTGGTGCTGCGCTTCCGCGAGCGTCGTCGGCTTCGCCGCTTCAATGACCAGTTGGGGGACACGCTCATCCTGCTCAGCAATGCGCTCAAGGCCGGGTACAGCTTCCCTCAGGCCATGGCCAGCATCGCCCGTTCGTCGACTCCTCCGATGGCGGAGGAGTTCGCCCGGGCCACCCGGGAGGTGCAGTTGGGAGTCACCACCGACGCGGCGCTCTCCCATATGGTCACCCGGATCCGATCCGACGACCTTGACCTGGTGGTGACCGCGGTCCAGATCCAGCGGGTGGTGGGCGGCAACCTCGCCGAGATCCTGGACAACATCGCCTTCACCATCCGGGAACGCATCCGGATCAAGGGCGAGATTCGAACCTTGACCGCCCAGGCGCGGGCATCTAGCTTCATCATCACCGGCCTGCCCATAGGTTTGGCACTGATCCTTCAGGCTATCAACCCGGCCTATATCAAGCCGCTCCTCTCCTTCGCGGGCCCGGGTCCGTTCATCCTGGGCGCCTGCATCCTCTCCATCGCTTTCGCCTTCTACGTGATGCAGCGCATCGCCAACATTGAGGTCTGACCGATGTCTTTCCAAGCGCTGATCGTTGGCGTGATCGCTGCCGTAGGGGTGTTCTTCATCTTCGCGGGCTTTATGAGAGGCCAGCGCCAGGTGGATCTCCTGGACGCCCGTCTGGCGGTCTACGACGAGCCGACCGGGCCCAGGACACTAGATGAAATCGAGATGGGTGAGCCATTTATCGACCGCTTCCTGCGCCCATTCTTCGAGCGCGTGGGTCGCCAGCTGGCGTCACTGCAGCCGCGTGACCGGGCTGAGAAGCTCCAGGAGTTGATCGATCTGGCGGGACGTCCGTTGGGGATGAATGCGGGCAGCTTCGTGGCGCTCCAGGTGGTTCTGGCAGTAGTTGGGGCCGTGCTCGGGCTGGGACTGACCATCCTGCTGGCCTTGCCGTGGTTGCTGGGCCTGATCTTCGGTGCGGTTCTGGGCTACATCGGCCCCCAGTACCAACTCAAGCGGATCGTCAGCGCCCGCCAGAAGGAAATCACCCTGGCTCTTCCCAACGCCCTCGATTTGCTCTGCATCAGCGTGGAGGCTGGATTGGGCTTCGACGCCGCCCTGGCCCGGGTCGTCGAAAAGTTCGACAACGCTCTCTCCCGCGAATTTGCCTTCGTGCTCAACGAGATCCGCCTGGGCCGACCTCGGCACGAGGCGCTGGAGGATCTGGGCAGGCGTTCTGGGGTTACCGAACTCAACTCCTTCATCCAGGCCCTGGTGCAGTCCGATCAGCTGGGTGTGGGTATCGCAAGGGTGCTGCGCATCCAAGCGGATGAGATGCGCCGCCGCCGCCGCCAGAGGGCCGAGGCCAGAGCCCAGCAGGCCAGCCTAAAGATGCTCTTCCCGATGGTGGGCTGCATTTTCCCGGTGCTGTTCGTGGTCCTGCTGGGACCGGCGGCAATCCACCTGCTCTTTCCCCATGTCGGATAGTAGTTCGGTCAGCAGCACCGGCCCCCGCTGGCGACGCCCGCGCACGGTTTCGGTGCGGTCGGCCGACGGAGAGCTGGTCGCCCACGACGTTACCGTCGCGGATGGATTGGGATCGCGGCTGGTCGGCCTCATGGGCCGGACCAGGCTCGATCCCAAGGAAGGGCTCTGGCTGCTCCCCTGTAACAGCGTCCATATGTTCTTCATGCGCACGCGCTTAGACATCGTCTACTTGGACCGACAGCAACGGGTGGTTCTCTGTGTTCCCGAGATGCGGGAATGGACGGTCAGACTGCTGCCGGTTCGGCATGCCCACAGCGCCCTCGAACTGGCCCCTGGCACCTTGAGCCGCCATGGGATCAAAGATGGCGATCAACTCAAAATTGAGACGGAACCTGTGATCCGAGAGGAGGTTCAGCTCGAGATGGCTGCTGCCGGCTCGGACTCGCTCAGGTCCTAGGAGTAGCCAATGAGCCCGGTATCGACTGAAGAGGAAAGATTGCAGAGTATGGAGGGTTACCTCCAGGCTCTTGGTCCGCTGCGGGTCCTGGTGGAGGATGACACCCTCACCGAGATAATGGTTGTGGGTCCGGACATGGTGTACGTGGAGGCTCACGGCAAGATCGTGCTCACCGACGTCCGCTTCCGGGACGCCGACCATCTCCTCAAGGTGATCGACTTGATCGTTTCCGCGGTTGGCCGCCGGGTGGACGTCCGCCAGCCCCTCTGCGATGCCCGTCTCCTCGACGGCTCGCGGGTGAACGTGGTGGTCCCACCCGTGTCGATCGACGGCCCACTGTTGACCATCCGTAAGTTCGCCAAGGAGCGGCTGCGGATCACCGATCTGATCCACTTCGGGACCATCGACGAGGCCGGCGCCTCCTTCCTGCAGGCATGTGTTCTGGCCCGCGCCAACCTGCTGATCTCCGGGGGGACCGGTTCCGGCAAGACGACGCTCCTCAACATCTGCTCCGGCTTCATCCCCCCGGATGAGCGCATCGTCACCATCGAGGACGCCGCCGAGCTGCAGCTGCACCAGGAACATATCTGTCGCCTGGAGTCGCGGCCGCCAGATGTTCGCGGTGAGGGCCGGATCAACATCCGTGACCTGGTCATCAATGCCCTGCGGATGCGTCCGGACCGAATCGTCGTGGGAGAGGTTCGCGGTGGCGAGGCCCTGGATATGCTCCAGGCCATGAATACCGGTCACGATGGGTCGATGACCACGGTCCACGCCAACACCCCCCGCGACAGCCTGGCTCGCCTGGAGACCCAGGTGCTGATGGGCGGGGTGGAACTCCCTGCCAAGGCGATCCGGCAGCAAATTGCCGGGGCCATCAACATCATCATCCAGCTCAACCGGCTCCGCGATGGCAGCCGCCGCATAACTGCCATCAGCGAGGTGGTGGGGATGGAGGGCGACACCATCACCATGCAGGACATCTTCCTGATGAGGTCGGAGGGCCTCGACCAGCAGGGCAACTTGAAGAACGACTTCGAGCTGAGCGGGGTCCGGCCGAAGATCCTCGACCGTCTCTTCGATCTGGGGCTGTCGGTGCCACCCGAAATCTCTCGGCTCTTTCCTGATCGGCGCACCGACCAGGTCGCCGCGGTCAGGCTGCCCACCGCTCCCTCCGGTGCCCTACAGAGGCGCCTTGGCTGAAGGGCGCATCCGAGGGGTCGGGGTGGATCGCTCTCTCAAGAGCGTCTTGTCGGCACTGGCTGGCGCTCTCCTCTTCCTAGGGCTGGGGGCCATCCAGGCGACTCCGGCACTGGCCCAGCCGGTCGGTAGCTCGACCCCTTACGACGGGGAGATGTTCTCGCTCACCAACCAGGACCGCACCAGCAACGGACTGGCCGCTCTGGCCGACAACGGCACCCTGGCCGCAATTGGCGAGGCAAGCCCTTACTACGGTTGCAGCGTGTCTCCGATCTATGGCCGAGCAGCCGACATGCTGACCCGGCAGTACTTCTCCCACCAGATCCCCGGCTGCTCCGCCGACAGCGGCTACGTCTGGCCGATCATGTCCGCGGATGGGGTGAACTGGAGCTCGGCCGGCGAAAACGTCGGCTGGGGCTCCGGCGCTGCCGATCCGGCGGCTTACGTCAACAGCGAATTCATGGGCTCCGCCGATCACCGGGCCAACATCCTGGGCGCCTATAACCAGCTGGGGGTCGGCTCCTGGTACTCCGCGGGTCCTTGGAACTACGCCGGCAGCGGAGGGGGCCCATTCTCCGACGTCTACATGTTTGCCGAGGAGTTCGCCCAAGTGGGCAGCTCAGCTCCTCCTCCTCCTCCTCCTCCCCCCCCGTCGTCGTCGGGAGGTGGCGGGAGCAGTGGAGGTGGTGGGAGCAGTGGTGGTGGTAGCAGCACACCTGCCCCGACCCCAACTCCCACCCCCACGCCGACCCCGACGCCCAAGCCCCCGGCTCCCGGGGTGGGCTCCCGCCAGCCCAAGCTGAGTCAGGGCCTGCTAACCAGCACAATTGACCAGGTGATCAGCAGCTACCTCGATGAGTGACGCCTCGGCAGCCGTCGAGCCGACCACCACCCTGAGCCGCCCGGTCCTCGAGGCCGGGGACCTGCACAAGAGCTTCGCCATCAGCCGGACTCCGCACGAGGTTGTCCGGGGGGTATCGCTTACCGTCAATCCCGGTGAGTTCGTGGCCGTTATGGGACCAAGTGGCTGCGGAAAATCGACGCTGCTGCACATGCTGGGCGGACTTGAGGCTCCCGACCAAGGCCGGGTGGTGATCGGGGGCACCGACGTCTACGCCCTTGGCGAAGCCCAGCGGGCCGCCTTCCGCCGTCGCCAGATCGGGTTCATCTTTCAGTTCTTCAACCTACTACCGAGCCTGACTGCAGCCGAGAACGTCATGCTTCCCTACCGCTTGGAGCGCAACCGCGCCTGGCCTCTGCGCGGGCTGGGACGCGACCGCGACGCCCGCGCCAAGGCCCAGGAGGTGATGGGGGTGCTGGGGCTGAAGGGGATGCAGGGACACCGCCCCGATGAGATCTCGGGAGGTGAGCAGCAGCGGGTGGCGGTGGCTCGCGCCTTGGTCTCCGACCCCACCATCCTGCTCGCTGACGAGCCAACCGGCACGCTCGATTACCACGCCGGCCGGGGGGTACTGGAGCTGCTGCTGAGGCTAAGTCGGCAGGAGGGCCGCACCATTGTGCTGGTCACCCACGACGTTCGCACGGCCGCCTACGCCGAGCGGGTGGCGATCATGTTGGACGGGGAGTTCAAGGAGGTGGTGGAGCTCGGCCACCGGACCGTTCACGACACCGCCCCCCTCCTGGAACGGCTCGGTCTCCATGGTCTCTGAGGGTGGCGCCGGGAGGTGATCCCCCTCCTCTGGCGCCGCGCGGCGTTGGTCCGTCTGGCCCTGGGGATCGCCGCTCTGGCCCTGGGCGGCGGTGCGGTCCTGGGCACCCAGCTGACCGCCGGCGCACTGCAGCGCCAGGCGACCACCGCTATCCAGCAACGCGCCGGTTCGGCGCAGTACGACATCAAGCCCTTCAATCAGCCGGGATTCACCAGCCAGCAGGTCAAGGCGATCTCGAAGTTCTCGATCGTGGCCAAGGCCTCGCCATTGCAAGAGAAGGCCGACCTGGCTGAGCTTCCCACGCACGCCTTCCGCCAGGTGGTGCTGGTGGTATCGGGCCGGAGCGGGGTGGCGCTGCGGCAGCTGCCGGTGTTGCTGGGATCAGCCCCCAAATCCCTGGACCAGATCGCCGTCAGTCAAAACCTCGGGTCCGGAATCTCGATCAGAACTGGCGCCAAGACCCCCGGCCAGATCCGCTTGGGGCAGACGCTTAATCTCGTCAAGTCCGCGGGAACCAGTGGCTTTCGGGTGGTCGGGGTGGTCTCTGACTCCGCGGCCGGCGCTCCCTTCACCCAGGACGCCGTATACATCACCCCGGCGGCGGCCGAGAAGTTGTTCCCGGCCGGGCTCCGGGTGACTGACGTGGCGGTGCGGCTTCGACCGGGAGCCACGGTGGAGCAGTTGCTTCACGAGCTTTCAGGATCGGTTCACACCCAGTACACGGTCAGCGATCCCCGGTTGGTGCCCCGGGCCGATCCGGTGGGGGAGCTGCAGCCGATCCTCGACGGGATCACGGCGCTGAGTCTGGTGCTGGCGCTGGCGGTGATCGGGGCAACCTTCGGCTCGGTTGTACTCGACCGGCGTCGGGAGATCGGCCTGGTCCGTCTGGCCGGAGCCAGCCGCGGGCTGATCGCCCGCAGCTTCCTGCGCGAGGCCATCGCCGCTTCCGCCCTGGGCGCTGGTCTGGGGGTCGGGGTAGGTTATCTGGTGGCAGTGCTCTTGCTCAGCATCTCAATCCCCGCCGGAGTGAGCCCCCCGCCGCGGATCCAGGTGGACGCCGGCTGGACACTGGCCGCATTCCTCCTGGTCCTGCTGGCGGGCGTCGCAGCCGCCGCGCTACCCGCTCTCCGGGCCGCCCGCATCCCGCCCTTAGAGGCGGTTCGGCCGCCGGCGGCTGTCCGGGGCCGCGGCCTGCGCTTTCAGCTGCCCCTGATCCTGCTGGGGGCGCTGGGTTCCTACTTCTTCTTTGAGAATGGCGGCTCACTCGGGGTGGGTCTGGGGGCCGCCTCTGCCTACGTTGCCATCTGCGCTGCTTTGGGATGGGCCGGGCCCGCGCTGGTTCGGGGCCTGGGAGCGGTCCTCGGCCCGTTGCTGGGCGCTCCCCCGGCCGCCATTTCGGCGCGGAGCCGGACCCGGCCCGCCCGCACCTCTCTGGCGCTGGCCAGCCTGGTCGTCAGCATCGCCACCGCCACCGGCCTGATCGGGCTCTCGGGGGCCGCCCTGGCCGCCGGCGAGCTCTGGGTAAACCACCTCTTCGTGGGCCAGTACCTGGTGGTGAGCCCGGTGGTGCAGAGCCAGCGGGTGGAGCAGCAGGTGCTGCAGGCGATCACCGCCGCCACCAGCAGCTCGACGGTGGTGGCGGCGGCGCCGGTTCGCTTCCTGGACGGCCGGGTCGGCCACGTGGGCGTATCCCTGGCGGCCACGTCGGCCACCGCCTACGCCATCAGCGGTGCCCTCCAGTTCGTGCACGGCAACCGCAACGCGGCCCTGGTCCAGGTGACCGCCGGAACGGGGGTTCTGCTCCCGCTGGAACTGGCCCAATCCCTGGGGGACCGAGTCGGCGCCAAGATCAAGGTGGTCACCGCCTCCGGCTCGGGAACGTACCGGGTGGTGGGTGTGGTGGCCCATAGCCTGCCCGGGCCGTCGGGAGAGGAGACGGTGGTGGTCGACAGCGCCATCGCCAGGAAGGACTTTGGCACGGCCGCCCAGGGGTT
>Ga0307374_10006519_pt1 | contig 18289 bp, 13 predicted proteins | sample OX3MG_FD_202532 | JGI IMG/M metagenome (GOLD analysis project Ga0307374, IMG submission 202532) | Soil microbial communities from Risofladan, Vaasa, Finland - OX-3 | ecosystem: Environmental > Terrestrial > Soil > Coastal area > Acid sulfate soil | place: Finland: Risofladan, Vaasa | collected...
AAAACTTCTTGCTCGTCCCCACACCGTTCACTTCGTCTGATTCGCCGATCTCACTCCACCTCACGGGCCATCACTTCAATCGTCCATTCGGCGTATCGAGGCTGCTCCGTTCGCGCCAGTTTTCCCCGGGAGAGACTAGAAGTTCGTCTTCTCGCGGCCGATAATGCGAGCATGGGTACGCAACGCGCCAGGTTGAAGCAAGGCGCGGGAAGAGTCGGCTCGGCCGGGGCTAGCAGCGGTCGAAGCGCCCCCAAAATGTTTTCGGCGCCAGGGGATTCGCGGCCCCTGCACACGCCACGCAGTACCAGAGAGCGCCTTTGAGCGGTACTCATCAGAACGAAACCCCGCTCCGGAGCTATTGAATGTCGTTCAGCAAGCTGCCGTTTGAGGCGCGTTTCTATATAGTGTTGAGCATCGCCGTGAGCCTGGCGGTGTGCGTCGTCTCGCTGATGATCTGGCCCTTGCAGCCGGATCTACAGTTTTACTTCCTCATTGTGCTCGCCCTGGTAATCAGCGTCTCCAAGGTTGACCTCACGGTAGGCCATGGAAGGATGACGCTGATTAATACCGCGGTGTTCATGACCATCATGCTCCGCGAGAGTGTATCGGATACGCTGCTGATCGCTATGATCGGCGCCGTGGCGACTCATATCCTGGTGAAGCCAAAGAATCCGGACGGAACACTGCGCCCGCGCACCTGGTACCGGCCGACCCTCACCACTGCCAATCTCATTCAGAGTTCCTTTATCGGCGCATGGCTCTGGCACGAAATCCTACCGGGTCCGTCTCCCACCACGGTTACGAGAGATTTTCTCCTCGCTCTGCTCCTGATGACCTGCAGCTACTTCCTGGCCAACACGGTGGGAATTGCGCTGGCCGTGGCGCTTTCACAGCGTCTCGATACGTTGAAGGTCTGGAAGGAGAATTTTCTCTGGACATTCCCAGGCTATCTCTACACGGCGTGCGCCGCCGCTGCCGCCGCCGTGCTCTATTCATCCGGTCTATGGCTTGGTTCTTTCCTGCTGCTTCCACCCGTCTACGTGGTCTACTATTCGTACAAGCTCTACCTCGACAAGATCAACACCGAGCTTCGTCACGTACAGGAGCTGAATCAGCTTAACAGCCGGGTAATTAGCACGCTCGCTATGACAATCGAAGCGAAGGATCGGTATACGCATAAGCACGTCGAGCGCGTGACTGAATATGCGATGGCTATCGCTCGAGAGATGGGCGTTTCCGGCAGTGACCTGGAGGCGGTTCGCATCGGCGCAATGGTGCACGACATTGGCAAGATTGCCGTCCCGGAATCAATCCTGACCAAGCCTGGCAAGCTGACCCCGGAAGAGTTCGAGCGCATGAAGGCGCACGTCGCGGTGGGTGTCCGTATTCTGGAGGCTGTGAACTTTCCGTTCCCTGTGACCGATGCCGTCGTTGCGCATCACGAGCAGTGGGATGGCAACGGCTATCCGGCCGGTCTCAAGGGCGAGGAAATTCCGCTGGTCGGGCGCATTGTCGCCGTGGCCGACGGATTCGACGCACTGACCTCAGACCGGCATTATCGAAAGAAGTTGTCGACCGAGGAGGCGTTGGAACTGATGGTCTCGCTCAGCGGCCAGCGGTATGATCCTCGCGTTGTCGCTTCCCTTTCGAGATCACTGCCGGGCGTCAAGAGTGTCATAGACGAGCTGGACCGTCAGGAGTGGCATGCGGACGAGCTTGCCGGCCGGCGCCGGATGATTCCGCAAGAGGCGCTCGAAGAGATCGCTCGCGCGGCGGAAGAAGCCGTGGTGTTGGCCGAAATGTCGCTCAAACCCAACATATCCCGCAGCCCAACCGAAGTCATCGACCTTCTCCTGGACAAGGCGCTGACCCTGCTGCCCGCCACAACCGCGGCCGTCTTCATACTGGACGAAGGGCAGGACGAAATCATGGTTCAGGGCTGCCGCGGTCTCTACGGACGCCTGCTCCAGGATCTTACCATGAAGGTTGGAGAAGGTGTTTCGGGATGGGTTGTCGCTCACGGTGAGGCGGCTGAGCTCAACACACCGGCCGCGGGCGACCTGGCGCGTCGCGTGGCGCCCGGTCATAATCTGGAGCTCAATAGCACACTCTCGGCGCCATTGGAGAGCAACGGTGTCTGCATGGGCGCCATCACGCTTTATCATACGGGTTACAATCTGTACAACACGCACCATCTCAGGCTGCTCACAACGCTGGCTGAGCATGCTTCGGGAGCGCTTGACACGCTATCGCAACTGCGGCGCAACCAGGTTCTGGCAAACACCGACAGTCTGACGGAGCTTCCCAATACCCGGTTCCTGATTCAACATCTGGAAATGCTAACGACGGAACGGCAGACGCGGTTCTCTATTCTGTTATTGGACTTGAACGGCTTCAAGCAGATCAATGACACGCATGGACACTTAGAGGGTGACCGGGTGCTTCATGATGTCGCGCATATCCTGCGGGAATGCACGCGTGTCAATGACCTACCATGCCGCTATGCCGGTGACGAGTTCATCGTTGTCTGCGACGACAGTGACCTCCACGAGTGCGGGGTAATTTCCGATCGGATTCGCGAAGGCTTCCGGGACTACTGCTGCGAGAACCTTAAAGGTTTGATTCTAAGCGCGAGTATTGGCGCCGCGAGCTACCCTGTCGATGGCGCTGACTGGCGATCCCTCGTCGCTGTCGCCGATCGCCGAATGTACAGCAATAAGCTCAATTACTACTCCGACCATCCTCCAATTGAGCAGCCTCACCGCGATCTCCCAGCCTTAACGGCGGTGTAGCCATGGACACCCCGCGCCTCCGTCCTTGGTCCTCCGTCCTCCGCCCACCGTCCTCCCGGGGGTTTGCCCATCCAGGCTGCCGGGTACCTAGACTTTTATGATGTATCGCGCCGCCCTGGCTGGAATGGTATCTCCGGCGGCGATCTAATGCGTCCCGATAACCCATGCCTCACGTGGATCTCGGACGCGGGAGGATAAAACTTTTATGGTCATGAAAGCCCGGGTTCGCCTGGCATCCATCTCAGGGCTGTTGACCCTGATTCTCTGCAGCGCCGGAGTCTCAGCCCCGATTCAAGTACTTGTCAACAACGTGCCCGTACAGTTTGCCGACCAGCAGCCGGTGGACGTGCAGAATCATGTGCTCGTTCCGCTGCGGGGCGTCCTCGAAGCGCTGGGGGCGACGGTCAACTGGAATCCGGCCGCGCAAACCGTCAAGGCCAGTCGCGGCGCAACCACGGTTGAGCTGGGGCTTAATTCGCGGGACGCCAGCGTGAACGGATCGCCGGTTTCGCTGGATATTCCCGCGATGATGATCGGCGGTCGGGTTATGGTGCCGCTCCGGTTCATCAGTGAAGCGTTGGGCGCGGACGTACGTTGGATAAACGCGACACAAACAGTGATGATCCGGGATTCGAATATGTCCAACGCGGGGTCCACCGTCCCAGTGAACGGCGGCGCGGGAACGGGAACCCCACTTCCTGTCTCGAACGCCGTTGCGGTTACGAACTTCAACCTGGCAAGCCCTGGACCCTTTCATCCGGGAGATACGGTGAAAGTGGAGCTGCGAGGAACTCCCGGTGGCTCTGCGAGCTTCAGCGCCGGCGGGGGCCCCGCGATTTCTATGCGCGAATCGACACCGGGTGTCTATGTGGGGACCTACCAGGTGCCGGCAAAAGCGCGCGGCGAGAATATCTCAGTGGTAGGGAGACTCGTCAAAAACGGCGCCAGCTCGCCGCTCGTCGAGGCGGGCAGCGCGATCACAATCTCATCGATTCCGCCGAAGCTTAGCCAGTTGGCCCCGGCTCCGGGCGCCGCTATTTCAAATCTGCGCCCCACGATTTATGCCATTCTAACGCCGGGATCGGCGCCGGTCAACGCTGCATCGGCCCGCATAACTGTCAACGGGAAAGATGTCACCCCGGAAGCGACGATTACCCCGGCCTTCGTAAGCTATACTCCCGCGAAGGATTTGAAGCCAGGCGCCAACAACGTCGTCATTCAGGTGGACGACAATACGGGGCTCGCCGCAAAAGCGAGCTGGAACTTCAACATTGCTCCCCGCGAGGGTATTAAGAGCCTCTCCGTGAGCCCAACTTCGAACCTGGGCGCCGGCGATGTCCTCACGGTAACGATGACCGGTGAACCGAATGGGCAGGCCTGGTTCACCATTCCGGGCGTCGCCCAGCGAGTGCCTATGACGCAGACCCCGACGCCCGGCGTCTACACCGGAACTTACACGGCGCGTCGGGGTGATGAGGAGACTGGCCAGCGGGTCGTGGGGCATCTTGCGCTAAATGGCGCTACATTCGCAGAGACGTCTACCGCGCCTGTCACCATCTGGACAAAGAGCGCTCAGACGCCCATCATCACCAGCCCGGCGGATGGCGCCCACGTGACCGGATCGATCCGCGTTACCGGTACGGCGGATCCCGATTCGCAGGTCCATGTCCAGGTCAGTTATAAGCAGTCTCTACTCGGCATCTTCGCCACTACCGGCAGCCTCGCAACCTTCGACGTGACGGCGGACAAGCAGGGACAATTCGAGACGCCCCAGATCCCGCTCGGTGGTATACTCGGCAGTACGTCAAACGTGAACTATACCATCACGGCTACCGAGACCAATCCGGCAGGGCAGCAGAGCGCGCCCGCGACCGTGCAGGTCCACAGTTGAGAATGGGTTAAATCAGATCCCCGGCCCGATTCGCCGCCGAGCCGGGGAGAACTCCTACCCATAAAGCGGCCCGAACGTGTCGCAGGCTCGGTAGTCGGCGCCCTGGGGTTCGAGAGCGCCGAATCGAGACCAGGCGCTGGGTCGGAAAACGCGCTCTTCCGGGACATTGTGCACATCTATCGGGATGCGCAGGATTGAGGCAAGGGTGATGAGGTCGCCGCCAATATGCCCGTAACTGATGGCGCCATGATTGGCGCCCCAGTTGTTCATCACGGCGTAAACGTCCTGGAAAGGTCCATGCCCGGTCAATATTGGAGCAAACCAGGTTGTAGGCCACGTTGGATTGGTGCGCTCATCTAAGATTTGATGGGCGTCATCGGGCAGGTCCACCGTGTGGCCCTCCGCGATCTGCATGACCGGGCCGAGTCCTTTGACCAGGTTTATCCGGTACATGGTCACCGGCATCCCGCCCCGCGTGGTAAAGTCGGTCGACCACCCGCCGCCCGGAAAATACTCTACCATTGAGGGACACCAGGCGGTTTGTTCCAGGCATCGTGAGACCTCATCGGCGGTAATCTCGGTGAATGACTTGATGATCGGCTCGCCATCACGAGACATCTGCCCGGTCCAGTCCAGCGCCGAGGGACCGGAATTGATCAGGTGCAGGATGCCCGCCTCACTTCTGCCGGAAAGCGTGTGCCCGGTGGCGCGGCGCACCGATTCGGGGCTCCAGTAGGTGCGGACGTCGGAAAAAAGCGACGCCGTACCGGTCAAAAGATGTCCGAAGAGCATGGACGCGCCGTTAAGGGCGTCATTTTCCGTGGCGACGATAAACGGCTGCCGGATACCATTCCAGTCGAAGGAGGTGTTGAGAATCGCTTCCAGGAAGTCGCCATTCGGGAAGTGGTCGGTCCACTGCCGCTGGCCCTGAAAGCCGCCAGCCAGGGCATTATGACCTTCCGCCTCTTCGCCGAATCCGGCGTCGGCGAGACGCGGGTTTCCGACCATCAGATCGCGGGCGATCAGCGCCATTTTAACCGACGTTTCCCAATCCCTATCCTTCTGAGCGCGTGATCGCTGCTTGCCCGGCTCGTTCCAATCTTTCCCTTCGGGGCAGTTCTCACGCACCCAGCCGATCGCACGTTCGAACTCCTCCCGGTCATAAATCTCCCGGTCCATCCGGCGGACGAACTCCGTCATATCCACCGTCTCGTTGCGCATCCCCAGATAATCCTGGAAGAACGGCTGGTCCACAATGGATCCCGCAATGCCCATCGAGGTACCGCCCATCGCCAGGTATGAGGAACCTCGCATGGTCGCCGCGGCGAGCCCGGCCCGCGCGAACTGGAGCATCTTCTGCTGCACGTCGGTCGGGAGATTCGCATCGCCGGCGTCCTGCACGTCCCGTCCGTAGATCCCAAACGCCGGTAAGCCCTTCTGGGTATGCCCGGCCAGCGCCGCGGCGAGGTAGACGGCGCCGGGCCGCTCAGTGCCGTTGAAACCCCATATCGCTTTTGGAACAAGCGGATCCAGGTCAATCGTTTCCGACCCGTAGCACCAGCAAGGTGTGACCGTGAGGGAGACGCCGACGCCCGCGCGCTGAAACTTCTCTGCGGCGCGGGCCGCCTCCGCAACGCCACCGATGCAGGTATCGGCAATGACACACTCCACCGGCAGGCCGCAGGCGTGTCGGAGATTCTCGGAGAGCAGGTTGGCCGCGGACCGGGCCATGCTCATCGTCTGCTCTTCCAACGACTCCCGAACGCCTCGCCGCCGGCCATCGATGGTAGGTCGAATCCCAATTTTCGGCAGCGATCCACGAAGCCGGTTTACCGGCGCCAACGTCTTCATCCCCTGAACACTCCCCATCGTCACGTACCCCCGCGGCCGCGCCGCCTGCTCACCATCCACACTTCAGATAGTTTAGCATCCGAGGAGAGTGCGTGTGCGGGGTGGGCGCCGACGTTATCCCCGAAGGGATTCGGCTCCTACAACCGACGGTCGGTTCTCCCCCGTTATCGGGGGCTGGTGGGCCATAATCGCTGAATGGATTCAGCTCTCACAGATTGTCGCGGTGAAAGCGGTGGATGACCGTACGTAGTCTTGCAGGGGACACTGAGCGCCTTGTCAAATAAATACTGCCATCTATCGAGTTAAACCGTGGCTTCCAGTACTGCGGCTGGCGGACTTGCTCACTCTATTGGATGGAGGGTTGAAATGCAGAACAATAATCTTAAGGCAGGATTAATCGCTGGCGGCGTGTTCGTGCTTCTGGGGAGTCCTGCAGCCGGACTCTTCATGTTGATGCGGCCGGGATCGACGCCGATCCCCGCATCCTTCACCGCTTTTTCCGCGCCGGACGGTTCTTTTGCGGGTGACGGGCCTACCGGATGGGCGACCACGTCTTCCTCAGCCAACGCGGTCGCGGGAGGAACGGCGTTTCAGAGTGGATCGGCCCGGATCAGTATCGTGTCGGATCTCGCCGGATCACTGGTCGGCGACCTGTCTCGCTCCGCCGATGCAAGCCTCTCCAGTATGAGTGGAATGGTTCCAGGGCTAAAGTTACCGCAGGTTCTTCCGGTTCAGAAGGTGCACGACATGGGAAAGAAGTCGATGGAGGATCTCTTTAAGAGCTATCAGGAGCAGCCAGCTCAGGCGTTTCAGGCTCGATTCGGCGATGCGCGTATTTCGGAGTTTACCGCGGATGGCGGCTGGATGGCCGGCTCTCTGCGGGGGTATCGAGTCACGATGCTCAGCAACGACCGGCGCGTCTCCATCGTCTGCCGCTGCTCCGCCGGCGATTGGAATAATCTCCATCCCGCGTTTATTCACGTGATCAATAGCATCGGACCGGGAAAGGGCGGCGGATGAAGATGGAAAGATGTTGGACGAAGAACTATGAAACACGTAGGCGTAGTGACGAAGGCCGGCGGACGTCGGACTGAGGCGTGTGATTGCTTCGTCGCGGACGCGATCATCCGCGGCGCCTGCCTTAGCTTAGTTTTGCTGCTGCTCGCAGGATGTTCGGGCAACCAGGCCCAGCAAGCTGGAGCGGCTCATGCGGGAACGCCGCCGGCGCGTACCGCGGTCTCTCAAAGAACCGCTGCGCTCCATCGAACCGCGATCTCGAACAAAGCCGCGCCGACCCACCGGACGTTAATTTCGAGAAGGACGGGCAATGCTTTCCAGGGCGGTTCGGGTCCTATGCTCACGGGCACGGCCGCTCTGGAAGGATGGAAAAGTGAGGCGCCCGGTGTCCGCCATCTGATTACGACAGCCGATTTGCCACCGCCTTATGCGACTCCTTCCGCGCGTAACTTCGCTCATGTGATCAGACGGCCGGCCAACGCCTGGCCGAAAGCGCCGCCGGGGTTCCATGTAACGATCTTCGCCAGTGGGCTGGATCAGCCGCGGAAAATCATCACGGCGCCCAACGGCGATATCTTCGTGGCGGAAAGCGCTGCCGGACGAATCCATCTCTTCCGTGACTCCAAAGACCGCGGAAAGCCTGACGTAAGCAGGATCTTCGCCAGCGGTCTGAACAAACCGTTCGGCATGGCGTTCTATCCACCCGGTCCGAACCCTCGTTATCTCTACGTGGCGAATACCGGCTCCGTCGTTCGATATCCGTACCGGAACGGCGATCTCCATGCGCGGAGCCAGGCGTCGACGATCGTGTCCGATATTCCGGGGGGCGGCCACCTTCCCGGGGGCGGCCACTGGACCCGAGACCTCGTCTTTTCCCAGGACGGGAAGAGGATGTTCGTGTCGGTCGGCTCGCACTCCAACGACTGGGAGGGTGAGCGGGGCAGCGAATACCACCGGGCTGACATTCTCGAGTTCACACCCGGTGGGACGTTCGAGCGCGTTTACGCGTCGGGCATCCGGAACCCCGTCGGCCTCGCGATCAATCCGGTCACCGGCGCGCTCTGGACTTCGGTGAACGAGCGGGATGGACTTGGCGATAACCTCGTTCCCGACTACATTACTCACGTCCAGCCCGGCGGTTTCTATGGCTGGCCGTGGTTCTATATCGGCGCACATTGGGACCCTCGACACCGCGGCCAACATCCCGAGCTGAGGAATAGGGTGATCGTTCCGGACGTGCTGTTGGAATCCCACATGGCTTCGCTCTGCATGACTTTTTATGCCGGGCGCCAGTTTCCCGCCAGCTACTACTTAGACGCTTTCGCCGCCGAGCATGGGTCGTGGAACCGGTCACGTCGCGTGGGCTACGAAGTCATCTATGTTCCGATGCTTAACGGCAAGTCCACCGGCGATTATGTCGATTTTATGACCGGCTTCGTCACACCCTCCGGAGAGGTCTGGGGCCGGCCGGTTGGCGTCACCGTCGCCAGAGACGGCGCTCTCCTTGTCACCGACGATGGTTCCGGAAAGGTGTGGAGGGTGGCGTATAAGTAGGCGCGAGGCGCGAGGCGCGGACGGAGGACGGAGGACGGAGGACGAAGGAAAGGCGCCCGGCCCCGCGCCCCGTACCCCGCGCTTCAACCCCCGCCCCCGCGCCTCGCACCTCGCGACTGACACTCATTGATGGGAACCGGGCGGTGACCGCGGTGACGTACCAGTCGGGCACGTAATCGAGTGTCACGTGGTCCAGGAATCGAGCAGGGGCCGGACGAGTTGGTCGCGGATCCGCCGGGTGGAACAGGGGTTTCGAAGGGGTAGGGTCGCCGAAAGCGTCCAGCTCCGGGAGGGCAATGCCGGAGGCGAGGCTCAGCCAGCCCGGCGCAAGCGGTCGGCTGCTCTGAGAGAGATATGACCACGTCCAGGGCGGTTCTACGTCGATGGGATACATGGCATGGCTGCGTCCGCCGGATTCTTGGATGCGGACCCGCGCCAGCGCGCTGACCCTTAGCAGCGTATTATCGGGGAGCGTGACCTGGACCTGAGGATTCACTTTGAAATGATCGATGATGATTCGCCAGGCGCCCTTCCGCCGAGGTTCCGAGTTCGGCGCTGGAAGCGCGACGCTTCCGGTCGCCTCCACAGTACCCGATCTGCCCAGAGTCAATCTTATCCGCTGCATTGCCGAGGCTGGCGCGGTAAACACACCGACCGTGATTACCGGTACCCTTGCCACCGAACTGTCTCGCTCGAGCGCAGCCCGGAATGGAGTGATTGCGTGCGAGGCTCCGAAGCTCCAGCCCGAATCGCACGTAGTTATACCGCGATTGTTCGCCTCAACTAGGAGTATCCCACCGATCAGCGTCCCCGATTTCAACGGAGTGACGGCGCCGTCGATCAAAAGCGTGTAGGGCTTGTGGGAAAAATCCTCGGCTCGCACTTTGAGCAGAGCCACTCGGGTGAGCGTTACCCGCACGGGCCCGGTGACGACCGATCGAGGCTTGCGGGTTTCCCAGATAATCGGAGCATGATCGAACCGGTGGTCCGGGTGAAGCGTAATCGTGGGAAGCGTTGGCGAAAGATCTGCTCGCTCAGCGGTGAGCCGCTGCTGCATCCAGAGCCCCAATGTAGCGATGACGATTGCTGTAGCGGCGATTTCGGGCAGCCACCGGGCCTTGAACTTCTTGAACAGACCAAAACCTCGCAACGATTCGGCGCCCGGGACAGGCGCGTTTCCTGATGTAAACGCGTTGGGAATCATTTCTTTCTCTCCTTCGTGGTCGGTTATTCGGTCATGGGCGTGAATTATCTCGCCCTCAGTTTCCGCCCGGGCGATCGCCCGTTCGAGCAATCCTTTGGGCGCAGGGGGTATGGGCGCACGCGCGGTGGCGAGAAGCGCCCGGTATTCCGCCAGCCGGCGGGCGCAGCTTTCGCAGTTCTCAAGATGGTCGGCCGGATCCGCGATTGCGCCGGCTCGTTCGGCGGCGGCGATCAGCGCCGCGTCGCTAAGATGCTGAGCTCGATTCATGGCTGCCCCCCTTCATCCAGCCACGGCTGGAGCCGTGCCCGGAGACGTTTCATCCCTCGGTGAACCCGGGTGAGCGCCGTCGCCACCGGAATCTCCAGCGTCTCGGCAATCTCAGCGTAGGAGAGTTCATCCGTTAACCGGAGCAGAACCGCTGCCCGGTAAGCCCTGGGAAGGCGCTGAATCTCCTTTTCGACCTGACGCCGGAGATCACTCTGAATCGCCAGGGTTTCCGGGCCTGGCCCTGGATCAGCAGTCTCGAGCGATTCCGGCAGTGGCGCGGTCTCGCGACTCCGTGTTCGCCCCGAAAGACAGGAATGCAGCGCCACACGGTAGACCCAGGTCCGAAACTCACAGCCACCCCGGTACTTGGGGAGACCATGAATGATCCGGACCAGGGCGTCTTGCGCAAGGTCCTCGGCGTCGTCTGGTCTGCCGCAAACGCGATATGCCAGCCGAAAGATGCTCTCCCGGTACGGATTCAAAAGCCGGGCGAGCGCTTCTACCTGTCCTGCCTGGGCCTGCTCAATCAGCGCTGATTCGGATAATGTGTCGTCCAGTATCACCGATCTCCACCTTCCCCGCGCCCGGTGGCGCAGGCCTCCGCGCCTGTGTACGCCCCGCGCCCGGTGGCGCAGGCCTCCGCGCCTGTGTACGCCCCGCGCCCTCTTGATCCATTAGACTCGGTACGAACCTGAGATATTCCCGGGTATTATGGGAGTGGGTGTACGCGCGACCAGGGGTGCGATTATATGAATGTCCCGGATGCGGCGCCGGCGGGGGTTGGGTTGATGCGAAATGAGAGAGGTGGACGAGACAAGTTTGAAGGTTCGGCTCACGATCCGGGTCCCGCGGCGGCGGCTGAGCGAGCCGCTGCGCTACTTGAAGATCATCGGCATCCATCGAAGGCGGATTCGCGAATAAGGGTGGGCACGGCGGGCTGGACGGACGCCACTCTCACAAAGAACGGCGTCTTCTATCCCGAAGGAGTCACGTCGGCTGAGGAGCGGCTGCGATACTATTCCAGCATCTTCACCCTGGTGGAAGTCGACTCAAGCTATTACTCGCTGCCGTCGCCTCGTAACTCGGCGCTCTGGGTGGAGCGCACGCCTCCCGGCTTTCTGTTTGACATGAAGGCCCACGCGCTCATGACCGGGCAGCCCACCGAAGTGAACCGGCTTCCGCACGCCATTCAGGACGCGCTCACCACCGATCTGGCCGAGAAGGATCGCATTTACGGCAAAGACCTGCCGGCTAAACTTTACGACAAGGTCTGGAAGAGCTACATGGAGGGGATTGAGCCGCTGCAGGAAGCCGGGAAGCTTGGCTCGATCCTGCTTCAGTATCCCCGCTGGTTCCATCCGTCTCAGGCGAATCGGGACTCGATTGTGCGGTCGAGTTTCGAAGCGCCTCCTGGTTTGGTAATGGCGGCGCCCAGAAAACACTTGAGTTCCTGTATGAGAACCGGCTTCCATTTGTCATGGTGGACGAACCCCAGGGCACGGGGAGCAGTGTCCCGCCCATCACCGCCGTCACTTCATCGCAGCTCGCAGTGATACGGTTCCATGGCCGCCGTGTGGAGACCTGGGAGGCGCGAGGCGTCGGCGTCACGGACCGGTTTCGGTACCTCTACGACACGAAAGAGCTGGAAGAGTGGTGTCCCCGCGTGATGGAGGCCGCGGCTCAGGCGAAGCAGGTCCACGTAGTGATGAATAACTGCTACGCTAACTACGGAACCACCAACGCGCTTGAGTTCGTGAAGATGATTCGGGAGACCGCTTCGCAGCAGTGACGCAAGCTCCTCATTAGCGGACCCGCGTTCATCGTCTCGGGTCATTGCCAGACATAGGGATCAAAAGATGCGCTTCGGAATCTGTTGTGGACCGGGCAGCTTTGCGCCTCAGGTTGAAGGAGAGCCGCTTTCGGCCGTTCCCCGTCTCATGGAAACGCTCATGGCGGCCGGCGCCGACTACGTGGAGTTCGGAGTGGCGGCGGTAGCCCCCGAGTCGCCCGAAGAAGAATTTGAAAAGCTGCGGTCGGCCATGGCGTCCTACCCGATCCGGGTGGAGGCATTCAACAGCTTCATTCCCGGAAGTTATCGTATTACCGGGCCCGATGCGGATCACGCTCGCGCGTTGGGGTACTGCGGCGCTGCGCTGCCGCGGTGTAAGGCGCTCGGCGGCGCCGTTGTAGTGCTTGGATCAGCCGGCGCCCGGAAGTCGCCCGATGGTTTCGACCACGCCCGGGCTGAGCGGCAGTTCATTGAGTTTTGCCGGGCGCTTGGACCGGTCGCAGAAGAGAACGCCATCGATATCGCCATCGAGCCGCTCAACCGGCAGGAAGATAACCTGCTGCTTTCGGTGGAGCATGGGATTCGGATGGTTGACGAAATCGGCCACCCGCGGATCCAGCTTCTCGCCGACCTCTATCACGTGTCCCAGGAGAAGGAACCGGTGGAGCACGTCGCGGCGGCGGGACGCCGGCTGCGACATACCCACTGCGCCGACCTCGGTCGAGCCGCGCCCGGGTTTGCTGAATCCGGTGAGGAAGACTTTCTCGGGTTCTTCAGCAATCTTCGCAGGGCCGGCTATGACGCCCGCTGCTCATTCGAAGGCGCCTTCACTGACATCGAGAGCCAGGCAAAGCCACTGCTCGATCTCCTCCACCGGCGATGGGAAGAATCAGCCGCTTAAGACCGCGAGAGAGGGGAGTTGGCTGCTGTCTGCTATGAAAGCTCGATCCCAACCCGGCGCGCGATACTCTCGGCGAGCGCCCGAAAGTCGTGATAGCACTGTGTAACGGCGCCGGCATGTGCGCCAATGGCGCCGTCCGCCGGTTTGAGGAAGAACATCGGCTTTCGCGCCTCCAGAGCCATCGGCATGAGACTCGGGTAACGCTTGACCTGTGCCAGGCATTCGGGATCGTCCGCAACCCGTTGCGGCCCCGCGTCTTCCCCGTCCAACACGGCGCGGAGATAAGCGCCGGGAATGTGGGACATCCACCGCCCATATGCCTGGACCGGGCGGTCCATTCGGATCGTGGGCCGCAGCAGCACGTAGCCGGCGGCTGAAATACGTCCCGCAGGAAGCTCCATCGCTATCGAAGGAGCGCTGCTGAGCCTTTTCGCCCAGCCTGTCCGCCAATCTCTCAATGCTGGTCCCATGGTTCTCAGCCCTTGCAGATTGAAAAGGTCCGGCGAAAGCGGCACAACGAGATGGTCGGCCGCTAGGAGAGCAGCGCGATTGATAGCGCTGAGATTAGGTCCCACGTCGACGAGGGTCAGATCGGCCTCCCGGGCATCGGACGCGTACTTGAGGATCCCATAAAACGCCGCAATGCTCCGGAGGGCAGATTCAGGTTCATTGACACAGCCCGACCAGGCGGTAGCGAGCTTCTCCTCGAAGAGTGACAGACCGATGTCTCCTACCACCAGACCGATATTGTCGGAGATATCCTCAACGTGCCGGGGATTAATGGCGCCTGTACCTCGTAGAATCGGCGCGATGGCGCCCAGAATAGTATCGGAGTGTTCGCTATCCGGCCAGAGTTCCTCCAGGCGATCCTCATCAAGGAGCAGCGAAGTCAGGTTGGCCTGCGGATCAAGATCGGCAATCGCGACTTTGATCCCCCGGTCCGCATACATCCAGGCAAGATGATAGGCAAGGGTAGTTTTGCCGCCCCCTCCTCTGTTACTGAAGAATGCAATTGTCTTCATGTCCGCGCCTTTACAATCACCACCACGCGGGAAGGGTCGGAGAAGATGAAATTCGGAGGAGGGTTCCCATTCTTCTCCAGTTCTTTCCGAACGATCGGAATGCCCGTTCCGAACCTTTGAACGAATCCAAGGTTTTTCATGATCTCAGCGAGAAGCGGGTTTCGATAATCGGTTACGGCCGGTTGGCCGAAGTTTTCCGGGTTGACGCGGCCGAACAATCCGCCGGGATTATGGATTTCGATGCGATCGGAAAACCAGTAGACCTGTACGGGAGCATTGGTTGACTCGTAGCAGCGATGGAGTACCGCGTTCCGGCATAGCTGCTGCATCGCGACGAAGGGAAAGTCTGCATGCTTGATTTCGGTTGTGCCATTCCGAATATCACTCGAAATGGCGATGTTCGCATCCATAACTTCGTCCAACTGAGGTATCGCGTCCGGCACAGGACCTCTAATCTCCTTTTGGCGGCTAATGGGATCGGTCAAAGTACTTCCGTCGAAGCGCAAAAACTGAATGTACGCGCCGGGAATCCAGCGGATGGGATCACGCCCGAAGCAAAGAATGGCGCCATAATTCGGTCTCCCATCCCGAGTGAGGAAATGAAGCGCCGAGAGCTGATCGTCAAGTGAACGCTGGTTCTCGGCCAGTACGTCGGGCGCCACCGCCGCCGGTAGATATTTGTTTTGGAAATAATCCAGATCAAGGTCTTCGCGGGATGCGCCAATGACCGGATGCTGATCGAAGGGGAGGTTGCCGGCGCGCCGTTTCTCCGTAAGTCGGCGCTCCTCGTCTGGAGTGGCCTGGGCGCGGCGGGGACCCACCCGGATCCAAACGCGTCCGTTGTACCGCACCGGCGGATTGTAGGAGGGGTGGACTTCGACCACCGCAACCGGGCACCCGTTCAGTGTTTTGCTCTGCACCTCCACCATCGGGAAGGGCATGATCTGTCCGTCGTCTCGCATCTGCGCGAGCGTGAGCAAGAGCTGATCATCTACCGCAAGGCTGGCGCAGCTCCCATCGTCATTGGCGCCAATAAAGATGTACCCCGGCGCCCCGCTGTTCGGGAGATCATTCGCGTAGGCGCAGATGGCCTGCCGAATTCGATCACGATCGCTCAGTGACGCCTTGCGTTCCACCCGATCTGATTCAAGATCCAGCATTAGCGATGAAAGATTAGAATCGTCCAGCATAATACCCCGCCGTACGTCTTGCGGCCTTTCTTCAAAACCGCGGTTTGCGAAGATTGATAATGCCGCGAGCATAGCGCAGGTATTATACTACCATTTCCTATCCGCGGCGCCTCGCGCCCCGCGCCCTATTCCTCCATTAGAAGCCTCTAATGAGAGACCTCTAAGCGGGCGGGCCTCTGTGGGCGTGATATGATATTCCCATCCCGGCGCTAATGGCGCCGCTGCAACAGAAGAATGTTACTGCGCCCCTCTCAAACTGTCTGCTCCTCTGCGGGAGCGCACGAGGAAAGGCAATCATGTTCAGGTACCTCTGGAAGATTTTAGGCGTGGGGGACTCGTCGGCGTTCCGGCATCCCGGCGCTTTCTGGCTGGGCACGCTGGGAGTGCTTGCGGGCGTCATCATGCATATCCCGATGTTCCTGATGGGGGCGGCTACGAACTATCGCCTCGTCGGGATGCCCATGGACGCCGCAATGAAATGGGGCATGTTCCTGATCTGCGCAGGGCTGCCGCTCTCATTCTATGGGATGGTGCCGAAGAAGGTTCCGTCCATCGACGAAACCCATCGACTCCAGGTCCGCGCCATGGACGACGCGCCCATACGGGGCGCCCACATCGCGCTTCTCGTCGTCATTTCCGTCGCGGTTGTCATCGACACGCTCAAGCCCGCCACCCTTGGACTGGTGATGCCTGGCATGATCAAAGAATATGGGCTGCGAGGCCCTGGCAATCCCCACGCCCAAGTTCCCGTGGCTCTTCTCGCGTTTTATGGCATCAGCGGCACCATGATCGGATCGTTTGTATGGGGTTGGCTGGGTGACGTAATTGGTCGGAGAGCTTCAATTCTACTGGCCGCGGAGACGTTTATCGGCACTTCCATTTGCGGCGCGATGCCGGCGTATCAATGGAATTTCTTCATGTGCTTTGTGATGGGTCTCGGCGCCGGCGGGATGCTGCCGATCACCTTCACTCTCATCGCCGAGACAATCCCGGCACGGCAGCGCAGTTGGCTGATGGTGCTGGTGGGCGGGAATGCCGCGGTCGGTTACCTGATGGCGGTCTGGCTGGCGAAGTGGCTGGAGCCGCATTATGGATGGCGCGCTCTCTGGTTTCCGGGCGCCCCCACCGGCCTGCTGCTCATGCTGCTGAACCACTGGATTCCGGAGTCGCCGCGCTTTCTACTTGTAACCGGACGTACCGCGCAGGCACGGGAAGTGATGCAGCAGTTTGGGGTCCGGGTGGTGGAGGCTGCGGAAGAGGTTGTTGACGTCGCTCACAATAAAACCGATCGCTTTATCGAACTGCTTCGGGCGCCCTTTGGCGGTCTCACGGTCGGGCTGGTTCTCTACGGACTGGCGTACGGCCTGGTGACTTTTGGGTTTCTTCTCTGGCTGCCGGCCAACCTGCGCCTGGCCGGCATGAGCGTGAGCGGCTCTGATTCGCTGCTCAAGAATTCCGCGGTGATCGGGCTGCCCGCCACGATCATCGTAGCGGCCCTCTATGGATGGTGGAGCAGCAAGCGTACCATGGTGGCGCTCGGGATCCTGACCGCCGTTGTGCTGGCGGTCTGGGCTGTGATGGGCAAGAACGTCGCTTCACACACGCTGCTTTTGGAAGCCCTGATCGTACTGCTTCTCGTCGGGTCCAACGCGATGATCGCGACGTTGACGCCCTACAGCTCAGAGGTCTATCCCACCAAGGTGCGGTCCCGTGGAACCGGGCTGGCGACCGGCGCGAGCAAGGCCGGTGGGGTGCTGGGAATTGGGCTGGTATGCGCTGCGGTGGCGCCTACCAGCATCGCGGGGTCAGCGGTTCTGGGCCTGGTTCCTACCCTGCTGGCTGCGATTGCAATGGTGATGTTTGGGGTTGAAACGCGCCGCATGAAGTTGGAAGAGATTACCGCGGCGACGCTTGTTGGCAGCGCGAAGAAGCAGTTCTCTACATGAGACCGGCCTAATGGCATTATGCCGAGTTCATGGTATGATTAGAGATAAGTATTTGGTGAGATCGGAGAGAAACGATGAAAAGACGGGATCTAATACGACTGACATCCGCCGTCTGTCTCGGCGCGCCCATGGCGCTCGCTCGTTACCTCGATATGCGATGCGCCGACACGGGTGATTCTCCCTGGCCGGCGCCCAACAGGCCAGCCGGCCGGCCCGGCGCGCTCTCTCGCTACGGCTTTGCCTTTGAAGAGGTTTCCCGCCAGGCCGGAATTCATTTTACACACCAGGCCCCATCGCTGGACCCGAAACTGAATCCGATTATGCCTATCGTCGCGTCCATGGGCGCGTCCGTATCGGTCGTCGACTTCGATCGCGATGGCTGGCCAGATATGTACGTCACGAACAGCGCGACCGGAAGCCAGAACCATCTCTATCGCAACATGCGAGATGGCACGTTTCAAGACTTCGCCGCCGCGATGGGTGTAGCTGATCTGAATCCGCCCGGCTCGGGCGCCTGCATGGGCGCCGTTTGGGGCGATTTTAACAATGACGGCTACGAGGACCTGCTGGTCTATAAGTGGGGCCGTCCGATGCTCTTCCGGAACGATGGCGGCAAGCGGTTTGTAGACATCACTGCGAATTCGGGACTGCCGGAGCATTTGAACTGCAACACGGCGCTCTGGCTTGATTTCGATGGTGACGGCCACCTCGATCTCCTTCTGGGCAGCTACTATCCCCAGGAGATCGATTTATGGCATCTCAAAGACACCCGGATGATGCCCAACAGCTTCGAATACGCAACGAATGGCACTCGAAAGTATCTGCTGCGAGGCCGTGGAGACGGGACTTTTGAGGATGTTACGGA
>Ga0307374_10006521_pt1 | contig 18287 bp, 16 predicted proteins | sample OX3MG_FD_202532 | JGI IMG/M metagenome (GOLD analysis project Ga0307374, IMG submission 202532) | Soil microbial communities from Risofladan, Vaasa, Finland - OX-3 | ecosystem: Environmental > Terrestrial > Soil > Coastal area > Acid sulfate soil | place: Finland: Risofladan, Vaasa | collected...
GCCGCCTGGCTGACCGGCCGCTCGCGCCGGGTTACGGGACCAGTCGCGGCACTACGCGTCGTGGTAGACACCCCGACCGCGCCGTTGGGACCCGCCTCGGACCTGGTGGCGCCGGGAGCGTCCGGCCCCAGTCCGACCCGGGTCGCGCGGCTGATCCTGACCCGTCCCGGCAGCTTGGGGATGTTGATCCGGGTTGGTCGTTGTCAGCGCCTGGCCCTGGACTCCCTGGGACATTCGGTCGACATCGCGGTGCCGGTGATGACGCGTATGGCGGCGGAAGTCCCGCTTGGTGACCGTCGAAGTCTCTTCGCTGATGACACTGGGAGACGACCCATTCACCCCGAGGTTCCCCGCCGTGGCCCAAATCGCGCTCACTGAGCTGGTTGGCCTCGCCTTCCAGATATTGGATTCGCTGCGGTAGCGCTGGCTGGGGCGAGGGGATCAGGGTTGGAAGGCGGGCTGCCCCTGCATCGGAGCGACTGCCGGACCCCCCTGTCGACCCCGTAAGTTGAAGTAGAGGAGCAGTGCCCCCAGCGCGCTTACCGGGGTGGCACAGACGTTGATCACCACCGTAAAGGCCGCAATGAGCAGATGGCCTGGCAAGCTTCCAGCACCTCCCAGTGCCAGGGCCAGCAGCCCGGCCCCGAGTCCCAGCAAAAAGGCGAGGATCGCGACGATCAGCCCCAGCACCACCACCACGCCGAAGGCCAACCAAGTATGCCTGCGGCTCAGCCCCCAGGATCGCTGGAGCGCCTGCAGGGGTCCCATCGGTTCCAGGACCACCACCGGGATCGCCACGATGACCCGAAAGTAGGCCACCAATCCCGCGACCACGGCGGCGATCGCCAGCAGAGTGAGCAAAACCGCGCCGAACCCCTTCAGCGCCAGGATTAGGATCGTGCCCACGGTCGCCAGCGTCAGGGCTCCTGCGAGGAAGATCGCGGCCATGAGCAAGAACACCCCCAAGACCGGGAGCCAGCGGCGGCGGGCCACCTGGAACGCCAGTCCGATCGAACTCTGACGATCTAGATAGCGATCGGCTCCCGCGCTGGTCACCGCCGCCAGACCGAGCGGCAGGGCGAGTAACCCGAACAGGATCAGCACCAGCACGACCAGCGCGTTGGCCTGCCAGTAGGTTTGAAAGAGCACCTGCACGTGAGCGGTAGTCCCGGGATTGGTTTGGAGTCGGGAGAACACCTGCGAAAGCGAGTGCGCCTGGCCCTGTACGAAGGAGAGAAAAAGCTGGTACGGGACCTGGACCACCGCCGCCACCCCCGCAAACAGCCAGAAGTTGCGGCGATACAGACGGTAGACGGCGTCCAGTAGCTCGCTCAAGGTCATTGGCCGCGGAGCGAATACCGGAGCCTCGGAATCCATGGCCGGGAGGCTACTGCATCAGTCGTTGGGGAGACCGTCCTTCACAGGATTGACACGCGATTATTCACGTTCTATATACTCGGTACCGGATATTACGGAAAGAAGTTAGATGGCCGAATACTCGCGATCAAATCTGCTGGCCTTGGCGGTGCTGGGCTGCCTGCTGGAGCGACCGATGCACCCCTACGAAATGGCGACCGTGATGCGCCAGCGGGGGAAGGAGGGGAGTATCAAGCTCAATTACGGATCGCTCTACACCGTGGTGAAGGCCCTCTCCAAGGCTGGGTATATCGAGGCCAAAGAGACTGAGCGGGAGGGCCGACGGCCCGAGCGCACCGTGTATCGCCTTCTGCAGGCAGGGCACGTCGAGCTGATCGATTGGCTCAGCGACATGGTGAGCGTCCCAGCCAAGGAGTACCGAAGGTTCGAAGCCGCGCTCTCCATGCTGCCGGCGCTGCCCCCCGAAGACGCCCTGCAATTGCTCGAGGAGAGATGCTCTCGCCTTGAGCTGATGCTCCTCCAGTACCAAACCATGCGTCAGATGATGGACACCAAGCTCGAGCTCCCGGAGATATTTGGCCTTGAGTCCGACTTCGCCGCCACCCTTCTCCAAGCGGAACTGGAGTGGGTCCAGCGACTGCGCGGTCGGATCGTGTCCGGGGACCTTGGCGGCCTCACCCAGTGGCGGCAGTTCACAGCCGACCGGGGAGATCGCCTATCGACCTGACCTAGAAGAAAGTCACCCCGAGCCGGGTGCTGAAACACCCGGCCCAGGGATTCGACCCTCGAGTTAGTCCCGGAGGACCTAGTACCCAAGGCGCAACTGAATGGTAGCCAGATCTGACCCGGGTCGACTCCGGAGCCAGTGCCTTGCCGGCATCCTGACCGCCCTCGACTCAGCCTAGCTGCGCGTTACCACCGCGAGCGTCGTGCGACCGTCGCTTGATGATGTTTATTTGCGTTACACGGGCCATGCCTTCGCCGCCAGTGAGGAGAACTCAAAATGAGTACCGCCCTGACCGCGTCCGGCTACATGGCCGGGCGCTACTTGCGCGCATTCGCGCGTCAGCTTTACTACATCGTAGGTACCTTGGTTCAGCCGGTGATTTGGTTACTGCTGTTCGGTCATATGTTCGAGCGGGTGGTCCAGATCGCAGGTTTTCCTCGACAAACTACATAGGCTTCCTAACTCCGGGAGTGGACATGATGACTGCTCTCTTCTCCAATGGCTGGAGCGGCATGGTCTACGTCATCGATATGGAGCGCGGTGTCTTGAACCGGTTTCTGGTGACGCCGGCCTCCCGCGGTGCACTAATCGGTGGAGAGCTGGTCTACTCGGCGATGCTCACCGCTCTGCAATCATTCGTTATCCTGGGCCGGGGATGGCTGTCGGGCGCGATGTTCCCGAGCGTCCTCGGAGTTATTCTCTGTGTGTTGTCTGCGCTGCTGCTTGTCACCGCATTCGCGTCGCTTTCCAACGCGTTGGCGTTGGTGCTCCACACTCAGCAATCGGTAATCGCCACCAGCTTTTTGGTGCTGCCGTTGGCGTTTGTTTCGGCGACCTTCATGCCTCTACAGTTGCTGCCCGCGTGGCTCCGCGCGGTGGCCACCTACAATCCGATCAACTGGGCCGTCTTGGTCTCCCGACAAGCGCTAGGCCCGCATCCCGAATGGTCCTATGTGGAGCTTCACCTGGCCCTGCTGGCTGGGCTGGCCATCGTATGCGCCTCGCTCTCAACCCGGGCCTTCAGGGCCTATCAGCGTTCCGTTTAGTCGACCTCCCGGAGGCGGCATCGGCCGCAACTCGCCCGCTTCGGACCGCGCCCTCCATGGTGGCCGGCCAGCCGGTGTCGGTCCAATTGCCCGCCAGCCATAGACCCTCCAGGGGGGTTGTTGGCCCGGGTCGGGCGGCCGCCGACCCCGGCACTGCGGCGAAGGTAGCCGCCGCCTCCCTGGTTACCCGGCTGTGCCGCAGGCGAGCCCGCCGCGCGGCCGGAAAGAGATCCTGGCAGAGCCTCCAGAGGGACTCGGTGACCGTGGTCTCTGCGATCCCGATCAGCTCCTCCGCGGCGGAGAGTGAGACGGCGGAGTGGAAGATCGGCTGGCCATCCAGGACCAGTTCCTCTTCCCCTAAGCGAGATCGATCGAAGAGCCACTGCAGCGGTGACCCTGGAGCGGTCACCACCGGACCGGGCAGGAAAGGGCGGTCGGTGAAGAGATGGAGGTTGACGATGGGGGAGTTGGGCAGAAGTGCCGCGGCTTCCAAGATGGGATCGGCGATGCCCCGGCTCCCAAGGAGCCGCTTCGCTGCCATCGCAGACCCGGCCAGCACGACCAGGTCGGCCTCCACCTCCTCGCCATCGGCGCTGCGAACCAGGTGTCGCCGCACTCTTCCAGGTAGCAGTTCGGCCGCTCGCCAGCGCAGCTTCAGGTCCACCCCGACTGCCGCCAGTCGCCGCCGGCTGGGAGGATCCAGCCAGGCCGTGAGATCGGTGGCGGGGATTCGCAGGGCGCCGGCGTCCCCCCGGCCGAGCAGCCCCTCGCGAATGACATAGGCGGCCAGACCGGCACTGCAGCGATCGAGCGAGACGTTGCAGGCTGAGATCAGGAAGGGGTCCCAGAGCTGGCGGATGACGAGGTCGTCCTGGCCCAGGCTGTGCAGCCAGGAGCGCGCCGGCACAGCGTCTAGGAGCGCTTGATCGTCCGCGCTCAGGGAGCGCAGCGCGGTGGCGACGGCGGCGGACTGCACCAGCTGCCTGGTTGGTAGCCCCGGCCAGCGCAGCAGGACGGGCAGCAGGTGAGCCGGCGCTGGCAGAGGGGCCGCGTGCAGTCGCCGGGTCACCCCGGTCCGCGGGTTGGCCACAACCAGCTCCAGACGCCTCTGCCGCCAGGCGGGCTCGACCTCAATCCGCTCCAGGAACCTCTCCAGCTCAGTGCAGCAGCCCAGGTAGACGTGCTGCCCGGTGTCAACCCGACCGGCCACCGGATCAGGGACTGAACGGCACAGCCCTCCCAGCACCGGGGCCCGCTCCACCAGGGTCACCCGGGCTCCCTGGTCGGCGAGCTCCAGCGTGGCGCTAATGCCCGCCAGACCGCCCCCGACTACCAGCGCCTCCATCGAGCCCTCCCTGCGGGGTCTCAGCGGCCGAGGGTGGCCCCGGCCCAGGCCCCCAGCGCCAGACGGAACTTGCGCCCTCGTCCCAGCGAGATCCGCTCTGTCTGGACATCAAAGTCTCTGGCCTCCATCTCGACCAGTAAGGCCCGGTAAAGAGCGGCCAGTCCGGCCGGACAGCCCCGGGCATCCCGGTCCACCAGCGGGATCAGCCGGGTGCCTTCCGCGAAGAGCTCCCGGGCGCGGCCGATCTCATATGCCATCAGGCGGCGGTAGGCAGTGGCCCGGGGTCCCCGGATGCCGGCCGGCAGGTCGCTCCGCTCGCAACCGAAGCGGGCCAGATCCTCCATCGGCAGGTAGCAGCGACCCCGCTGGTCGTCCTCCTTCAGGTCGCGAAGGATATTGGTCAGCTGCATGGCCTCACCGAGCCGGACCGCCAGCTGGGGCACATGGGCGTCTTGGTATCCGAAGATCTGTGCGCTCAGGAGCCCCACCACGCCCGCCACCCCGTAGCAATACCGCTCTAGATCCGCCTCTGTGACGATCTGGAGGGGTGCGCAGTCAGCCGCGCAGCCGTCGATCACGGCATTGAGGTTGCCCGGGTCGAGGTGGAAGTTGCGGGCGGCGTCCCAGAGCACCAGCCAGCCGGGGTCGGGCGGCGCCCCCGCCAGGGAAAGGCTCAAGGTGGCGCGAAACTGCTCGAGCTCCTGCCGGCGCTGAGCGGAACCGCCCTCTCCGTCGGCGATGTCATCAGCGGCCCGGCAGAAGCGATAGACCGCGTGCAGGCCCTCCCGCTTGCGCTGGGGCAGGAGCCGGAAGGCGTAGTAGAAATTGGCGGCCGCGGAGCGAACCTCGAGTGCGCAGGCCTGGTGCGCTGCCCGGAGCTCCTCCACCGACGGTGAGAAGGCTCCAGTTCCGGCCGGTGCTGAAGCGCTCAACTCGATCGGGGGGGCGCCGCCTGCCGCCAGGCCCAGCCCGCCTGCCAGACTGCCCGCCGGCGGCGCGCGGGGCTCAGAACGGCCTTCTCCGCGAACACTCGGGCCCCGGCCTCCAGCACCGCCGCCGTGGCGGCCAGGCCGCAGAGGATGAAGGTCGCCATCTCCAGCCGCATCAGGTTGGGAACTCGCCCCACCAGAGGCCAACCGTCGATCAAGAGCCGCCGGGCTCGGGCCACCGCGTGAGTTTCCGCCGCCAGCATCCCCGGGGTAACCGCCCCGCTCCACCACTCCTCCTCGGTCGCACCGTGCTCGACGAGCACGTCTAGAGGTAGATAGCGCCGACCTCGGGCCAAGTCGGAGGCGACGTCCTGCCACATGTTGGCCAACTGCAGCCCCGTGCAGATGGCGTCCGAATAGCCAACCCGCTCCGGGTCACGGATTCCCTCCAGCGCCAGGACCAGCTCGCCTACCGGGGTAGCCGAGAGGGTGCAGTACTGGTCCAGCTCCGCCCAGCTCCGGTAGTGGGAGAGCTCCTGGTCCTGGAGGTTGGCCTGGATCAGCCGCTGAAACGGCTCAGGTGCTAGCTGAAATCGTTGAATCACCGGCTGCAGGCGCTGGAAGACCGGGTGATGGGGTTGGCCGGCATAGCAGGCGTCTAGCTCCTCTCGAGCTAGCCCGAGCAGAGTCTTGGGGTCGCCCAGATTCTCGTCGCCGAGATCGTCGATCAGCCGGCAGAAACCGTAGATGGCGCCCCGAGCCTCCCTTCGGCCCGGTCGCAGCAACCAGGCGGCGATCGGAAAGTTCTCCAACTGACGGGCCTGTCGCTGACGCTCAACCGAGTACGCGGGCAGCACCCGCGCGGGTTCGGTGTCAGTCTCGGGGGCGACTCCGGTCCTGAGGGCCGTCACCGATCCCCGCTCAGCGGGATCGGCCGCGGCCGAAGCGCCCGCCCCAGGGCCATGACCGGAAATATCGTGGCGTACAAGTGATAGCGGAGGTAGAACGCCCTGGGAAAGCCGGTCCCGGTGAATTGGTGGTCAGTCCAGCCGCCCCCCTCCTCCTGGTTCTGGAGCAGCCAGTTGACCGCCGACTCCGCTGCGGTTGCGAGCCGGCCCTCCCGGTCCAGATCGGAGACCGAGTCTCCCGCGGCCAGAAGTGACAGCAAAGCCCAGGCGGTCTGCGATGGGGTGGGCTCGCCCCGGCCGATGTGGGCGCGGTCGTGGTAGGAGAGGACCGACTCTCCGAAGCCACCCGAGGCGTGCTGGTTGAGCCTGACCCACTCGCCGATCCGGAGCAGCCGGTCCCGGTCCTGGGACTCGGCGGCAGTGGCGAAGGCGGTGGCCGCGGCGGCATCCCCGTACACGTAGTTGACGCCCCACCGCCCGTAATAGGCTCCCGCGCCCTCCTCGGAGCCGCGCAACCAGGCAAGGGCCCTATCCCGGGCCGGCTCCAGGTCGGGGCCGCCGAGGCGGGCGAATGCCTCCACCACATGGGCAGTGACGTCGGGGCTGGGTCGATCCAGCATCTCTCCGAAGTCGGCGATCGGGAGATGCTCAACCCAGCCGCGGTCGTTGTCCGCGTCGAAGGCCGCGTAGCCGCCGTCGGCGCCCTGCATCACGAGGAGCCAGGCCAGCGCTCGCCGCATGACCGCACCAACCGCCGTCTGCTCATGGCGGTCGTGGCCAGCGACGGTGAGCGCCGAGAGCACCACCGCGGTGTCATCGGTGTCCGGGTACTGGTCGTTGTAGAACTCGAAGGGCCAGCCCCCCGGCGGTGCGCCGGGCCGCCTGACGGCCCAGTCGCCCACCTTAGTCACCTCCCGTTCGACCAGCCAACTGACGGCCCGGACCAGGGCCTCGTGATCCGCAGGAACCCCCGCGTCCAAGAGCGCCCACAGCGCCAGGGCGGTGTCCCAGACGGGGGAGACGCAGGCCTGCAGCCGAAAGCCCTGCTCGTCCTCGATGCCGAAGGATTCCAGCGCGTCCAGTCCTCGCTTCATGACCGGGTGTTCCAGGTCGTAGCCGCGAGCCCGGAGCGCCATCAGTCCGTACACCCAGGGAGGTTGGATGCCGGCCCAGGAACCGTCTGCCTCCTGGTGCTCGACGATCCACTGCTCGGCCCGGGCCAGCGCCCGGTGACGGACTCCCACCTGGGGCAGCCGGCCGTAGGTGCGGAGCGCCCGGTCGACCACCTTCCAGGTCGGGGCGCCCGCACCGGGCCGATGAGGACCCAGCGGCAGCTCGTCCCGGCTCGGGGACTCCAGCGGGAAGACGGTCCGCAGGCTGCGCAGGATGGTCAGGGGCACCGTGGTGGCCCGGGCCCAGGAGGCGAGGTCGTAGATGCTCCCGATCTGCTGCGCCGGCACCAGCATCCACTCCGGGGGAATGGCGGGGATCTCGTGCCAGGGCCAAAGGCCACCCAGGGCCAGCCACATCCGGGTGAACAGACGAGTCGCCCGGAGTCCCCCATTCGCCTCCACGAACCGCCAGGCACGTTGCGCCTGAGGATCGGTGGCCGCGACTCCGACCGCGCGCAGCGCCACCAGCACCTCGGCGGTGATGCTGATGTCGCCGTCAACCTCAGGCGCGATCCCGTAGCTGCCGTCGTCGCGCTGCTGACTGCGCAGGTACTTGACCGCGGCCGCCTCGCGGGCCGGACTGGAGCGTCCCAGATAGCGCTGGAGCAGGAGGTATTCGGCGGTGATCGAGGCGTTGCTCTCCAACTCGCCCGACCAGGAGCCGTCCCGGTTCTGGCGCTCGAGGAGCTGGCTGACTGCCCGCTCCAACGCCAGTTCTGCCTGAGCGGCAGACCAGGAGTCGACGCTCTGAGCTCGTTCCGGCTCCAGCTCCAGAGTCAATTCCAGCGCTCCCCCAGCCACCGCCCCAGGATCTCCAGCTCCATCGCCCCCTCCTCGGAGAGGGGCAGCTTGGCGGCGGCCACCAGGGCCCGTTCAGTCCAGGTGGTGGTGAGCCCCTGGCAGCGCTCGGCCACCCCGCCCTCACGGAGCAGCTCCACCGCCGGCGCCAGGTCGCGGCGCCGCAGCCCGGGCGGGTCGAGCCATGATCGGGCGGTCTTGCCCAGTTCACCGTTGCCGGTCAGGGCCAGCACCATCGGGAGGCCCTGCTTGCCGCGCAGCAGATCGTTGCCGACCGGCTTCCCGGTCTCGGCGCTGTCGCCGAATACTCCCAGCACGTCGTCCCGCAGCTGGAAAGCGACGCCTAGCGTTCGACCGAAGCTCTCGCAGGCGTCCACGGTGGCCACCGGGGCGCCGGCGGCGATTCCCCCTAGGGCGGCGGCGGCACCCATCAGGGCCCCGGTCTTGCGCTCGACCATCGTCAGGTACTGAAGCAGGTCGGCGGCGGGAGCCCCGGTGGCCGCGATGTCCGCTTGCTGGCCGCCCACCATCTCCATGGTCGCTGCGCTCAGCCGGCGGGCAGCACGGGTGATGGTCCGGGAGGGCAGGTCGGCCATGGAGATCACGCAGAAGGCGGCGGTGAGGAGGGCGTCGCCTGTGTTGAGCGCCGACGGCATGCCGTCCCGCACCCAGAGGGCAGGCTGGCCGCGCCGAGATCGGTCGCCGTCGACGATGTCGTCGTGGAGAAGCGAGAAGTCATGCACCATCTGCACCGCTAGGGCCAGCGGCAGGGACGCCTCCGACGTCTCGCCCAGGGCCTCGGCGAGGAGCAGGGTCAAGGTCGGTCGAAGCGCCTTTCCTGACCGGGCACCAGGAAGCAGACCGACGTGGTACTGCGCCGGCTCGACCACTTCCACCGGAAGGGTGCCCATTACCCGGACCAGCCCCTCGTGGATCTTCGCCTGGTAGCGGCCCAGGATCGCCTGGGCGCCTTGCGCCAAAGCGCCCGAGCGCTCGCTCTCGGCCAACTCTGCCTGGTCAGAGATCACGGCAGGCCGCCTCAACTTCGTCAACCACCCAGGCGGGGGTGGAGGTCCCGGAAGTGATCCCCACCAGCTGGCCCGGTTGAAACCAGCCCGGTTCGATCTCGGCGGCCGACTCGACGTGGAAGGTGGGGCGTCGTTCCGAGCAGGTCTCTGCCAGCGCCTTGGTGTTGGCGGATTCCCGACCTCCGACCACCAGCACCACGTCGGCCCGGTCCAGGAGTCCGGTGACAGCTTCGCGCTGTCGCTGGTTGACGACGGGACAGGTGGTGTCACGGACCTCTAGCTCCCTAGAGCGAAGCTTCAGGCGCGCCACGATCTGCTGGAAGCGGGTTTGGGGAAAGGTGCTCTGGGAGACCACCCCCCGGCTCTCGCGCCAGGGCAGCTCGTCCGCCTCCCTCTCGGTGGCCACCACCACCACCTCCGACCCGCGTTGCTGAGCCGCCCAGCCGATCACCGCTCGCACTTCGGAGTGGGCGGCGTCTCCGACCACCACCACCGGGATTTCCGATTCGGCCAGCTGGGCGGCGTGACGCTGCACCCGCCTGACTAGGGGGCAGGTTGTGTCTACCACCGTCAACCCGCGGAGCCGCGCCTCCTCGAACAGCTGGGGGGTCGCCCCGTGAGCGGTGACCACCACCTGGGGACCGCCCGCATCTGGTAGCTGATCGGCCCGACCTAGGCCCCTCTGTTCCAGATCCTCAAGGGCCCTCTGGTTGTGCACCACCTGGCCGAGGGCGACAGTCTCCTCGCCTGGGCCTAAGGCGTCGGACGTCAGCTGCAGGGCGTCGCGAACCCCGAAGCAGAAGCCGGTGTGCCGGGGGCGTACGGTGTTCACGTTCGGCCCTCTCCCAAGCGGCGGTCCGTTAACGGACCTAAACAATCCCGCCGCCTTGACGCTACTCGAGGCCGATCTCAGCCCTCGTTACGAGATCTGTGCCCAATCTTACCCGACTGTTATGTTCGCTGCCTTACAGGAGCATGGAGATCTTGTCGAGTCGGCGGCGCCGACCCCGGTAACGTTAGCCCGGTGCGTGCGCTGGTGTTCGATCCCGCTCCCCGCCGGCTGCCGCTGGCCGGCGTCGCCTCGAGGATCCACTCAGACTGGGCTCTCGGGCCCCTGTCGCTACTGGCCCTCCGGGAGCTTCCCGAGCCCAGTGCGCCGAGCCCGGAGTGGGTGCGCTTGCGGGTCGTCGGGGCCGGCATCTGCGGCAGCGACGTCAAAGAGGTCCTACTCCAGGCGGCCGCCGACAACCCGCTCAGCGGACTGGTTTCGTTCCCCCACGTACCGGGCCATGAGGTGGTGGCCCGGGTCGAGGACCCCGGCTCCAGCTCCTCACTCGTACGGGGGCAGGTGGTGGCGCTGGACCCCTGGGTGGGCTGCGTCGCCCGCGGCTTGGTGAAGCTTTGCCCGGCCTGTGCCAGCGGGTTCCCTCCCCATTGCCGCTGTCAGCCGGACGGTGGCCCCTGGGGGACCGGGCGGGGGTTGCACCTGGGCAACATCCGGGGACTCCCGGGTGGCTTCGCCGAGGTGCTCCACGCCCATCCCAGTCAGTGCCATCCACTACCTGAGGGTCTGGATCCGACGGTGGGAGTCTTGGCCGATCCCCTGGCCGTCGGACTCCACGCTGTGGAGCGTGCGGGTGCGGAGCCGAAGGGTCCGATCCTGGTGCTCGGCGCGGGCACCATCGGGCTGGGGCTCGCCTTGGCGGCCCGAGCCCGATGGCCCGACCTTCCGGTCTGGGTCACTGCGGCCTGGTCTCACCAGCGCGGGCTGATCTCGCAGCTGGGGGCCGAGCCGTTGCCAGCCGTGGCCTCGGCGGTGGTTCCTGAGGTGGCGCGGAGGACCGGCGCCCGGCTGGTGAGACCCTGGCGCGGGGGACCGTGGGCGCTGGGGGCGGGGGCGGCTCTGGTGCTGGACTCCATCGGGAGCAGCGACACCACCGAGCTGGCACTCAGGTGCCTGGCTCCGCGGGGCCGTATCGTGGTGGTCGGGGTGGCCAAACCGGCCAGAACTGAGACCACCCTCGCGTACTACAAGGAGGCGGAGATCATCGGCTGCAACGGCTACGGGCGCAGTGCGATCGCTGAGGGGACGCCGCACCTGCTGGACTTGGCGCTGGCGATCCTCGCCGAACGGGGAGAGGAGCTCGGCCGGTGGTGCACTCACCGGTTTCCCCTGAGTAGCTACCGAGCGGCATTCGCGCTGGCGGCCAATCCCCAGCGGGGCGCGGCGATCAAGGTCAGCCTGCAGCCGGAGGAAGGGGGCCAGGGATGATGATTGCCCGGGCCAGCGTTCTGGTCGATGCTCCGATCGCAACGGTCCGTGAGGCGGTGCTCGATCCGACCGCCTACACCTATGGGGACACGAAGGTCCAGGGAATGGCCGTGGAGTCGCGGGGCGAGAACGAGCTGGTCGCCAGAATCAACGGCAACCTCGGGCCTTTCAAGTCGTCGATCCGGGCTCGCTACGTGCTGGCGGAAAATCAGGTCGAGCTCACTATGCTCCAGGGCCGTCTGCGCAACTTCCGCGCGGTCTTCCTGTTCGAGCAGCAGGAGGGTGGGGTGCTCCTCACCCATCAGGAGGAGTACGACTTCGGCTACCCGCTGATCACACCCCTGCTGGAACGGGCGCTCCAGGGATGGGCCACCCGCAGCGTGCAGGCCGAGGTGGCCTCGCTCAAGCACGCGGCCGAGGCGAGGGACCAGGCGGCCGCCTGAGGCCAGGTTTGGCCACCTGGGCGGACGGGCACACTCGACTGTGCCGGGCGGTGTCCGGTCCCCTCGTGACCCTGGAGTGAATCCTTGAGCGAAGACAAAGAGCAGACCGAAGAGAGCGGAGCTCCGGCTCGCCGCCGGGCAGTACATACCCCGGAGATCGAATCGCTGCCGCTGGTACCGCTCCGCGACAACGTCGTGCTGCCCCACCAGCTGGCCCCGCTCGGCGCTGGCCGGGACCGCTCGGTGAACAGCCTGGAAGCTGCCGTGGCGGCGGAGGGCAAGGTGGTGCTGGCGGTACAACGCCAGAGTGAACTGGACGAGGTCCAGCTGCTCGACCTCTACCCGGTGGCCACCGTGGCCCAGATCGGCGCCTTCCGCAGGGGCACGGCCGGAGCCCAGGTTTTGGTCGAAGGGCTGCGCCGAGTTCGCCTCATCGAGCTCGAGGCGGGCGAGGTCTGGACCGCCAAGTTCGTGGAGCTGCCGGACACCGAGCCGGAGGGGACCGAGATCGATGCTTTGGCGGGTTCGGTGCGGCAGATGTTCGCCGACTACGTGGCCGCCGGCGCCGCGGTCCCGCCCGAGCTGGCGGTGGCGGTGGCGCGCGCCAAGGAGCCGGGCAAGGTAGCTGACCTGACCGGGACCGCGCCCGACCTCGACCCCCTCGACCGGATCGCCCTGCTCCAAGAGCCGGATGTTGAGCGGCGGCTGCGGGGCCTGGTGCCACTGCTGGCCCGTCAGTTGGAGGTGGCGCAGCTGCGCAACAAGATCCAGCAGGACGTGGCTCAGACCATCAACCAAGGCCAGCGCGAGGCGATTCTCCGCGAGCAGCTGAAGGCGATCCGCAAGGAGTTGGCGGAGGTCGGTGGCGACGCCACCGCTGAGGATGACCTGCGTGAGCGGATCGATGCGGCTGGGATGCCCGAGACCGTGCACGCTCGCGCCCTAAAGGAGCTGGACCGCCTGGAGTCCTTGCCCAGTGCCTCCCCGGAGGTTGGCATCGTGCGCACCTACGTGGAGTGGCTGGTCGATCTCCCCTGGAAGGACGCCGGCCAAGAGCGGGTGGACATCCGCGAGGCGGCTCGGATCCTTGACGAGGACCACTACGGGCTGCCCAAGGTCAAGGAGCGAATCCTGGAGTGGATGGCGGTCCGCAAGCGCGTCTTGGAGCGCCGAGAGCTGGCCGCAGCGCTGGTGGAGGCAACTCCGACCAAGGTTGCACCCCCGGCTCCCGACCGGGCGGGGGAACCCGCCGCCTCGCCCGCGCCTGCGATCGAAGAGGTCGGGCCCCAACCCCATCCGCTGCAGACGCCCATCCTCTGTTTCGTCGGTCCCCCCGGGGTGGGGAAGACCTCCCTCGGGCGGAGCATCGCTCGCGCTCTCGGGCGAAAGCTGGTCCGAGTCTCCCTCGGAGGAATCCGGGACGAGGCGGAGATACGCGGCCATCGCCGAACCTACATCGGAGCCCTCCCCGGCCGGGTGATTCAGGCCATGAAGCAGGGAGGGACCAAGAATCCGGTGATGATGCTGGACGAGATCGACAAAGTCGGACTGGACTTCCGCGGGGATCCCTCGGCGGCCCTCCTTGAGGTGCTCGACCCCGAGCAGAACCGAGAGTTCTCCGACCACTACCTAGAGGTCGCCTACGACCTCTCCCAGGTGCTCTTCATCACTACTGCCAACGTGATCGACACCATCTCCGCACCGCTGCGCGACCGGATGGAGATCATCCAGATCACCGGCTACACCGAGGAGGAGAAGCTGGGGATCGCCCAGCAGCACCTGGTGCCTCGCCAGATGGAGCAGCACGCCCTGGATGCCAGCGAGTTCCAGATCACCGACGAGTCGCTGCACAGCATCATCCGCAACTACACGAGAGAAGCCGGGGTGCGCGGCCTGGACCGGCAGCTTGCCCAGGTGATGCGCAAGGTGCCCCGCCGCTTGGTGGAGAATCCCGAGCTCAAGGAGATCCGGGTGCTGCCCGAAGATCTCATCGAGTATCTAGGCCCGGCCCGCTTCGACCATGACTCGGCCGAGGCCGAGGACCGGGTGGGGGTCGCCACGGGAGTCGTGGTTTCCGACGTCGGCGGCGACCTGGTCACCGTCGAGGCGCTGGCGATCGCCGGCCGCACCGAGATGCAGCTGACCGGTCAGATCGGCGATGTGATGCAGGAATCGGCGCGCGCCGCGCTCTCCTGGGTCAGGGTCCACGGGTCTGACTACGGGGTCAAGGAGACTTTCTTCGACGACCACGGCGTCCACATCCACGTCCCTGCCGGGGCCATCCCCAAGGACGGCCCCTCAGCGGGGGTCACGCTGACCACCGCCTTGGTCTCGGTCGCCAGCGATCGACCGGTGCGACACGACCTCGCGATGACCGGAGAGGTGACCCTGCGCGGCCGTATCCTGCCGATCGGCGGCGTCAAGGACAAGCTGCTGGCGGCTCACCGGGCGGGAATCAAAGTCTTCCTGCTCCCCGAGCGCAATCGGCGCGACCTCTTCGAGATCGACTCCTCGCTGCTGGACGGGATGGAGGTGGTATTCGTGCGGTCCGTAGACGAGGTGCTGGATCGGGCGCTGATGCCCCCGGTGGAGGTCCGTCCGGAGCGGCGGGCGGTGGGCTTCGGCCTCACCCCGCCGCCGGCGCTGCCCACGGGAGTGGCGGCCACCAACTGAGTCTCGGCCGGGCGGTCATCAGGTGGCGGGTGTCATCCGTGCCAGCAGGTCATCGACGATGGCCCCGGTGGCGCCCCAGACGAAGTGCTCCCGATGCAGGTATCCAGGCATCTGAAAGCTGCCTTCGGTGACGGTCATCTCCCGCTCGATGCGCTGTGGCCGGCCGCCCTCGGGCAGAAGCGGGAACCAGAAGTAGGACGCCACCTCGGCCGCCGCTGCCGTGGGCTCGAAGCGATACCGCAGCAACCCTACGAAGGGGGTGATGGCGTATCCCGAGTTCCAGGTGGGAACCAGGGTCGCCCGACCCTTTAGATCGACCGCATCCGGAGGAACCGCCAACTCCTCGTTGGCCTCTCGGAGGGCGGTGCGCCAAAGCGGACCGTCCTCCGGGGACGGGCGGCCCCCGGGCAGGGCGACCTGCCCCGGGTGGGCGCGCAGTTCCGAGCTCCGCCGCAGCAGGAGCAGGGGGAGCTCGGGCTGACCGGGGTCGATCAGGGCCAGCACCGCAGCCGGTCGGAGGGAGTTTGCCGGTGGGACGTCCTGTCCTTTGTCGAGCGGCTCCAGGCTCTGCAGCAATCGCTGCAGCTGGACCGCGGCTGCCCCGGGGTCCGGTGCGGGAGACGACCGTGGCGGCGGGATCAGAAAGTGATCCTGCCGGTGACTAGGAGGACCGTCGCCGCCACCACCACCGCCCCCAGCACCCAGAGCACCAGATAGCCGCCGCGCCGCCGGAATTTCGGCTCGAACCGGTACGGCTCCATGGCAATCAACTGGGTGGATTCGTTGGCCCCGCCGGAGACGTCGTCGTCTCCCTCGGATCGGAAGGGAAGCGCCTGAGACCTGAGCGAGGCCGGAGTCAGGGGGGGATCAATGGGCCAGCGGGTGGAAGCATGAGTGGGGGGCGTCGGCACCACCGCCGGCGCCTCCGGCCCGGCCTTCTGCTGGGTCTCTAACGTGCTGACCGCGGGGGGAAGGGAACTCTTAATCTGGGAGGCGATCCCGCTGTTGCCCGAAGGCACCGGAGGGGGGCTGGAGCGGGTCGGGACCGCGCCGGCCGGTGTCGTGAGTCCCCGTAAGGCGGCGAAGAAATCGGCGGCCGTGGCAAACCGCTCGGCGGGGTCGGGGGCGAGCGCCCGCAGCACCGCTCGATCCACCCGCATCGGAAGCTGCGGGCGCAACCGACTGGGTGGCTCCGCGGGGCCGTCGGCTTTTGGGGGCCGTCCCACCAAGAGGTAGTAGACCAAGGCCCCCAGCCCCCAAAGGTCGCTGGCTCGAATCGGCTCGGAGCTGGTCGGGGCCTCCGGGGGCCGGAAGGCCCTGGTGATATCCACCCAGTCTGCCGCCGGGGTCACCCGGCTCACCACTGTCCGGATCGAGTGCCCGGAGAGGACCGGGCCTGCGCTGGCGATCGCCACCGTGGCGGGTTGGATGTCCCCGTGGATCATTCCCAGAGCGTGCATCTGATCCACGGTTCTGGCCAGCCGGCCCGTGATCGCGAACACCCCCGGGGCCTGACCGGCCTGCAGCAGGCCGACCAGGAATCCGCTGGTGGCGTCCTCCGTGACGAGGTATACGAGAGGGTTGCGGAGCTCCTGGACCCCAATTTCCAGCACCTGGAGCAGGCCGGGTACCTGAGCCGCCCGCCGATCTCCCGCCAACAGCTGGAGCGCTTCAAGGAAGCCCGCCGCGGTGGCGTACGGCTCCCGAAAGGTCCACACCAGCACTGGCCTTCCGTCGGCGAGGACTGTGCCCCGGTGGATGTCGGCGTACGGCAGCACTTGAAGCCGCCCCCCAACCCGGTAGCGGCCGATGGCGGCCCCAGTCAGCTCATCGACCCGCACGGTGTGACTCATCTTACGTTCCGGCCGCAACCTCCCGGCTGGGCCGGGCCCGGCTCTATGCTCTGCTCGTGCTCGATCTGCGTCGCTCCGGCGGCTGAGCGTGGGACCCGGCGAGTTCCAGGGTCTCCCGCCGGTTCCGTCCGGGCGGCTGTGCGGTTGTGGCCAGCGCACCCGCTGGAGTCACCTCCAATACCTGGGCCGAGGGCGCAGCGCTCCCGTGTACGTCTGCGCCGGGTGCGGCCTGGTCTACCGGGGCCCAGAGGGGGACCGAACTCGGCAACCCGTCGCCTCCAAGAGCCGCCGGCCCCTGCCGCAGGAAGGCGCGCCGGAGAATCCCGTGCTGGGCGAAGAGGCGGCGGCCCAGCTCCGACAGCTCCTCGCTAATCAATAGACGGCGGCTGCGGCGCTTACCCGACGTACCGCTCCAGCCAGTCGGCACCGGTCTGGGCCACCTCCTGGCGGTCCACGTCGACGCTGATCCCGTGGCCGCTGCGGGGAAAGATCCGGAGTGCCCTCACCTCCGAGCTGACCTGACTGATGATGCGGTCCGCGTTGGACGGGTTCACGACACTGTCCCGGCCCCCCTGCAGCAGCAAAAGCGGTCGGAAGATGGCGGGCAGCTCGGTCTGGACCAGGCGACCCAGCTGCGCCAGTTGGGCGATCGCCCGGGTGGGCCGGCGGGCATAGCTGTACAGCTGGTGCACCGCCTCCTTGTCATACAGATCGACCTCGCGGGACGGGCTGTGCCAACGCACCACGTGCTGGGCCACCGGCAGCAGCCGGATCCGCCAATCGCTCAGCTGGAGGAAACCCGCCTGCGAGACGACCGCCCGCGGCTCGGGGCGATTCGCCGCCAAGTGCAAGGCGATGGTCGCACCCATCGACTGGCCGGCCAGCCCCACCAACCGGCAGCTGGCTTGGAGTAGGTCCAGCGCCTCGCCGGCGGAGCTGATCCAGTCCCGGTAACTGGTCTGCTCCAGGTCCTCTGGAGAGGTCCCGTGCCCGGTAAGGAGAGGCGCGTACACGGTGAAGCCGCGCCGAACCAATTCGTCGGCTAAAGGGCGCATCTCCGGGGGAGTTCCCGCAAACCCGTGAAGCAAAAGGACGCCCCGATCGCCCCCTTGCAACCAGTAGGGAGCGATCCGGTCCTGCGGGAGCGGTCCCGAGTGCCTAGACGTCACCGCGCGCCACCATGCCAGGCAGAGTACCGAACCGCTCCCGGCCAACCGCGCCCCACTCCGTAGACTCGCCCGGTGAACACTGCTCTCCTCCGATCGGGGACTGCCCCGCTGCGTCTGCCCGCTGCCGACCCCGGCACCCGGGCCCGGATGGGAACCCGGCTGCGCACCTTGTTGGAGCTTTGCCCGCCGGCCGGCGCCGTGGCTGACATCGGCAGCGGCCACGGCCGGTTGGCGCTGGAGCTGAAGCGGCAGGACCCCACGCGCCGGGTTTTTGCCACCGAGATCAATCCCGGTCCCCAGGCGGAGCTCCGCCGCCTCCTGGGAGCTGGTAGCGACGTGCAGATCCTGGAGGGGGCGGGCCTCGGTCCACTCCGCGCCCTGGGCTGTCGCGGAGCGGTGATCGCGGGGATGGGTGGGGCCACCATCGCCCAGATGCTGCAGCGAGATCGCGAAGTGGCGGTCCAGCTGGAGTGGCTCGTGCTGCAACCGGCCCAGCGGGCGGAACGACTGCGGGCCTGGCTGGAGAGCACCGGGTGGCCGCTGCGGG
>Ga0307374_10006522_pt1 | contig 18287 bp, 13 predicted proteins | sample OX3MG_FD_202532 | JGI IMG/M metagenome (GOLD analysis project Ga0307374, IMG submission 202532) | Soil microbial communities from Risofladan, Vaasa, Finland - OX-3 | ecosystem: Environmental > Terrestrial > Soil > Coastal area > Acid sulfate soil | place: Finland: Risofladan, Vaasa | collected...
GACTATTACCATTACGCTTGCTACTGAACCTGTAGCAGTTACTACTAAGAAATTATCGTTACATGATAGAGAGAATATACCAAACACGTTTTTAGAAGAAGAATTGTTGAAATTCACCTCTTTGGCTGATTTGTGCGGAGAGTTCATGTGGGGTTATCAGCTGATGTCAGTATTAAAGCGTCTAGGTATACATCTGTACAAGTTTACAGAGAGAGATGGCAAGCATAATGGCTATCAATTCGTGCTCGGGCACAATGTAGATCCGCGGGCTGAGTCGTTTTTCAGTAGAAAGGAATGTTCAGCCGGTAAATTTTACGTAGCTCCTTCACAGAACTTTCATGTTTGGTTCAACTACAGTTCCAAAGTTATGCAAGATGTCTGGGATGTCGTGCCACGGGATGAGAGTAGAGTCGTGATAGAGAGTGGATTTAAGTTTGCGATGGATGAATTTGTGCTCGCTAACAGGCGCTCGATCTCTTCCTTGCCAGAATGGGATGATCCAGCTGTCGTACAGAACGCTTACTCTGCAGGGCTAAAATATGTGACTCGAATTCGCGGCTCAGCCTTGCCCGCTATCATGAAATTCGTGGCTGTGGACGCTGGGATCTATGAAGATTGTTTAGAATCGATCGAAGCTCCAGACCCGACGATGCAATTCATGCTGGTGTACAAACACCCTGAATTTGTGCTGCAGCTTGACAATCCAGATCGTATGTTAGTGTGCATGGCTTTAATACGTAAACCCGAGCTTGTTCCTGAAATGAAATCGCGCGGCCTGTTAGATGATGACTTACTGTATTTAGCAATTTCCCAAGATTTTTCCTTGGTGGCAAAATTGGAAAATCCAAGCGAAGAACTGCTTCGCCGCGCATTTGAAGCTATGAAAGCTCGCAAATCAGGTAGTCACTGTGCCAATGTCGTCTTATGTGATATATTGAAAACGGGAATTCCGCTATCAGACGAGTTCCTTCTGTGGATAATGTCGAAATTAAATGACCAAACATTTTCAACACTGGTAGATTATAATTATGATACAGATGCAGTCCGTCGATCGGAGATCGTAGCTCACCCATTAAAAGCAGTGAAGAAATTATCGCCGGATGAAACCAATCGACCATTGTCGGATGAGCTGAAATGGCTGGCTCTGCGTTCAAACGCGGACTGCTATCCATTTATTGATAGTCCAAACCAAGAAATGTCAGCGTACGCATTTTCTCGTGATAATCGTCTTCGTCTATTTAGTCCAGATACACCAACAGAAGAGGCCAAGGCCATTCTCTTAGCTAGTCCGTTTTTAATTGAAAATATGCCCGAGCCGGTAGCTGATGAATTGATTATTGCCACTCTGAATTCGTGCCCAAGCGTCTACCTATCGGTTCCTGGAAAGAGACTTGTAGTAGACTTAGTGCGTATGTGCCCCTTTGTATTTTGCCAACTGTCATCCTATGAAAAAACCGAGGAGATGCAAATGGCCGCCGTCGAGTCGTTAATAGAAATGAAAGATCCTGCAAAGACATTACAGTGGATGCGTAAGAGTTATGGTAATATACTGTATCATAGTGTCATGAAGCGTCTTATCACTTTCTTCCCAGGAGCGATTTTACACTATCAAGGTTTAAACAGGGAGCTAGTGCTTTACGCATTGCAACAGGATGTCACATTATTTCCGCAGATGATGGAGTCTACCAATTCTTCCGCGTTTGTCTATGATAACGTCCTTAAATATGCAGTAACGGAAAAACCAGAGTACCTGGCACTTGTGCCGAAATACTGCTCACTGGATGAAGCGTTCATACTAGAATTGGTCGGAGCGCATCCTTCGGCAGTCTTATCGTTGAAAAGCGCTTCTCCGCTCGTTCTGTCGTTAGCCGCCGTGCGTGATGGATCCCTTGTACAGCCTATTCTTGATAAATTTGGAACTTCCCACAAGAATTTGATTTCGAACTTTCTCGTAGTCAGTTCGCCTAAAAGACGCCGCTTTGAAGAAGAAGACAAGAAGACAAACTGAATAACACTGATATCTGTAAATTATGCTTTAATATTTTGTTTGTAGATTGATTGTATTGTTGTCAGTGAATAAACGGTTGTACAGAATATCGTGCGTGCAAGGTCTCAATAATTATCGTCTTGTTTCCTGTTTGCATACGGGTGTTGGCGTCCTATTTTTATTGCATAGCGTTGGCTTCTTGAGCGACAACCATAGCAAGTCTTAAAAAAGCGATTTTTCATTTTACGAGCAAATTTGGATTTGTCTTGCCGCGTGGAGCACATAGAACATTTTAACGTGTCATTTGTGTCGTTCGTCTGCGAAGCTTGTGCCTCTGCGGCAGATATTTGAACTTTGAGTTTACGTATCGCTAATTTCCCGGCAAGGGTCATGTCGCCTGTCTGAACTAAAGTAGCTAAAGCTTTGTGCAGAGTGCAGAAACTCTCGTAATCCATTTCTTTTCGCGCGTAGTATGTCGAAGTGAACGTGCACTTCAGAGTCACTCGGCTGAAGACATGTCACATTATTAAGGAATGACTACGGTCTACATCTGTGCGATTACAATTGTGCCCTTGTTAACAAAATGCGATTACTGCTGCGAGAAGACGACGACTCCTCGGGAATTTCATAAGGAATTGGTTGAACGGTGTAAAAAGGATAGCTATCTTGTCTCACCCAAGCAACGGCCGATTGTGAAATTTTGTGCAGAGTGCTTTTATGGACATTTGCAGCTAGTCTCTGAAAAGCAAAGCCATCAGGCGATAGAAAGGGAAGAAAGCGCAATGGTTTTAATGCAGTTTTATGGCTCGAACAATAGTGCCAGGTTCACTCCTAGCTTCTCCAAGAAGCACCTGCTACAGTTTGCTTGCCTTCCAGCTCTTTCTTCCACTGCGGTGTTACCTACGTTCTCCTGGTGGTTGGTCTCTACGATCCCACACGTGCCACTAATAGTCGAATTTCCAGAAACCTACGCAAAGGGCTGTCTGAAGATCTTTACAAGGGAGTCTCATCGTTACGACCTAGTTGGATGGCATCTTGATGTGTGGATGGGCGCGATCGATTGTGTGGTGGAGCATCTATTAAGTTATTCGCCGTTGGAAACCGTACAGCTTATTCAAAAGTGTTTAGACCCCGCGGAGAAGTCTATGATGGATTCGTGCTTTACTACACTAAGCAATTTATTGATGCCATCAAACGAGGTCACTCCTCGGGCGCAGGAGCCCCAAGCAGCGCTGGCAAGTTATGACATGAATGATATTTCCAGTACTTATGATAGTCAATTGCATTATGCTTTCCAGACTCCAGCATTTTACAACACGTTCAAGACTCCCATGCCATGGGTCTCTATCTACGATGATCAGGCCTTTAAGTCACCTATTGCTGGTGTTGCGATTGAACAACCCGCCACCGAAGAAGTAACGGCAGAGACTATCACGGAAGGGTCTATGAAAAAAGCAGAAAGCATCGCTTATTCTCGATGTACAACAGAAGCAGCAGCGCAAGCAGCCACGCGCGGTCTTCAGACATCTTCTAGCTTGCGTTTTATTAATTTGAACATTGGTGGTATGCCGATTCAACTAGCTCTGTTCCCGGCAACAATACCGACTGGCGCTCTTTAACATTGAAGACCTTAATAAATTGAACGCTTCATCACACCGTTCTTTGGAAGCACTTCACATGTCACTCTTCATGTTGATTGTCGAAAATGTCCTCTTTATTGAAACGAAAAGCTGAAGACGATGAGTTAACCGCTAATAAAAAGAATACAGGGTATTCTGTATGGTATATGAATAAGATCAAGGGAATGTTATATGCTATTGCGATTGGTGACGCCTTAGGAATCCCATTCGAGTTCAAAAATTCGACTCCTAAACTCACTTATGATCCCGTTTTGCCAGATGTAGATATAAACATACGATTTAATCAATTTCATTCCGTTACAATGAAATCCTGTTCTCCTAGTGATGATACAGAAATGACTTTAGCGCTGTTATTTAGCTTGATTGCGAATCGAATGAAGTATGTATTGAGTGATACGTTATTAAATTACATGAAATGGGCGAATCTATGCTCCATGCTGGGTAAAAATACTAGCAAATTGCTGAAAGGCGTCACTACAATAAAAGGCTATACAAATCGTGTCGAAAAAATGACCAAGGAAAAACGAGCCACGCAAAGCAATGGTAGTTTAATGCGCGCAAGTCCACTAGCCCTCATGAAAGATTTTTCTGAAGACGATATTAAGTTGGATGTTGATATTACCAACCCCAACTCGGTTAATTTCGCATGCGATTGTTGCTTTGTCCGCATGTTACGTTGTTTATTAGCTGGTGGTTCCAAAGAAGACTGCAAATCTATATGTAGAGAATTTTCAGCTGCAGGTTCTGGAACGCCTATGGAAATTAGGAAATGCATTAGCGATTCATTCGACAAGGAGTGTAAACGAGATATTAGTTACAAGACTAATGTCAAAGGTTGGGTTGGTAGCTCGTTTTATATAGCGCTACGCGCATTTTGGAATTTCGATACTTTCTCAGATGCAATGCGATTTGTGATTGAAAGTCACCCTGGCAGCGACACAGATACGAATGCTTCAATAACTTCCGCATTATTTGGAGCTTGGCTTGGGTTCGATGCACTGGCACAGTGTTCAATCACCAAAGTAAACATTGAAAAAATGGATAGATATTGGTCAACTAGCGCCTCGATTTATAAGTTAACTCCTGATTTGTTTGCACGTCTTCAATCTGTTTTGTAGTAGTCTTTAGCAATGCTTGTGTTAGATGCGTCATGAAACCGTTACACCATAAATCTTGGATGCGCATCATCCAATATAATATTCGTATATTTTTGTAATCTAAACAGCTCTCTCTAAACTCGCTCCTTGTTCTCAGCTCGCTCTGTATTTCTATCTCGCCCTTTGCTTGCGTAAAATGCCCGTCTTATGTTTTTATTCCATACATTCTTCATATAGCTTTAGCCTATTTTAGGTACATATTTAGGGACAAAGGAATCCTACACTTGTCATCATTACACGGTTGCCAGTAGTTTTTGTTTCGCAAGTTCATCCATACACTACGCTACGGCTTCATTGATTTATTATGCGTCTATGTCTCTTAAGCGCAAAGATGATTCTCTTATACCAGGCGAGTCGGCCAAGCGAGTGATTCTCTATACCTCAGCTCAACAGCAACAGCATTATGAACAGGTGCTGCGGCAGAGACAGATAGTTCCCTCTGACTGCTACAGTGCTTGCTATCCTCAAGAAGATGCAAGTCACTTCTTGATTCTTGCCAATTCACTGGGTTGGATGTGGAAGGGTTTGCAATTGGGAGGACGAAGTGAGAATTCCTGGACTTCGACCAATTATATGCACATTGCCATCGATGTCGAAGCGAAAATGACGCCAGAGCATCATTTCGATGCAGCACTGACTTCGCTTTATGTTTGCGATACTCTACATAGAAATGTTGCAAGCACAACCCGCATGGCAGGAACAGATAAGACGCGTCAAACGGTGCATCTCAAGGTTCATATTTCAGAAGCTTTCCAAAGAGTGACTAAGCCGGAATCCCCTCACTTTTCCGAGTTGCCTGGCATTGATCTGCACATTCACAAGATGCTGCGCTTACAGAGATTGATGGAGTATTGTTATACGGAGCGTGTAGTGTTGGATTTTATTATTGTTCCAGAGGCAATTCACAGCGCAATGCAAGAAAAATGGCGAGAAGAATCAGAATCTTTATCGGAGGATGCTTTAAAGATGCGCGAGTTCTTCCCGGTCAAAAAGCCAACACAAACCTACTTACAGCAATGGGAGCGGCGAATGAAAGTGCTACATGCCGATGCAATTGTTCGAGCAACGTCGAATCAATTTACGGAATCAATGCGAATTCGTTTTGTGGCACCTTCGTACGTAGCGAATCAAAAACGTCAATTTATTCAAATGCAATTAAAGGAAGGCGCCATCAGTATTGAGATTTACTGTAATGATCATCTCTTCACGACTTTCAAGTCGCCTTACATGGCCGATATCTCCGATTTTGACAAGCTCAGGCCCGCATTGCTGGTAGACTATCTGCTGCAAACAATACGTCTCATAGAAGACGCTCAAGTTGTCAAGACTCCGCTGAAGTTCTGGATTGAAGATGATCGTAAAGAAGGGCGGGCATTTATGAAAGACTACAGTGTTGCGATCAGACAGTCGTCGGAAGATATGATTGCTAAATGCGTACAGATGACTCTGCCGGAACAACGGCTACGGGCGTTGGAGATGTGGAAATTGAAGCAGCATGCGTTGAATCGGTCAATTTGTTTTAGACTCAAGGAAATGCCAAAGAAGAAGAAGAAGAAGAAGGAGGGTCTAGGTACTTGCGGGCTTCAGAAAACAGAATGTGTTTCACAGAATCCTGAATAATACACTGCCGGATATACTGATATTTTTCGGTCAATAGCGAAGACAGTGATGCCAATAGATTTTGCTTGCGTTCCAAACGCTCGTCCAGCACTAAGCCAGACAGTTTAGAGGCACGACGAGTTCGTAGGTAGTCCACGGTTTCCGCCATGTACTGACAGCCTTTTAATAAGACCGCGATGGCATTCTCTCCGCATGCCAAATTACTATTGATCAAGTTCACATCGGCACCTAAATACAGCCTATCTTCCGCATCAAAGCAAAGATCGTCGTCGTCGCCTGAGCAGAAAATACTTTCGTTTTGTAATTCCGATACCATTTTTGCAGTTTTGAGGAAATCGGGTTGCTGCTCCAAAAGACTTCGTAGTTCCGGCTGCTTGAGATAATATTCATCTATCGACTTGAACTGCGAATAGAGTGTTTGAATAAACTCCGCCGTAGTGATCCTTCCTACTTTTATGTCGCTGTTATTGACCTGGCTTTGGCCTGCTTGCTCTTGCGTCCGATCGAAATGTGCAAGCAAAAAGTCGATTAAACGCTTTTTCACTCGTACTGCCGCATCGTCCGCAGTCATTCCGTCCTGCACGCACAAAGCGATGATCTCTTCGCGCGAACGATCTTTTAAGTACGTCTCGTACTGAACACGCAACGGAACTGCGTCATGTAGCCCGGGAGACGACATTTATTTTATTTGAAATATGAAACCTTCCTTAAGTCTAAACTACAACTACACTTATTCTTTCTTTTCCTCGTCATCTTCTTGTTCGTCTTCGTCTGTCTCTTCCTCTTCGCCGCTGCTGCCATCATCATCCTCATCATCGCTACCCTCTTGCTCTGTCGAGCCTTTCGTAGGAATCAAACCGTGATCCGCCAATACCTGCGCTAAACTGGCACCCTGTTGCTGCTGCAACAAGTAGATAATGTAGATTAAAATCAAAATGCAAACTAAAAATGCACCGCAAATCCACGGATATTTCACGACAAAATCTCGAGTATAACGGAAGACTGTCTTGGGGGTCAATGTAAATACACCTTCTTCGTCGCCTGGTTGCGGTGGCTCGATCTGCGCAGGCGCTTGTTGTTCGGTCGGCGGTAGCACAGGAGCAGGATTATGAGGTTGAGGAGGTGCGGATCCGGCGAAAACAGGTTTGTGCCGAAATTGGTCTCTGAAGTTCGTATGATTCGTCAACACGGGATATTCGCTCTCGCTAAAGTCCATTCGTGAAAAGTGATCGGTTTGAATTTCATCTTTAAATACAGAAGAATTAATTAATTCGCTCCATATCGTAGACTTTTGCAAATGCGTGCGTTGGCGAAAATTGCTGAGCTCGTTCTACCGCGCTGTACGGTGTCGAAGACGATTCCAGTTGTTCAACGATAGCGTTGTCGTCGTCGTGGATAAGCGGTCCCTGTTGCTCTCGAGTTAGCGGCACGCATGGTTCTGCCGACTTGAAACCGTCCCTGACTTCAGCCCAAGAAATAGTGCGTTGCTCATTCGATTGAGGCTTATCAATCCACTGCTGCCACTGTTTTCCGCAGGCAGTCGACCAAAACGGATCGCTTACTTCGACGTGTTGCAGATTCAGTGGACATACTGTTTTCATAAATTCACGAACAAAAATGTGGAACGGCACGTCTAAAATGGAGAGTTGTGCTTCTCTAAGCATGTCGTTTTTCGCTCTATCTTTCTTGTTGAGTTTTTTGTACTCGTTCAATTGCAGCGCGCTGAACAGATCGTCAACATCTTGGAATCGCGTCACGTATTGACGAAATTGCTGATAGAGCAATAGGATTTCGGACCAATGGACAAACGCCGGAGGATCAGCAAAAAACTGTAGGCTTAAGAAAGATGGCGATTCTTTGCGAGCGAGAGAGGGTGTATTGTTGGGAGCGACACCGAACAATCGGCTCTGGACCAGCGCTTGTACGAATTCGTCCGTGGCCACTCTTGCACTTGCACATCGCAAGCACAGATCACGAACGAGTCCTTTTTTCGCGTACTTCTTGCGCTTCTCTTCATCCCATTGCAGAAGCTGCGCTAAGGCAATAAAAGCCTGATCGCATGTGATGTAAGAGGACGCGAGCTTTTCGTCAGCAAAGTGCGGTGGCGTAGTTTTAAACCACTTCGTGCTGCTCAGCTGCTCACGGAATTCGATTTCAATGACTTGAGTACTCGGGCACGAGCGAAACTTTTCTCGCAAACATTCGACTTCTGAATCGAAGTCGGTTCCTGTAAAAGTCTGAATCCATTGAGTCAGCATTTTTTACGTTGCGTTCTCTCGTATTACAATAAACATACCCGAACGCATAAAATTTAAATGTCTTCCGCTTGGTCAGAACTTGGCATCGCTAGCGCTGTGCATGATGAAGACGTAGAGAGTGGCGACAGCGAAAGTGAAACCGTTATTACAAGATTGAGTCGTAAAATGGCGCAACAGGAGCATTATCGATATTTAGAAATGCCCGTATTCGCGTCCTTGCCATTAATTCATGTGATGATTGGGCCGAGTGTACGCTGGTATTTCACGTACTTTCAGTCTGTTCTCTACGGCATCCTGTTTTTGTGTTGTTGTTCGCTGACGTTTCAATGCATCGTTGTTCGAAGCCTATCAAACGAGGCAGGCCTTTCTATCGCCGAGTATCTGCACTCTACTTCGGCTTACAATTGGTTGTTTATTACCGATCTACCCAGTTCAATTGTCGTGTATTGGATTCTCTATCTTGTTCTACTCGTGGTGATGGCAATCGTGGTGGTCTATATCTATCGCCGTGCCGTTCACCGCATCCACGAGAAGGCCAATGCGGAAAGTGAGCATTTCGACGAGCGGATGATCGACGATCCACACAAAGGTTTGATGGGTAGTGGACCTCAAGCGATTGATCTAATTATTGAGACACCGTTGCATATGGTCGAGCATGGAGAGCAGCAACAAGAGGTTGACAGCTTGCTCCCTCCCGCGCAATTACGTTCTATTCAACCGCCAATGGCTGCTTATGCGACGGTCCTCGAGGTAGAGGAGATGTTGCCACAGAATGCCTACTTCACTGCACAGGCCGAGTATATGAGTGCGGGTGCCATTGCACACAACCAAATGGAGCTGAATCGCTTGCGCTTAAAAACATACTGTGGATTGATTTGCAGTTTTTTTTCGTTCGCAGCCTTGCTGGCGAGCTATATCTTTGCACTTTATGGTGCCTATGTTTATTACGGAGATCAGAACCAACAGCTCGCGTTTACCATTGGTTTGTCAATTTCTATGACCACGTTCAATGGAATTTGGCACGGACTGGCAGAGGCGGTGACCGCGTGGGAACATCATGCCACAAAAACCTCGTTCTCGCGCAGCTTTTTCTTCAAGGTAATTCTCTTTCGTCAAGCCAGTCAAGTGATCTTGTATGGATTTCGATTGGTGCACTACTTTGACGGATCAGGCTGCGCGTTTGATCGACTGGGCGAACAGTATGTATCTTCGCTTCTCATCGAGTTTGTATCGTCTTTTACAGGATCTATTGCACTGCCTTACTTGCAGCGTCGATTCGCTCACAAGTTTTTGGCAAAAAGCCACGATTCCACCAACAAGTTTATGCCCGATTTTGTGCTCGCAGAGAAACTGGGCTATCTACTCGATGTCTTCTTTCTATTGATATGCGGTTCGGCAGTGGTGATTCTGATGCCCTTCCTGATTCTAGCACTGCTTTGGTGGGTATGGATACTCGATCGGTGTCAGATTAAGTATTTTATTAAGAGTGTGACGAAGACAAACAATACGTTTATCGATTTATTGATTGGTATGACCGCCGTGCAGCTTTGCGTGGTAGTGTTTTGTCCGATCATAGGCTTATTCTGGCTAGTGTTGGAACGTCAGCAAAATTGCACAAACATTCATGCCTGGTTCTTGGGTTAAAAGCGCTAGACGTTGTTGTTGTTGTAGAGCTCTCCTAATCTCTTTACATCTCGCAGATTTGACTGTTTAACGCTGTCGGCACGTCTTCAATGTACTGAGTTTCGTTCCAATTCCAATAACAGAACTTGCAGCCTCGCCATGTTTGACCACCGGAGCAGATATCAACTTGAACGTAGCGGATAAATTGTTGCACGCTCTTCGGAAATCGTCGCCGCTGTAATCAAAGTAGAGCTTGTTCCGGAATTCGCCAGTGATCTTCCGCTTTTTCAAATCCCTGTAAATGGCTCTCGAAAAAAGCCTGGCGGAAAATCCACGTGTCTAATTTCTTAAAATCCACCGAGTCTAGTTTCACTTGTAATCGTAGCAAAATCTGCTTCTTCGTAGCATGGAGTTGGGCCAAATAGACCGCCGCCAAACGTCTTTCGGTGCTTATGTCACAACACCGCGTTGTTTCAAACGCTTGTAGGTCGGTCCTATTACTTCACGTAGTCTTCCAAGCGTGGACTTTGCACGTAAAATGTCATTGGTGTGTCGTAATACGGCTCGCCCGCGATATCGAATGTGAAAGGCTTCTCGGCTTCGCAACGTGGTGTACCAAACACACGTTCGTATTCAGCAACGGGCAGTACTTCGACAACTTGCAACAATTGCGCTGGCTTCTGGGGTAGTAGTTTCCAATGGTGCGAAGACTTCAGTTTGGTGAGATTCTCAATGTACTTGGTGCGCGCTTTGCTTTTGATTAGTGCGTCATATGCTTCCTGCGCCAATGGAGATTTTGCTTTCGTCGCCTTTGTGAAAGCCTTTGCAATCTCTTCCTTTGTCGCATCCACTCCAAGCTGTAAAACGTGAAAATAGTTTAGGCCCACAAACATGTAGAAATACATCTCAAAACCAACAGTATCACCTTGCACGTAAATGAGAGCCGGGTCGAACACACCGCGCCATCGAAGCGACGAATCGGTACAATCCCATATCACTTTGGAAAGCAGAAGTGAGCCATTTTTTGCACACGGGTTGTAAGGAACCACTCGCGATCTCTGTCCGTTACGCCATTTCCATTCAAAGGAATCTGCAAAGGTTCGCTTTATGATTGAGTCAGTGCAATGTTCCGCGCTGGTTCCGGAGCAGGTCGTCAGTAGTGCCGTCAGTTGCGCGTCGGACAAATCGAACACGGCAAGACTGGGCACACGGTCATCGTGAACTACAACACACATCGGTGGACGATGCAGTAACTCGCCACGACTCACACTTTCGGCAAGGAGCCATTCAGTATGCTTTTTTTGTATCACGTTTTTATCGCACACATCGACGTAGTCGGCTCCTGATCCGCATGGTTTTATCGAATTCGCAGTGACTTCTAATCGGTGCAATCGCGCGAACAACCACAGTTGTTTTGCGGTGGTGGCTTTGATCAATTTAATACGATCGGTCAATGTAATTTCGTTCAAGAAAGTGTCGCTCAGGAATGGACTCAGTGAGAAATCTAATCGAGAATAAATGGTTCGTCTCTCCTCTTCTGCCGTCAGAACGTGGTGCGGCTCAAAATAGACCCGCTTCTTTTGCTGTTCCATGTATCGAAACTCAATAGTGTGCGTATAGGCGCGTGCAAGCGACATGAAGAATGATAATTAATTTTCATCTGCGCCATCGTACAGGAAGGATGTACTGCTGCCGCCCGAAGTGGCCGATCGACGTCGTAAGGGCCCCGGGTGATCCTTTCGAAATTTGCTCAACGTGTCTCGAATATAGAATAGGGTGCTTAAGTTACGTTCATCGATGGCCGTGGCGTAGTCATCCACGAAATCCGATCGATATTTCACTTTGATTGATGCTGGTTCGACGGGTTTTCTTGGTTCCGGTTCTGATGCTTGTGCTGCAGGAGGTGGTGCTGATGACGACATTTCTCCCAAGTTTGTGCTCGATTGCATATCTCGGCGCATTTTCTCCTTTTGGGCGTGCAACCGTCTCTCTTCCCACAAGACACACTGAGATTGCCAAACGGCGACATCCTCTAAATATTTCGCCTCGTCGCGGTCTCGTTTATCGATTCTCTCAAATTCCGCATCACGCACAGCATTGTACAGGGTCTGTAGTTCATCATGGATGTCATACCAAAGATCGGACGCTTCGACATAGTATGTTAGATTGAATGGGTCGATTTCGCCATTTTCAATTCGCTCAATTTGTCGATCGAGCAGTCCATCTGCAATCTGTTCCGCCATGAAGTACAGTTCGCTTGTTTTAAAAAGTGCTGCATCGTATGCTTGCGGATTGGCATTCCGAAATCCGCGAGCGTTTAATTCGTGAAAATATTCGCACAGTTTGTGCTCTTCGCCGAGACCTTCGAGTCCTTGAATTGGCAATTGTTTAATATACTTGTTCATCACGCTACCACGCTTTTTCACTGCTTCGTTGACAAACAGCAAACCCAGGCCTGCAAGCGCACCCGCCGACGCCGCTTTCACTAATGCAAAGGCAAACGAATGCGGATACTGATTGGTCGCACCGCGATTTGGTTCGTACGCAGTACCGTCCGACATATTTGTGTTGAATATGTGGACGCTGGCAAAAAATTTCGAACTGCTTTAAGTATTTTCAAGAGAAACAATTTAGATTACAACGTAATGGGCACGTCTGTCGCAGGGACGGCTGGAATGTGAAGAAGTCGTCGCAATATATCAGCCTTTGTTGCCAAAGAGATGTTGTTGTACCAGTAGTTCGTGTATTCCGGATCCTCTCCGATCGGAAGAAGTCCCTGCTTGCTTGCTATTAAATCCACCAAGTAAGTTTTCACGCGATTCCAGTGAAACATCTCTGCTTCATGTAGACAAGCGGCCCAGGTACCAAGCGTGACTTTGTTAGAGGAGAACCATTTTACAGTGGCCTCTTGAATTTTAGCCTCAAACTCTTCGCACTGGAAATAATGTAACAAGTAACACACGCTCGGGCATATTAATCCATTTTGTCCCATAATATACACCGACTCGAATTTACGGTCGTAGCATAAGTTTAGAAACAGACCAAACCATTTCTTGTGAATTGAGCATCCATAAAAGGTCGTGCGACTCAATTTAGGAATCTCAATTGGTTCCGCTAATTCGGCAGCTGGCAGAGATTCAAAGAGCCCGTAGAAATACTTCGAGTTGCATGCTAAGATTGATCGATGAGCGTGGTAATACGTGCTATCGTAGCGTAGTTGGACGTCAGAACAATATTTTGGCTCGAAGTAAACGTGCTCGACATCAAGATCATCCGACATCTTCTGTAGGTGCATGTCATGGATGAAGTGCAAGTAAGGCTTTGTTTGAAGAGCGTCCGAATCAGCACGACACATTTCAAACCATCTGCACTGACTTCTTTCCACAACAAAATGAGCGCTGGCAGTTTTCTATTCTCTCTATTTGCGGAAGGAACCTCGCAAGTAACCACATGGAATCTGGAGTCTACTTCCGACCACATGTCGTCATTCGAAAAATTTCAGTCTTACGCTCAAGCGTACTTGAAAGTCGCTATAAGATTTAAGTTGATTCTGGTAGATGGCGTTGATAATTACGCGATGATAATTAAGGAAGAAAGTAAATTCCAGGCAATGAAGAAAGAAGCAGAAGGTCAGTTTAAATGGTACCCTAATTCAGTCGTGAAATTACAGATTCAGTGTGATTACGATGTACAATTATTTGAGTTCTCTCTGCAGACTGCGCAAGATCCTACACCGCTGCGTCATTGGAGCTTGCATTATTCCTCGGCTCCTGTTAGTTCATTCAAGTCCCTACAGGCTTACTTTCAAGCGAATATGAAGAATTCCAAGGAATGCTACCTCGTCGTGCATAGCAGTAAAACCACTACGCTGTTTGTAAAGAATGAAGTTGACTTTCAGACAATGCTTGATTTAGCTGTAATCCAGTGGGCTACACGTCCCGAGGTGCCTTTTAAGGCCGTTGTGCTTGCAGAAACTGGACCGGTTCCCCGTTGTGGTTTGTGTTGTGGCGAAAGCCCAGTACCTGAAGATCATTATGAAACCTGTCGGGCATTGTGGGTGAGAGCGATGGATGAAGATAAAAAGGAAGTCGTCGATTCTTACTACTTCCCCGGAGCTCGCGTGTATGTAACTCGAGAGTTTGATCGCAGACCCGCGGTTAAAGGAGGATTTATTGTGCGCACAGCGCCTAATGATACATTTTGTGTAAAATTGCGCAGCGGAGAGATCCTGCCTTCGGTGCTGAGACAGTCTCTGTCAAGAGAGAAACTTGATATCTGCGATACATGCGTTCGCGGCTTAATTCCAGGTAATCCATTTCAATCTCATTATCAAATCTGTCGCTCAAGGGTGATTGAGAAATCGCGCAGTAAACTTGCTGCGCACGTCAGTGATCCATTTCGTTCCGGTGCACGTGTTTTCACTGTGAAGCATGGAGAAGGGTTTATTGTTCGTGCAGAGGACAAATGGCACTCGGTTTTTAGCATTCAACTCTCTGATGGAGCTTTTTGGTTAAATGTACCAAAAGAAGATCTGGTGCTAATTAAAGATGCCCCTCATAAAGACAATCCTTTCTGCAACATGTGCGTGGGAAATTTATCAACCGCTCTTCCCTTCAGTGCGCACTACAATGATTGTCGTTTGAGAATGATGGAGAAAGCACTCGCGACTGCAAAAGCGACAGGAAATTTTGGGTTTATCCAAGGTACAGGATTTACCGTCGGGACCCGAATTGTGTTCAAGGAATTAGGGGAAGAGGGCTTCATTGCGAAGCATGCTAATTTTGGCTCAAATAGTTTTGTGGTTCAGTTATGCAGAGGTGAATGGATTGAAAATATTCCAAAGGAGATGCTGGTTGAAATGTCTGCTGCGCCTGAAAAGGCATCATTTTCAGCAAAAGAAGCTGTGAATTTGGGAGGTTCCGATGTCGCGGAAGTGAAAAATAAGGTAAATGAAGTCCTAGCGCATTTCCAAAAAATTGTCTCGAATGAAGTTATTGCGATTCCGAAAAAGAACGAGGAGCCGGTTGCCGCTGAAGATAAAGTAAGCGATGCCCCTTACAAGCCTGCAGTTTGCAGCCATTGTACAAAATTAGGATACTATACTTGTGCGGTCTGTGTGGATGTAAACAAGCCAGTTTGTGAAGCGAAAAGTTGCCAAGAAAAGCATTATGAAGATTGTCGTGCAGCTTGCATTGCTGCAAATGCAGAAAAGATTCAGATTCAAGGAGATCAACTGAAAATAGGGAAAACAGTGTGGATGCAAGATGAAACTCGTTCAAAGGAATATATCGATGGATTCGTGGTAGCTTACGATGAAGCCAGCGCAAAATTTGCTGTGAAATTTCGAGTTTACGCCCCTGTGGTGCACGCCCAGCTGGACCGTAAGATCTTAAAAACTGATTATCGCCCGGTAAAGGAAATGCCTCGCGCCTTATTTGAAAATGCGTCTTCTTACAACTTGTCGGAGAAGATGATTGCAATCCTTAAGAGTATTTTTGCAGAATTTAGCTCGGAAGGAATTGTTCAATATCGCGAGAATGATGTTATTGTAAGGAAGCGTGCTAGATTTACAAACCTGGAGCATTACTGTGCTTACATTAAGAAGATTACTCAAGGATCCGTGCATCCAGTTGAAGGGTTGCAGCAGTTTTATTATGATAACGTGCATGCGATGACGGTTGATTATCAGCCGGCGTTGCTGGAAGAAGATTTCATCGCGATTTACAAGAAAGTCGCGCAGAATCGCTCTACAGAGTATATAGTGTGGAAAGTTCTATTTACTCTCGGCTATGATGGGAACTTGAACCCGGTTCCAGCTAATCAATTGTTCTCGACAGGCGAACTTGTAGAGTATTACATTGGTGATTGTGTGCAACAGGCGGTTGTGTTGGAATCGAATGTAGTTGCTGAATCGACTCGGATGGAGATAGTGGTCTTGGCAGACGGGCGCAAAGTATCCTGTTTTCCAGCGAATATTAGAAAGGATTATACTATATGTAAGAAGTGCCGAGAACAGCTTAATCGCGTCTCTTTGCATTCGTTCACCTGTTGCGAGTTATGTGAAATGCCTCGTCCTGCTTGCATGCCTGTGCAATATATTTGTATTCGTTTGTAGAAATGTTTATCTTGTTTGTTTTTGTTATCATTAAAAATGTATTTAACTCTGTGCAAAGTACAATGTAGTAGCATTATCCGCACGAACATTCAATTGAAATGCCTCGTTGCCCTTGCGTTCAAACTGTTTCCATAAGAGGTGCAGTTTCTTTGTAGTCGAAGCGTCAGTTTCAACGTTCGCAATTTTCCAGTTTTCGATTTTCCACCGCTTAGAAACCGCGTCTTTGAACCAAGTCACCACAAAGCAAAACATCTGTGGATACTCGATCGTGATGGTGCGTTGTTGGGGAAACAGCGGCGGCAGATCGATGCAAAAGTCCATGGGCGCAGAAACGCCAGAGGAGGAATTATCTTGGAATTGCAAGCTCAATTTTTCGGAATCCACCATTGTCTTTACAGCAGTCGCAATCCGCAAGCGTTCTGCCGTGTTCTCGACGGTTGCACCGTTTTGTTTCTTATCGGAATAGTACTTCAATTTCTTGCGCAGAGTGTGCAAATCCTCTGTCTTGTTTACGAATACTGCGCGAAAATAATCCGTCACTTTCCCCGTTTGGTTCGTGCGACCCTGTACAATATCTCGTAGAATATTGTTGGAGCACAATTTCACTCGCACGCCGAGATCGGATACCTGGTGTACTGCTATCGAATGAATCAGTGCGAGGACTCGCATTTTCTGAAAATGTAAATCCTTCAGAGCGACAACTTGTTGGGGATCTAACTTACTCTCCATCGTCGGTAGAGCAACAGTTGAAACATTTGGAATCACCTGCACTTGAAATCGTTCGTGGACGTTGCGAGTTAAGTATTCCGGAAGCGAATCGAGAGGACTAAACACGGGCTTGATAAACAGAGCTGGATTATCCCAATTCTGCGAATCACTCTCGACACACAGCCGCGCATCGAAAATGACGCTCTTCACATTCGATTGAGCGGACAGTGTCAGACGCATCACGTAGAAGCATGCACAGCTACCCTCTTCATCTGCACTTTCCAATATGTGGAAACTTGGAGTCAATTGCTCGCCTGTCATAGCTTGAAACCGATGTTGTTGTATAAAAGGATTCATTAGAGCATCAAGCATAGGCCTGAAGTGCTTAGAATATGACGTCACTGGAAGTGGATGTGGTAAATTGTAAGCTGCAATTGGAACGCTCATTTTACTCTATTACTCCAGGTGAACTGAAAATGAAAATTCTACGTCCGCGCAATAAAATCATTTCTCTTCAAATGCCCAAGCACAAGAAACGGAAACGAAAAACTCAGGACTGGCATGAGAAAGGATTAATCGCAATTCAAAAGCACAAGACAATCGGTGAAGGAGTATTTGCAGTAGACGATTTGGTAATCGAATTCAAAGAAGGTGAGAAAGTTGGAGACGTCCAGACAAGAATAGGCAGCTTCGAAGAACAAGTTCTCTTGGGATCTAACGGAAAGGGTTCACGGAAAGAGGTCGAATATATTGTTGCTGCTGGTGACAATTTTTACGATTTGAAGCCGATTTGGGTAGGTAAACTCAATCACGCGCCTCCTGGGAAACTATGCAACGTATACGCTACGGCCTCTTGTGAAATTATGCAAATACAAACTATCCTGAAAGGCGAAGAATTGAAGTGGGACTATGGTGCCGAGTTTTGGATTTTTCAGCTCACTGGCTTTGATCCCGAAGAATTCAACGCAAGCAGCCTCAAGATATTCCGAAGGATGCATCGAAGAGTGGTTGACTACACCGAATTAATCAAAATGCGTCTGTTTGCATGCCTGGATAAAGATGAGATGGTGCAGGCCGTTCAGCATTACTTGACTGAAGTGCATCCAGGGAAAGGTCTCATCTATTGAAGTGCCCTTTTGTCGCACTTCATGCACCACATACTTCAGAATGTCCAACGAT
>Ga0307374_10006524_pt1 | contig 18281 bp, 16 predicted proteins | sample OX3MG_FD_202532 | JGI IMG/M metagenome (GOLD analysis project Ga0307374, IMG submission 202532) | Soil microbial communities from Risofladan, Vaasa, Finland - OX-3 | ecosystem: Environmental > Terrestrial > Soil > Coastal area > Acid sulfate soil | place: Finland: Risofladan, Vaasa | collected...
CGTTGGCTTCAGCCGAGATGGTAATCGGTTGGTCCTTCGGGGAATAAGCATCGGCGTTTTCGATTAAGCGGACGAGGACATCCTTTATGCGATCAAAATCAGCAAGTACATGGGGAAGCCTGGAAGCAATGTCAACACGAACAGGTCTGTTGCCGAGGGCGCTTTTGCAATGCAAGAGCGCCGCAGAAACAATTTCCTCCATGTCGTTCGGCTCGAGGTTCAGCTCAAACTCACCGGCATCGAGCCGGGCCATTTCAGCGGCATCGCCGACGAGTTGATTCAGGCGGTCGCACTCTTCGTTGATGACGGTAAGGAGTTCGTGCTGCTGGGCCTCCGGCGGATTCGCCGTGGAGAGCAGGCTCGTGACGGAAGCTTTGATGGAAGTAAGGGGCGTGCGGAAATCGTGCGTTACGGAATCGAGCAATGCGGACTTCAAGCGTTCGCCTTGGCGTGTTGCTTCCGTTTTGCCTAGTTCTTCGACGGCTCGCGCGCGTTCGAAAGCAATAGCAATCATGGAGCCCAGCGCCTCCAGTGTCTGCCGGGAAAGCAGCCGCCCCGAAATGCCCAGGCTTCCGATCGGACGTGTTCCCATGCGGACGGGAACGAAACAGACGCTGCGGCCTGCGTCGCGAAGGGGTTCTTCGCGCACGGTGGCCTCCTTCAACTCTTCTGCGGCAAAATGCGGAACGGCGCCGGACTGATAGAACTTGTTTTTGTTCTCCAGGTAAAGGGCCGCCGCACCCACTTCGAAGGTTTCCACGATGTGATTCGGAATTGCGTTGAGCAACACGATGACGTTGCCGGAGACCAGCAATTGCTGGCTGAACGTATACAGCCGCTCGATTTCTCTGCGGTGCTGTTGCGCTTCATCCGCTTCTCGACGGACACGCGTCGCCAGTTGGCTTGCAATCAGCGACGTCGCCAGAAATGCGAAGAGCGCTGCCCAGTTTTGTGGGTCGGCGATCGTAAATGTCCCCACGGGCGGCAAAAAGAAGTAATTGAACGCGAGCATGGCGGCAACGGACATGAACGCGGAAACCGCAAAGCCCCAGACCGTGGAAACTGCTAGAATCGCGAGAAGAAAAGTCAGCGCCACCGTGGTTTGATTGACGGTAAAGGCTGTGCGGTAAAAGAAAGTGATTCCGATGACGATGGCGAGCGCCAAAGTGAAGTGCAGAATGCGAATGAGGAGGCTTCGCGACACCGGGTTATTCTAGCGCAGCTGCTTCGCCCCCGTTGGCGGAAGATGGACGATGCCCAAAAACTCCACAAAGAAACCTGAAGATTGGCTGGAGAAAGTCGCACCGCCCGAGAAAGCAAAGGGCATCTTCAAACTTTTTCTCGGCTATGCGCCTGGCGTTGGTAAGACCTACAGCATGTTGAGCGAAGGCATCCGCCGGCACAACCGCGGCGAGGATGTGGTGATCGGCTTCGTTGAGACGCACGGCCGCAAAAGGATCGAGGAGTTAGCTCCAGAGCTGGAGGCGGTCCCGCGGCGCAAGATCGTGTACAAAGGCACCATTTTTGAAGAGATGGACGTCGACGCCATCATTGGCCGTCATCCAGCCGTTGTCCTCGTGGATGAACTCGCTCACACAAACATTCCCGGCAGCAAGCATCGCAAACGCTACGAGGATGTCCAGGAGATCCTCGCAGCCAAGATCGATGTTCTCTCCACGCTGAACATTCAACATATGGAGAGCCTTGCGCCAACCGTGCGCACGATTACCGGAGTCACAGTCCGCGAAACGGTTCCCGACTGGGTCCCTCTGATGGCCAACGAAACTGTGATGGTAGACCTGACGCCGGAAGCGCTGCAGCACCGCATGGAACGCGGGGATGTTTATTCGCAGGAGAAAGTTCACCAAGCCCTTCAGAATTTTTTCAGGCGAGGCAATCTGATCGCCTTACGCGAGCTAGCCTTGCGTCAGGTGGCGGAACATGTGGACCGCAGTCTCGAATCCTACATGACGGCGAAGGAGATTGAAGAAAATTGGCCTGTTCGTGAGAGATTGGCCGTTTGCATCAGTTCGAATCCGGCTGCGCAATACTTAATCGCGCGCGGTGCGCGCATGGCAAGGCGGCTTGACGCCGACCTGTATGTTGTCCACGTGGATACCGGCAGTGATGAAAAGAACAGCGACAAGAAGTTATTGGAGGCAAATTTCCGGTTTGCCGAAGACCTGGGCGCTAAGGTCATTCGGCTCCGCGGCAAGAGCGTCGCGGATATGATGGCTAAGCTAGCCAAGGAGAAACACATTACGCAGGTAATCTTCGGCCGTTCCGCAGTGAAGGGTATCCGCAAACTCCTATACCTTTCCGCTGTTCACCGCTTTCTGCAAAAGGCCCCTTCTGTGGATGTTCACATCGTCACCCACGAAGAAGAGTGAGTTGATCCGAAGCGATCGCAAAAAGAGATGGAGACGTCTCCGGCAACAAATCCGCCGAATGTTCCGATTCTCATCGGCCCAGATCGACGCGACATACTGGTCATTCGGGTTGTCACTCGTGCCGCCGAGATTTAGCGTACGAACCGGATCATCGACCAAATCCGTCCTTTTTGCCCCCTCGCGTTTTTAGTAAGCGCCTACCAGTCAGGAAGATGGTTGGTAGGGGCGGTGGGGATCGAACCCACGACCTTCGGCTTAAAAGGCCGCTGCTCTACCACTGAGCTACGCCCCTAACGTGGTTAGTTTACAAATACTTGAATGGTAGTCGGTGGGACTGCCATTTGCCCGGTGTCAGTTGTGGTGTCAGTTGCTTTCAGAAGCGACACCACCTCGTGCAGCCGATTCGGACCCAAATGCGCGTAACGCCTCGTCATGGTCAAGCTCTTGTGCCCCAGAAGATCGGCAATGTCTTCAAGCGGGGCGCCCTTCATTCGCAGCCTGCTGGCAAACGTGTGGCGCAGGTCATGCCAATGAAAGTTCTCGAGGTTCGCTTCCACAACCGCGTCATCAAACCAGTGCCTCGCATTTTCGAGCGGTTCACCAGTCTTACTTGATCGGAATACCCGGCCCCGCCCGTCACTACGCTCGAAGACCGTTTTCAAAGCCGCGAGCGCAGCATCATTTAGCGGCACGTGCGCGGCTTCACCGTTCTTCGTGCGCGGAATGTTCAACAGCCGCGATTTCCAGTCTACCATGTCCCAAGTCAGGCCGTATTGGCTTCCCTTTCGCAAACCGGTATTGATTGCCAGATCGAGCTCCGGCAGATGAAGCGGCCAGATGGTTTCGACTACCTTGCGCAAGCGCTTTTCCTCCTCGACAGTGAGGAATCGAACGCGGCTGTTGTCTTCCCGGCGGTGCGGAACTGATCGCGCAGGGTTTGTGGCCGCCTTGCGATTGAGAATTGCAAGCCGATAGGTAAGCGACATGAGTGATCGATAATGATTGAATGTAGAAGCGGCCCATTTCTCGTCTAAAGCCACCCGCGCGAGTCGGTTCTCAATCTCTTTCGGCGTGATCTCGTCTGCCGCACAGCTTCCGAACCATTTCTTTAGCCGAGCAAAACGCGGCTTGTCGGTGCGATAGGACCGCTTGTTGCGCTTTGAATATGCCAGAGCATCGTTTGCAATCTGCTCGAAGGTAATAAGCGGCTGACGAAGCATCTCGGGGAGCTTCTTCCCTTCCAGGGCCTGCTGTTTCCGTTTTCCGTAGAGTTTGATGGCAGCACTCGTGGTTCCAGCTTTTTCGCGATGCTTCCTGCCGAATTGATCGTAGTAACAAATCCACCAAACTTTCGATCCGGGCTCTTTTTCGAAGATTCCGCGATGCTTCATTTTCTCTCCTTTCTTGAACGCTGCTCCGGCCCGCCTTTTCTCGCCTATTTGCTCAGAGCCCTGCTGTCTATTTCTCAGCACGCGCTTTGCGGCCCTTCCGGCCGATCTTGCTTAGAAATTCTTGGACCGTGTCGTCGGCCATGTCCTCGACCTGGATGCTGAAAAACCTATGGCTTAGCTAGCTGCTAGTCAGGATATTTGCGTGGGGTGATCTCTGTGCAGGAAGCTTTCCAGAGCAGTTTTTGGAATTAGGACTCGCCTTCCCAGCCGCCGCACTTGCAATTCTTTAAGGGCTATCAACCGATCGATGGTGCGAGGGCTGACCCCGAGCATTTGCGCCGCTTCCTGTTTGCTTAGGGCAATCAGTTGGCTCCTTTCGTCAAGGACCGGTCCCTGGATTCCCATGACGTGCCCCTCCTCTGCGTTATCCAACCTGGCGGTTCCCTTGTGCCGCTGGCTCAGTCAAAAAACGCCGGCAGCGTGAATAGCGGTCGCCATCGTCGCCATAGGCTAAGCGAATTTCTGTCAGAGTCAAGTCTTCGGCGCCCCGGAGGGAGGCTACTCCTGGCAAGGAGGCTCCCTGTGGATCTAGCCGTTCAAGGCGTTACCACCGATTCTGCGGTCAGTTTGTCTCGGATCACGAACTGGATTTTTTCGCTAGTCCCATGATTTCTGACTGTCCTTACAATTCATTCGGCCTTTGTGGGCATTCCAGAGCCGTTCCCAAATCGGGGCGCCCGGCATTGGTTTCTTTTCGCCAATTGGGTCTTTCATGGCTACGCCCCCTGCAACGACTTCGAGTTCCTCCTTGTCAACGCCCGATGCTCTGCCCCTGCGAGTACTCTTGTTGGTGCGCCTCGTGGCGACCGGAAGGCAGCTCGATTGCCGACTGCTTGGAATTTGAATTTGCTCCGGCAGGCGCTGATCAAATAGGCCTGCGAATTCATAAAAAGCCGTGGAGACGCCTTTGTTGCGTACAGACGAATCCATTGGCTAGGAAATAGGAGGCAGAGAACAGGACTGCCTCCTTATTTCGATTTTTGTGGGGACCACGGCATCTCTCGATGCGGTTAATTCGAGCCAGCTCTTATCAGTTCAAGGAACGACGCAAGCTTTGCCGTCGCCCGGAACTGCGGAATTGGATCGAGATCTTTGAATGTGCTTGTGAACGCATTGGAGAGACTCCAAGCCGTTCGCGGAGCGAATTCCTCGAGCTGCGGATTGAAATAGAGCTCGTGGACGCGCCGGGCCAAGTGCTTGGGAGCGTCCAACTCGCTCTCGACGAAGGCTCGATAGATAACCAGCTTCGCGGCTTCATCCGCAATCCGGGTCGTCTTCCAAGCCTCGACCTGCTTTCTCATCAGCTCGAAATTCCGCTGAATCCGGTCGATCCCGACGGAAAGCACGTCGACGAGGCTGAGGTGTTTGGTGTGCTTCGCCAGCACCGGAGTGAACGCCCCAGAGACAATGTTGCCAAGCTGCAATGTACTGTGGACTGTTTGGGCAACACCAAGCCGATGGCGAAAGCTATGTAAAGCAGGAGGTAGTTTGACTTCCGCGCGATTCCGTCCATCTTGTACGGGAACCAATCACCAATCTTGTTACCCGGTTTATCGGAGCAGAGGTAGGTGTCTGATCCTAACTCCGTTCTCAGTCACAGAGACCACAGCCCTTCCATCAGGTCGTCCTTGCAAACCTGCAGCACGTTAACCAACAGACTGGCGAGGTTCTCTGCCCGCAGGCCTTCGATCCGTATACGAATTACGGATGGCCCCGTAGCTCCTGACAATGCCAACAGCACGTGGAAATCAGCATCCAATGTGACGACGACTCTGCCTTCTTGACGGCCGAAGTCGAGAATTTTCGCATCGCTTGCTGCGGCTAGGCCTTTGTCTCCCACGTGGGCCGCTTCGATCCCGGCGTTTTGAAGATGAAGGACGGTCGAACGTGGCAGGCCCCCCTGATCGAGCAGCAATTTCATCGGGCGCGTGGTAGGGGCAAGACTTTGTCATCAACCAAAGCAGCCGCGAACGCCAGCGCTTGCCGAATGTCCTCATCCTCAAGTTCCGGGTATTCGCGCTTGAGTTCGGCACGATCGGGATAGGTGGCTAGCGCCTCAAGCACTCGGCGGACGGTAAGACGGAGGTCCCGTATGCATGGCTCTCCGTTCATGCGAGCGACGTCAATGGTGATTCTGTCGATTCTCTCCGTCTCAGTTCCCCTTTCTCGACTGGACCGACAAATGCTTCACAACGCAACTGGGAGCCTACCATTGGGGATTCCTTGAGGATACCCGAACTATCCGTCGGAAGCACCAACCGAATGGAACCCTCATCACCTGCGACCGTTGAATTCGTGGAATGTTTAGGAGCTCAAATCACGGCCAGTGGTGGCACTGCCTCGATTATTCCGCTGAGTTTCTAAGACATCCTTGCCCACAAAGTTGGTGCGATAGGGGTCGTCGGCCCGCTGACCGGGGAGCACGCAATCAGTTCGGTCATTGGCAGGTTGCGCGCTACCACATGTGTGGTATGACTAGACCAAATGTTCGAACTGCGATCCAAGGCGCGACGCCCTGTGACCCAGACGCAGTGCCCCAGCGCAGTTCCGCCGTAGAGAACCAACGACCTCGGTGTCGACTCGAGTTCATCCCAAAGCAGACGCTGTGAAGCGGGCAATATATCCAATCTCGGCGTGAACAACTCCACCTCCAGATGATTAACGAGAGCATTCTGAAACCGCGCCGGGATTACAAACACGAATTCAGAATTCCGCGGTCCTCGTCAGCCTCTGTCCGTACATCCATCGTTCCAGCCTGATGTTCGCCGCCCAGTCCTGGAAGCTGGGTATGCGCCCCAGATCCTCCCGAACGTGTTGCTCTCCGATATATCGCACGGGCACATCTTTGCCTTCGCTATTGCGAATGACCTCACCGAAGATTCGCTCTGCCAGAAAGATTCCTTCGGCATGGTGGCGCAGGGCACGATGCCGAACATCTGCCACAATGGCTTTCGATTCATCGAACCATTTGTGGACAGCCAAATAATCGTCAACGACGCCACCGAATTTACGGGCGCTATTTTTAGCATGTTCCAAAGGGTGGGCCATGAGCTAAAGCTCCCGCGGTTCCTCGGAGTGACTAACGGTTTCGTACCAGTTGTGCTCCACGCGAATCGTAAGCGTGTGAACATTGAACGTAACCGTTCCGAAGCCGCCTTCGCCGTCCTCGTAGCCCTCTGGGACGAATTCCTCAAGGAGATCACCAATTTTGCGGATGTCGAGATCAGCCGGCAGGCGCGATCCCTCGAGTGGAGTATCTGCCGCATCTTGGAGCTGAGCGGGTTCTGCGCGCCCTTCATCTCCATCGCCGTGGTAGCTCACCGTTACTTTCGCGACTCCGACGCTGCGCAGTCTATCGGCAAACCTAAGTACTTCGGCCTTCCGTTCTTGATCTGTGGTCACGACATGCGCCCCCTGGTTTCCAAATTGAACGAAGAATGGTTTTCGCGGTTCGCAGGAGACGCACACATCTCTCATGATCGTTTGTATGCACCTCAGCGCGATCTAGCGAGTCGCGGAGTTGAAAATCTGAACTCGCGGAAGACATGTCGAGTTTATGAGCAGCCGCTCGGAGTGCCGCAGCCGACACACTTATTGGCAAGGTTAGGATAAGGCAATGACAAGCGGGGTTTCGAAAGTGGCGGGGCGAAAGGATTTGCACCTTCGACCTCCTGGTCCCGAACTATGAAGCTCAATTCTATAAATGCTTCATCTGGCGTCGCTTATGGGACAAGAAGCGCTATTTCCCCGCTCTTAGTTGTACCTAACTTGTACCCAGATTCACAAAACGCCGTTTCGGGATAACTTCCGTGTAGCCGACACTGCCGGCCCGTGGTTCTGACAAAAGCTACGGCGCCATCCATCCGGCGATTGCTTGCTGGAAGGCTCCGTTTCCAAGCAATTGTTTGCGGCTTGCCACTGACTGAGTACCAGAGGTATGCTCAAGAAGCTCTGGCCGCAAGAACAAACTTGGCGAACGCGCCTCAATTCAGCCGCTTCGTTGTGGCTGCGGTCTTCTTGACCGCGCTGCCGTTCCCGCTCTATTTGGCGATCCAGATTAAGATCGGTACCTGGATTGACGTCACGCTGATGCTACTGGTCTGGGTGGCGTTTCTGCTGCTGTTCTGGCTGCCGCTGGGTTTCTGGCTGTTTCGAGGCCCCGGACGAGCCTGGCGGCGAGCCTTAATTGGACTCGCGTTATCGGTACCGCTGGGATATTTAACCGTCGCCGTCGGGTTGTGGCTCCTCACTGCCAGCCTGCTTCCGGCATCGCTGGGTTTCCATCCCCACAGTTTGCTGAGATGGATGGCCTACGGCGCATCCGGGCCGGTGTTCTTCCTGGTTATCTGTCTCACCTTCGTGCTCACGACCCACGGTCGCCGGCTGGCGCTGGTGGTGGACGGCGCAGCGATTTTCGTTTTTGTCGCTTACACCGCGGGCTCGATGGGAATGATTCTGACCGTGAATCACGGTCCCTGGCCAACTGCGGCGCCGGCCACGATCGAAATCGCAGGCGCTAATCTGGTGGATACGGCCCACGGCACCATCGTCCGGAACCAGGACGTGACAATTCGGGATGGACGCATTGTCAGCATCCTGCCCGCCGGCGCGCCAGCACCCACTGGAATGATCGCCATTCCTGCGCGTGGTGCTTACCTGATGCCCGGGCTGATTGATGCCCATGTGCACTTGCTGACGCCCTTCAAATCCATTCCGTCGCTGCAGGCAGGTGGTTTCGATTTCAACTACTTTATCACCTCAATCTTTGGCGATTACTCTCCGCAGCGCGAGGCCTATCTCGCCGCCAGCGTGACCGCTCTGCGCGACATGGGCGACACCGCACGCCAAATCTTCGCCCTGCGCGCCGCCGTTGCTGGGCATCAATTGGCCGGGCCGCATATCTTCGCCGTCGGCCGCCTGGTGACCTCGCCTCATGGGCACCCGGTCAGCACCATCTGGACGCCCGAAATCACTCGACAAGGCGCGATCTTGGCCGCCAACGCCGAGCAGGTCGATCAGGGCCTAGAGCAGAACTTTCTTGCCGGCCCGCCCGACGCCATCAAAGTCATTCACGGCACTATCGGAATGGCGCCCGAGGAGACCACGCCGACCGTGGTGGCCACGGCGGTACAGTGGGCGCATGCGCATCACCTGATGTGCTTCGTCCACATCGGGACGGCGCAGGAGGCGATGGATGCGGTCGCTGCCGGCGCCGACGGCATCGAGCACGTCGCCACTATGGACACGCTGCCGCCCGAACTTCTGGCCCGCATGGTCGCGCAGCACACCTACGCCGATCCCACCTTCGGCGAGTACATCGAAGCTCTGCGTCTGACCAACACTCCGTCCGATCGGATCGCCCAGCTACTCACGGAAAAGTACGCTCTGGTGCGGCAGCTCGATGCGGCAGGTGTACCAATTACCGTCGGTACCGATGCGCCGCTGGTGGATTACGGATTGGGGTTCGACGACGAACTGGATCAGTTTCTGAAGGCTGGATTTGCGCCTGCCAAGATCCTGCATTTCGCAACGATCAATAACGCTGCCGCACTGGGCCAAGCGGCAAGTATGGGAGAGATCCGCCCCGGCTATGACGCTAATCTGGTACTGCTCCGACAGAATCCGCTTCACGATCTCGATACCGTTCGCCATCCGGCATGGGTCATGGTGGATGGCGCCGTGCTGTTCCGATCCACGGCGCACTGAACCCGAGCGCTGGGCCGGTTAGTGTTTTGACCGGCTGGCGCGGCGTGCCTCCGCGTCGTTCCCATGGTCGCGCTGAGGTGCGAACAGCCCAGACCGCGTTCTTCCTCGGGACAATCTTGGGTAAACGTCTGGAGATTTGGTGACATTCCCAATTGCCCGCAATCGACACAGTGGCAGGGTTGCGTCCTGGCAGGACACAGAACTTTGAGCTCGCTTTTGGTTTTTCTCCCCAAAGGCTTGATCCTGTACCCCATTTCCCCACAATCGGATTCCCAGTAAAGCGAACCTTCTGTGGCAGGGCCATGAACTCAAAGAACAAAGAGCGTTCGCGTCCGACGGACGTGTGGCAAGAACGCTTGGTTTTTGACCAGGCGCTCTTTGCATATCTGAATCAAGTAGTGCAGCGGGTTTAACGGACCCGCCCAGTCGATGTGCGAAAAGCTCGAGTTGTTTCTGTAGCACTGGCGGTAGAAAAGCGAGGATAAGGCTCCCCGACTCAGATCCGCTTCGCCCCTATTGGGAAAGCTGTGCCACCTGTACATTGTAGCGATCGAGCAGGTCGCCCGTGGCGTGTTCCACGGCGGTGACAGCAAGCCGGTAACCAACCTCCGCCTGCACCAGGCCTAACTCAGCCTGCGCCAATTCCGTCTGAGCTTCGAGCGTGAAGAAGATGGGCTGCGCACCCAGGGCGTACTTGCGCTGTTCGGCTTGCAGATTTTTCTGCGCCAGGTCCAGAGCAACTTTCGAGGCCTCCATGTCGATTTTCGATTCCTCGAGCTGATGAACGGAATTCGTGACGTCGAGTGTGATGCTTTGGCGAATCCGGCGGTCAGAATAGAGGTCACGGCGCTTGTTGACCAATGCGTTGCCCAGATTGGCTTCGCCCGCATGATTCTTGATCGGGAGCGTCAACGAAACTCCGAATCCGTAACCCGGGAATCCGAAGCCAAATACCTGGCCTAGCGCGTCGGACCAGCCGCCCTGCGAAATCACTTGTGGCGGGACCGTATTGATATTTATTTCGTTTCCACCCAGTCCGTTGCTTTCGTAAATGCCCGTGAGCCGCAAATCCGGCTCCAAAGCGTTGTGCGCAATTCTAATGTTGAGGTCGTCGTTTGCGAGTTGAAGATGCTGGGCGTCCAGTTCCGGCCTGTTGGCGAGCGCCTTGCCGAGGGCCGTTGCGATGTCCATGTTCATAAGGGTTCCCGCGGGCTCGGGCGTTTCGGTCAAGTCCAGATCGAGGGCGCTAACGGGGTCGATGTCGGCTCCAATGATTTGCCGAAAAACGTTCTCCGTCTGTTTCAGGAAGTATTCGGATTGAATTTCAGATACGCGCCGCTGGGCGACCTGAGATTCGGAGCGATAAATGTCGAGTGGCGGAAGCGCGCCGAGCTGCAGCGAGTGCTTGTCATGATCATACGTTTGCTGAGCTTCATCCAGCGATTTCTTTTGCACCGCGAGGCTCTCTCTGGCTTGGACGACGCTCCAGTATTGGGCGACGACTTGAAGAATGATGTCGTTTACCTCCTGCTTGAAAGTGGCGCGCGATTGCGCCAGGCCGCGCTGGGCAATGATGATCGGGCCGCGATTCGGGAGGAACCCTCTGCCGCGAAGCAGCGGTTGCGAGAAGTTAAAGGTGAAATTTCCGGAAACCGAGGGGTTAAAAAAATTGAACGAAGCGTTCGAGGAAAGTTTGTTGGCGCTAAGCGAGGCTTGGTAGTTCGTTCCCGTGAGCAGAGTTTGGGAAACGCCGAGTTGGGCGCTTTGGCTCAGACTGCTCAGGGTCGGCGCGCCGGAGAGCTGCGAAAATGTGGGAGACCTCGAACGTAACGCATTGAAACTCGATACGAGCAAGGGATCGAACGGGCCACGCGCGAAATCAATGGCGTCTTTGGCCGTGCCGATTTGCTGTTGGTCGAGGACAATGTCCGTGTTGTTGGCGAGCGCCAGCCGGATGGCATCGTCGAGCGAAAGTCGCAGCTTCCCCGCCGCGATGTACGGCTGAAAGCTCTGCGATACCTGCGCGTCAGGGATGCGCTGCTGCTTTGCGGATTGTTCCAGGGTTTTGCGATAAGAAGCGCTCTGCGAATAGCAGGCGGGGACGGCGCAAACAAAGACCGCAAGACACAAAATTAGCCGAATGTGTGATGGCTTCAATTCGTTCCTCCCGAGTGGATTGACGCTGCCCGAATATTCAAAACCAGCTCGCCGAGAACGCCCGGCAAAACATGAAAACGACCTCGTCTATTCGTAGCGGATTGCTTCCACCGGATCGAGACGCGCCGCCTTTATGGCGGGATAAATCCCGAAGATCATCCCAACGGATATAGAGACGAGAAATGCGAGCAAGATTGAGCTGGCCGTCACGATGGTTGACCACGCCGCCAGCCATGCAATCAACCGGGACATCCCGAAGCCGAAAACAATGCCCAGCACGCCTCCGGCGAATGAAATCAGGATGGCTTCCACCACGAACTGCCGCACGATGTCGGACTGCCGCGCACCGACGGCGCGGCGCACGCCGATCTCGCGAGTCCGTTCCAAAATGCTGGCCAGCATGATGTTCATAATTCCGATGCCTCCGACCAGCAGCGAAATCGAGGCGATCGCCACCATCACTGTGTTGAAGAGGCGCTCGGTGCGCTGCTGTTCGGCGAGAAGTTCGGCGGGCACAATCACCGTGAAATCGCCCGCATCGTGATGTGTAGTATTGAGGACGCCTCGGACGACCTCGGCGACGCTTGCACTGTCCGCAGCGGGCGTGAGATGCAGGTACATGCCGTCGATTTCATCTTTCATATCGCTCATGGAATCTTGCAATCGGAGGACCACCGCATTCACGGGAGCGTAAATCAGGTTGTTCAAGTCTTGATTGGGCACGCCGGCGACGTCGGTTTGTGCCGCTAATTCCGGCGCCACCACGCCAATCACGTGAAACCACTGGTCGTTGACCTTGATATATTGGCCAACCGCATCCGCGGAGCCAAACAGATTGAATTTCGCCGCGGAGCCGAGAACGCAAACGGGCGCGGCGGCGGCATTTTCCTCCGCGTCGAAGAACCTGCCTTGCGTCACTTGCAGGCCGGCAATGTGAAGATAGTTTTCGTTGACGCCGTAGACTTGCGGGTCTTCCTGTTCGGCCTTGGGAATCAGCTTCGAGGGCGCGAAGCGTTTGCGGGGCGTCGCCTCCGCGATGCCGGTGACACCGAGAATCGCGCGGTAATCATCGAATGTAAGACCGGGCGAAGTCCTGCGCACCTTCTGAAGCGTTTGATAATTGCTCGCCTCTTTTGCCTCGACGATCAGATTGCGGACGCCGAGCTGCTCGATGAAAGCCATCACCTTTTGCTGCGCGCCCGCGCCGATGGAAAGCATTGAGACGACGGCGGCGACGCCGAATATCATACCCAGCATGGTCAGCAAGGAGCGCAGCTTGTGGATCATCAGGTTGTCGAATCCCAAGCGGAGGTCAGGCAGCCAGTGGAGCAGCGAGCGAGGATAGGCCAGCCGGGCGGGGTCGATTGGACGCGTCGCCATTCTCAGGGTGCTCCCGGACTTGGCGCCGGACCGGATGCGCCGGGCTTGCCGCCAGCGGACTTCTGCGTGGGATCGATGAGCGCGACTTGCGTGCCCTCTTTCAGCCCGTCGATGACGGCCAAGCCCTCGGTTACATAACGAATCTTGATTTCGCGAGCGTCAAAACCGCCGCCGGTTTTCACGTAGACGGTGGCCCTGCCGTCTTCTTGAAACACGGCTTGCCGTGGGACGTACAGCGCATGTTTCAGCGGATCGCCGAGAATGACGAGTCGCGTCGTAAACCCCGGGCGCAGTTTGGCGTTCGCCTGGGCCAGTTGGACGGTGACGCTGAAGTTGTGCGCGGAACCTTCGTCGAAGAAAAAACCACCAGACATTCCCGCGAGCGTCTTGACCTTACCTTGCACGTTTAATCCGGGCAGGGCGTCCACCCGTACCTCGACGGATTGCCCGATTTTCAGATTGGCGCGATCCGCCTCTCCCACCTTGGCGGCAATCTCCATCTGGTCGATGTCAATCACGTCGGCGACGACCCGGCCGGGCCCGACTTGATCGCCCGTTTGATATTCGGGCAGAGACATGCCACCAAAAAAGAACCCTCCGGAGGCGTCTTCGTTTTCTCTCACCACAACCAGTCCATTGATGGGGGACCTCACTTGCATGTTGGCGATATTTTCTTCCGCCTGTTTCATGGCGAGGCTCGCTTTATTGCGTTTCTCGTTGTCGACGGCGATGTTTGCCTGGTTCGACGCTGCGTGCGATTGAATATCTTGCTGGAGTTGCGCGAGCGCCCGTTTTGCTTCATCGAGGGTCAGCTGATTTTTCTCCGCGTCGATGGCGCTGACAATTTCGTGTTTACTCACGTCCAATTCAGCCTGGCGCACCGCAAACGTGGCTTTCAGCAGGGCCGTCTGATCTTGAGCGGTCTGTACCGCGGAATCATCCTTGGCCTTCACAATTTCTTGTTCGGCCTGGGAAAAATCGGAGCGGGCCTGTTCCAGATTGTATTGCTGCTGGCTGGGGTCGAACGCGATGATCACATCGCCCTTCTTTACCGGAGTTCCTGTCTTCACGAGCTGGATGATTTGGAGTGTGCCGCCGGCGATCGGAGGGGCGATAAGCATGGCGGTTTGCGTGGCGCGCAGTTCGCCGGTCGTATACACCTTGGGCTGAAGTTCACCCTGTTTTACCACGGCGATAGGTATGTCTTGCGTCGAAGATTGAGTGGCGCCGCGGGCCGAGCAAGAAGCGAGGCTCACGGTCGCGAGCGCGGAGAGCACGAGAGGGCCGAACGGAATGTTTTTCAGGGCCATTTCTACATCGCTAATCGGATGCCGCCGGTTCTTGCAGGGCCACGCGCTCGCCAGGTTGCAATCCCTTCGCAATCAAGAGCTGATCGCCGCTGCGTCGCGATACTTCAATGGGACGTTGTTCCAGCTTCGTGCCGTGCAGCACGTAGACCACGCTTTGACCAGCTTTGCGAAACATCGCCGCCGCAGGAATCGTGATTCCATTGGGAACCTGATCCACGATGACGCGTACGTTTGCGCTCATGCCGGGACGAAGCCTGGGGTCCGAGTGGCCGAGAACTATGTCCATTGTAAAATTCCTCGGAAATGGCCAACCCGCCGAGAAATCCATGCTCGCGATTGTGCTGATTTGAGTGATGCGTCCCGTAAAGTCTCGGTCCGGGATGGCGTCGATGCGGATATTGGCCGCCTGGCCCGTTTGAACGCGGCCGCGCTCCGTCTCGTCGAGGCGGGCGGAAATCTCGAGGGTCGACAGGTCGGGTAATTCGGCAATTTCCGCGCCCGACCAGGCGCGATCGCCTTGCTTGAACGGAGGGGCGTTGCCCATGGGCCCAGCCGCTCGCCAATTGTCCTGCAAAGTCACAATGCCGTTGGTGGGGGCGCGCAGGGTGAGGGCGTCGAGGCCACGGTCCGTCTGGCGAACGTCGTAGAGAGCCTGGTCGCGTTTGTGCTTCTTGCTCTCGATGGTCGCTGCATCGGCAGCGCGGTCTGCCTTCAACTTTTCATCCATTTCCTTCAACTTCTGCTGCGCGTCGGCGAGTTTCAAATCCGCTTCCTCGCCATCGATTTTCGAAAGGATCTCGTGTTTGCTGGCGTCGAGCTTCGCGGACTGCACGTCGAATCGCGCCTTCATTACGTCGGTGAGATCCTGCTCTTCCTTCAGGCGGGCTTGGGCGCGCGCGGCCTGGATTTCGGCGTCGGAGGATTTCAACGTGGATTGATCCTGCGCGAGGGTTTGCTTCAACGTCGTCGCGTCAAACTGCACCACGACGTCGCCTTTTTTGACTTGCGCGCCGTTCTGCGCCAGCTTGATGATTTGCAGATCGCCCGCCTGATACGGAGCCGAAATGATTGTGGATTTTAGGGCCTTCGCCTGGCCGTGAAGCTGCACGTACTCGGTGAATTCCCCACGCTGGACGAGGGCGCTGGGAATCAAGGGCGCGGGGCGGGCTAATCGAAAAGCTCCAAAACCTGCGAATCCGAAAATGACAAAGGAGCAGAGGAGAATCGTCCCTTTTCTTCGCCTCCATAAATTCTCGACCTTGCTCATATCCTTCAGAAAGAACCAGCGCTTTCAGGTGCTGTACGGATTACATCGCCCGCGTGCAATCCGGATTCGATCACCACGTCGAGATCATTTGTCGGGCCGATTTTCACTTGATGCTTGTCGAACCCAATCGCTGTTTTGAGTAACACGTAGTCTTGACCTTTATCGTTGATGACGCTTTGCGCCGGCACCACCAGAACGTTTTGCAGCTTGCTCAGTTCCACGTCGGCGGACGCTGAAAGATCGGGCATAAGTTTCGGATTGTTTCCGCGAATCGAAAAAATAGCCACAAACGTGCGAACTTTATCGGTGAATTGTCCCGAATGACCCAGCGGGGCCAGTTCGTCGAGGACTCCCGGAAAAGAAAGACCCGGATAAGCGTCGAGATGCACGGTCGCTGGCTGGCCAATGCGGAGTTCGGGCATGTCCTCCTGGTTGACCGCCACGCGAACATCCATTTGCGCCGGATCAATCACCTTCATGAACGGAACGCCGGGACGCACTTCGTCGCCTTCCTGGACTTCTCCCATTCTGCTGCCCAGCCAAACTGTGTTTAGGACCACGATGCCGTCCATGGGTGAGCGGATGGTCATCTTCGCTGCGTTTCCCTGAGCATAGAGCATTGTGCCGCGAGCGCGGTCCCGTTGGATTTCCAGGACACGAATGTCGGCGGCCGCCGCTTCGCGCTTCAACTGAAAAGTCTGACGGAGTTGCTGGAGAGTCTGAACCGCCTCTTGAAGAGTTTCCTGGTTCTTTTCGGCGTCAATGCGGGAAACAATGTCGTTCTTTGTGACTTCAAGCTGCGCCTTGGTGAGATCGTCCTCGGCTTGCTTTAATTCTGTTTCATCCTTTGCGCGGGCGGCATCCTCGGCGGCGCGTTTCTCTTCGACCTGATCCACAAGGTCCTGGTACGTTGCTTTCTTGTCGAGAGCGTCTTTGATCTGGGCCTGGCGATCAAATTCGACGAGCACGTCGCCCGTTTTCACGCGCGAGCCCGCGGGAGCAAGCTTGGTCACTACCATGGAATTGAGTTGTGCGCCTTCCAGTCTGGGGGCAAGCACCGGCCGCGATTTGACAGCCTCCGTTGTGCCGGTTAAACGAAGCACCTGGACAAAATCCTTTTTCGCCACGGTAGCTGTGCCGGACTCTACAGGGTTTGACGCGCTTGTGCGCCGAACGTTTCCAGGGAAATACGCTGCCAGGATCAACGCGGAAAGCACGATAGAGGCTGCGATGATTCGCGCGGTTCTGTGCGGCGCTCGCGAATTAGCAAAATTGTCGGAAGGGAGAATTCCGTTGTGACGTTTCTTCCCTGCTCGCTGGAAAGCGGGCCATTTCACGATCCGTTTGTGAATCGAGTCTTTCATGCCAGCGTGCCGATTTGCGGCATTCCTGATTCTTTTCGATGATGAAGTATATCCCTCAGGATATCGGTAATCAAATTAACATCATCATCCAGCTGAACCAGATGTAATCTCTCGTTTCCGAGATGCATTCTGGACCATCTGCTATCTCAGGGCTATGGGCTTTGAATTACTCGGTCCGTCTCGAACTCAAGGGAGGAATAAAAAATGGATCAATTAAACAGTGGCGAGGACTTTTGTAGTGCTCCCCTCTAAAACTGGACACCTCAATTAGGTAGAATCAGGGCCTCCCAAACAGGAGGCAACATGGGCAGGAAACCACGGCACCTCTCAGTTGTAAAGAATGGAAGCACTTCTATGCTTTCCCGACTCGTCGAGTATCTCCGTTCCCGCCCCGTACCAGGATTCGTGACTATATGAGAGCACTCAAGGAAGGATCTGTCATCTGGGAATTTGAGCAGCTCAAAAAAACGTACGTCGGCTCCCAAGGGTGGAAGGAATTTCATCGGGATCTAGTTAAAGCCATCAAAAAGAAATTCCCGGCCTTCAAGGAATAATGGCGCAAGTAAGAATTTCGTGAATGAAACCGAGCTAAAATGAGGAAGCCCGTTACTTTTTTACTTTTTGTTCAAAACAAAAAAATTGAACTTTGCGCCGTGCCATTCCGCAGCTTTCAGTCACGGAACGCCAAAGATTCCCGCACCACGTGACGTTACGTACGTTACGTTACATCACGCACTCATCACGCAAATCCTGTTCCCCAAAGCAATTCCTTAAACAAAGGAATTGGGGTGCCGCACTTCCGGCAGGCGCTGTCACGGGCAGGCACCTTATAACCGCAGGTACACTCGATATAGTATTCGTAGCGAATGATTCTGTACCGCGAGCTACGACGTTCCTCGGCTCGGGCTTTTCCGCAAATGTCACGAGAGCGACGCGGACTCACAATACTGCGGCCAGCGATAGAATCGGCGAGGTAATCCAATTGGGCTGACATTCGCCTGGGAAAGGTCTTTTCCCTTAGGATGGTGAGAATAAGGCCGATCGATGGAGTCGGGGCGAAAGGATTTGAACCTTCGACCTCCTGGTCCCGAACCAGAAAGTCGAAGAATCCAAAGCCTTGTGGGTGTCGCACTTTACGAGCCGCACCACTCCAAAATCCTGCCTAAAATTTCGTCCACAGAGTCCACACTGCAAAAGGGTAGTGCAAATCTCTTCGCGGTTTATGAAACATGAACAACGTGCGCAACGGAATCTTG
>Ga0307374_10006530_pt1 | contig 18274 bp, 14 predicted proteins | sample OX3MG_FD_202532 | JGI IMG/M metagenome (GOLD analysis project Ga0307374, IMG submission 202532) | Soil microbial communities from Risofladan, Vaasa, Finland - OX-3 | ecosystem: Environmental > Terrestrial > Soil > Coastal area > Acid sulfate soil | place: Finland: Risofladan, Vaasa | collected...
GCGTCGCGCCGCGTCGCGCGGAAGACACGTGGGGGAATTGGAGGGGGCCATGTGCTATCCATCGGCCAACGGCGTGGCCCGCTTTAGGGGCCAGTGTGACCGCGTGGACGCACGGGTCCGACCGGGCTCGTCGGTCGGTCCCGCCACGCGATCCGATCTACGTGATATCCGTGCGAACCACGCGGCCAATGCGTGACGTTCCTTGCCGAGAGGGGAACCGAACGCGTCCGCGCTGTCGATACAACTTTCATGAGGTTGCACCGCCGCCGAGTTGCAATCTGGTGACGGCCGGGTATCACCTTGTAACCACCGACCGACATCGGATCACGAGACGATGGCGAGCCTCTCTGCGACGCGTGCGTTGCCGAGACGGGGGTCGTCCACATGCCCGGCGTAACGCACCTGAGTCGGGGATCGTGCACCGACGGTCACCGGGATCCGGGTCACCCGCACGTCCGCCGGTGACCACGACGGCGCCGTGACCGTCCAGGGGCCCGCCGAGGGATGGCCAGGCGCGTCCGGCCGACTCGACACCGGCTGCGCGCCAGGGCTGTCACCCGGGACGTGCGTTCGGCACGGCATCAGGGCGCGGCGTGCCCTGCCCTGCATGACCGACCCTGGTGTCGGAACTGCGGCGCGATCGCGCGCGGACGGCGGCGGTCCAACGTGCGCACGCGGCCCCCGGACGCCGCCCAACGCGTGCCGCCCGGGTTACCCACGCGCCGCGACGGCGTGGACGCATCCGTCGATCGCGGGTCCAGTTTGGTGGCGTGCGGGCCGAAGCACAGCCGATAGATTTTCCGCGAGCGATGCCCGTCGGTTGGCACCGACCCGCTCGGTGCAACCCGGCGCGCGGCCTGCGCGGTCGGGAGCCTGGCCGTGCGGGATGTGAACCCGCGACCCGCGGGCCACCCACCGAACCGGTCCATCCCATGCGGGAACGGGGAACCCAAATGGTACCCTCCGCGCGTGATGGTCCTTCGCAGCACGATTGCCCGCCGCGTTGCGTTCTCAGCGGGAGCTGTCACGGTCATGCTCGCCGCCACGGGCTGCATGAATACGTCCGCGTCGTCACCCGCCGTGACAACTGTGACGCCTCCGGCCGCCAGGCTCGCGCCAACCGCGATTTTGGCCCCACCGCTCCGCATGCCTGGCTGGCGGAGGGTATTCGCGGATAACTTCACCCAGGATGTCCCCTTGGGAAGCTTTCCGAGCGCGGTTTCCTCGACGTGGTTCGCGTATCGGGACGGTCTCAAGGATACGAGCAAGCGGGGTACGTACCTGCCAACCGACGTCATCTCGATCTCGAACGGGATGATGAACTTCTACGTGCACACCGTGCACGGCGTGCACGCCGTCGCAGCGGCGTTGCCGGTCATCACGGGCGCGCGCGGGAGGTACGGCGGGCTGCTTTACGGTCGGTACATGATCCGCATCCGAGCAGACGTCGTGTCCGGCTATAAGGCGTCGCTGCTGTTGTGGCCCGATAGCGATCAATGGCCGAAGGACGGCGAGATCGATTTTCCCGAAGTAGCCAATCTGGGGGGTCCGATCTACGCGTTCGTGCACTATCAAGACGGAACATCGCCGGTCGATCAGGCCGGGGTCCAAATCAGCCAAACGCTCACGCAATGGCACACCGCGACGATCACCTGGCTCCCGCACCAGATCCAGTTCCAACTCGACGACCACCTCATTGCCAGCGTGTCGCAGCGCATCCCGAATACCCCGATGCACGCGATCATCCAGGTCGAAACGAAGACGGACGGTCCCGCGCCGACGGACCAGGCGGCGGGGAGCGTCCGCATTGCGTGGCTCGCCGTCTTCACGCCGTCATGCAATGCCGCAATGTCCGTAGCGCCGGCTGCGGCGGCCTGCACAGGCTAATCGGCCGATTGCAGTAGACCGAGAGGGCCGCGCGCCGGTCCTCCTCCCGTCGGCAACCGGGGGCGGCGGCATCGCGGGACGCACGCGCACGGGTCGTGCGGGCCGCACGCCCGGAGGGCCGGAGCCGACCACGACACCGGTATCACCGGACACGTGACGTTACTCGAGGCGGCGCATCATTGGCGACGCCCGTTGTACGCCTTGTGAGCCGCGATGCGTCGATCCGATAGGGCCGATGCCGGTCGACAGATGATGGCCGTGGCGCAGCAAGGAGATCGCCGGCGCGTGGTCACGCATGTCGCCGTGCCGCACCCATGTGGGTGCAGGCGGCGGCGAACGACAGCGCCGTGGCCGTGTCGTCCGCGCGTTTGCGGACCGCATCGGTGGCCGCGCGGTGGCGGGTCGCTTCCCCACGCCCGGATGCGATCCGCCCCGGATTCGGTCCGCGTCGTCGGCGCCGTGACTCGCCCGCGCGAACGGGTCGGCGTGGGTCGGGCTGTGCGCCGGGGGCTGTGCCCTCCGGACCATGCAGCACACGATGCGCGACCAATCGCCTGGTGTCGATCACGGGCGAGGGTCACGAACGCGAGGGTGGCTGCCTGGATCCCGTGTGCTAGGAGTGTTCGCCCGCCCATCCCCATGGTGCTCTCGCCCGTGCGAACGGCCGTCCGCAGGGCGCGGGCAGGCGCGCGCCAAGTCGCCAAACTCTTGACTAACGTTCAGTTAAGCCGCGCCTCGCCACTGCGGTACGATCGCCAGACACCCGCTCCCATAAGAGGACTGTCGCTCCCATGGAATACCGCTCGTCTGTCGACAGCATCGGGCCACCGCAAGTAGCGTCGACGTCCCTCGAGACACCGAGTTCGACTGTCTGCCAATGCCACGCGCAGGGCCGACGGGGCGCGAGCCCGGCATTGACGCACGAATCGGCAACTCGAGCGCGTGCCGACTGACCCCCAAACGCGGAAATTGACTACGACAGGTACAGCCACCGCCACGGCTTCCGCGCCGCCGCTGCTGGTCTCGAATCTCTTCAACACATTGCCGACGCTGGCGGGCATGGCCGTGTCGGAGATCGAGCGCGAGTCGTGGTTCGACGGCTTCCTGATCACGGCAGGCGTGAGCCAGCTCATCGATGACTACCTCGAGCCGGATCCGCTGTCACTGCGCCGCGCCACGGATTTTCTTGCCAAGGAAGGTGGGTCGATCGGACGTGCCGTAGGGATTGCGGTCACCAGGCCGAGCGCAATCGGAATCGATCGGATTGCGGGCGCCCGTCCCTCGATCGGCCACGTCCGCCAGCTCAAGCAGGTCGTCGACGCCGGACTGCAGCGATTGGCCGACCTAGTGATCGATCCGGATATCGCGCGGGCCGACGCGGCGGGTCTTTACGATCTGACGCGCTGTTGTGGCGTCATCAGCAATTCGCCCGCACGTCTGCCGCGCGCGCTCCGCGAGGCTGTCGTTCGCCTCCCGTCCTGCTTTCGCAGCTTCGACCAGCATCCGGAGGATCTGCGCCAACTTGCCCGCCAATTCGCAGCGTCGCGTCCTGACCGCCGTCAGCCGCTCATGGTCGTCGGCATCCGGACCTCCGGAAGCTATCTCGCACCAATCTACGCAGCGTACTTGCGCGGCGAGGGGTATGCGCACGTCGATGTGATGACGATGCGCCCCGGAAGGCCGCCGCATTCATCCGACAGGGATCGATTGCGATCGGTGGTCGCCCGCAGTGGGGTCGTGCTCGTCTGTGACGATCCGCCGGGCACCGGTGCATCGATCGCTCGGGTCGCGACCGAACTCGAGGGGCTCGGCGTCCCCCACGCGAGCATCGTCTGTCTGCTCGCTCTGTTTGGTCGTCCGGACGAACTCCCCGCGACGCTGCGGGACTACGGCTCCGTGCTGTTGGGCGTCGACGACTGGTCGATACATCGCCGGATGGACGCCGCGAGCGTGCGGGACGCGGTTGACCGGTTGTTCGGTCCCAGTCGCAGCGTTCTGACGGCCGAGCGGATCCGTGAGCGCCATCCTCGCGCGGGCCGCGGGCACCTGAGAGCAGTATTTCGCTTGACGGTCGACGACGCGCATACCGGAATCCGCACCGAGGAATACGTGTCGGTCGAGGGTGTCGGCTTAGGCTACTTCGGCAATCATGCAATCGCGGTCGCCGGAGCCGTGGGCGAGTTCCTGCCCGAGGTGATTGGCGTCGACGACGGGCTGTTGTTCCGGACGTGGATGCCGGAATCCAGCCGGGCCGACCGGGTCTCGACGCGCGATCGCCCCGCGGTGGCCTTGCGCATCGCCGAGTACGTCGTCGCACGCAATCGCCTCCTCGGTCTCGAGCACGACGTGACGCTCCATCAGGGTGGGCAGTATCCCGCTTGGGAGGCGGCGAGCACGCTTCTCAGTCGCTCATGCGGCACGGCGTGGCCGGTGGGGCGTACGCTCGTCATCGATCGCGCGGTGAAGCGGCTCCTTCGTGTCCGGCGTCCGTCGGTAATTGACGGACGGGTCGAATTGCCGCAGTGGTTCGGCGAGGATGGCCCGGACACGATGGTGAAGGTCGACTGGGATCAAGGCTCGTCTTGGAATCTGGGTTTAGGGTGCTGCGACCCGGTGTTCGACCTTGCCGGCGTCACGTCGGCATCGCAAGACGCGCCGTTTGCACGCGAGCTGCGCGACGCCTACGAGGCGCTCCAGGGCGAGGAGATCGACGAGGAGCGATGGCTGCTCTACCAGCTTGCCCAGCTCACCGCTCGGCCCGATACCCGCCGCGAAGAGCGACACGTGCTGCGTCGGGCGTGTGCGCGTGCGATGCAGACGTACTATCGACGTGTGTACTTCGACGACCTCGTCGTTGATGAGTCGGGCCCGCTGTGCGGCATCGATATCGATGGGGTGCTCGAGACCGAGCACCTTGGGTTTCCCGCGTTGACGCCGGTGTCGGCAGGTGCACTGCGCGCGCTGATCGCACACGGATACCGGCCGGTGCTCGCGACCGGTCGCAGCCTGGGGGACGTCATCGAACGCTGCGAGGCGTACCGCCTGGCCGGCGGGGTCGCCGAGTACGGGACAGCGGCGTACGTCGCACGCGACGGGCGCGTCTCGGTCTTGACCACCGAACATGAACGTCTCGCCATCGAGCGTCTGAGGTCGGCGCTTCGGACGAGCCCGGGCGTAGGACTCGACGAGGACTACACGCATGCGATCCGTGCATTCGGCCGCGACGCACGGGGCACGCGGGGGCCCGTGCCGCAGCACGCGATTGCCACTGCCGGGGGCGCTGACCCTGACGTGGTGTCGTTGATCGTCGGCGACCGCCAGACAGACATTGTCGCGCGTTCCGTCGATAAGGGTCGTGCCGTCCGCGTGCTCGCGGCCGCCCTCGCAGACAGTGACGGCCCTAGCCCGGACCCACCGCTTGCGTTTGCCATCGGGGATACGGGCGCGGACGTATCGCTACTCGAGCTTGCGTCACGGCCGTTCGCGCCGCGACATGCGAGGCAGTCGCTCGCCGCGCATGGGTCCGTGACACGAAGGCCGTATCAGGCAGGCTTCGCAGATGCCGTTGGGGAGTTCCTCGGGCACGCCCCGGGGTCGTGTACTCGGTGTCGTCTCGACAACCCGTCACGTGAGCGCACGTTGCTGCTCGGCCTGTTGGGATTACGAGAGGGCGGGATGGCGCGCCTGCCGACACGGGTACTGAAACTCATGGTCACCGTGCGCACTCCCGAGTTCTCACCATGATCGCCGCTCGACGGGTCTACGACGTACGCGCGCGCGTCCTCGCTCCCCAGTGGCTCCTGGTCGGCCACGTGCGCGACCTGCTGTCACGAGTGGGGCTCCTGGACCAGCTTCAGCTCATTCGGACATGGCCTGCCAACCGCCGCCGGGCGATCCGTGCGCAGACCTTCGCCGCGACCATCCTGCCGGACGTCGGCGACGCCCGTGAGCTCGGACCATGGCGGACGTACAAGCTGGTGCCCACGCACGGGGATGTGGCAGTCTTGGCCGCGGGCCCCACGACCCAGCCCCGTCGTGCGTTGATCAAGATCGCGGAGACGCCCGCCGCCGCCGAGGGCCTCGAGTGCCAGCGCAGGGCGCTCATCGCGTTGCAGAGCGACGAGCGTCTCGGCTCGTGGCGGTCCCTGATTCCACGCGTGCTCGATGCGGGCGAGGCCGATGGTGTCGCGTATGTCCTCGAACAGCGACTGCCGGGCATGAATCTGGAGCGCGTGCTCGGCCGGTCGGATGTTCGTGAACGGGCACTCCAAGAATCGGCTGCGGCGATCGGCCGACTGCATGTCGCGACCGCCCGCGAAGTACACGTTGATCACGGGATGCTCGAGCGCTGGGTGAGTGAACCGGCTCGTGTCGTGGGTGACGTCCTCGGTCAGTGCCGCGGGCGCGGTGACGCGCTCGCCGCGCTCGGTCGGCTCGAGAACCAATTGCGCGTGACGCTTGGAGCGAACCCCGTCGCGGTCAGCTGGGTACACGGCGATTACTACCCACGCAACATCCTCGCCGGACCCGATGGCAATGTCACTGGCATCGTCGACTGGGAGTTCGCACATCCCCAGGACCTGCCCGCGCTCGATGTGGTCACGCTTCTACTCACCGTGCGCATGTGGCAACGGCACCAGGAGTTTGGTCAGGTCGTCGCCGACCTCGTTACGAACCCGACGTGGACGGCGAGTGAGGCCCGCATGTTGGCCTCGGCACAGTCCGATGTCGTGGGCTGCTCGCTCGGGACCGAAGCACTGGTATTGCTTTGCTGGCTGCGTCATGCGGCCGCGAAATTCACCAGACGAACAGGGTTTGCCGATCATGGTCTGTGGATGCACGCCAACGTTCACGCCGTGTTCGCGGCGCTGGCACAGGGGCCGACTACCCTGACCTGATGGATGAGGTCCGGCGAGGCGCCGAGGGGCCCGCGGCGCGGACCCGTGCGGGTCCGGCGCGGGCGCACCGAGTGCGTATCAGCGAATCCGCGGAGGTCGCCGGAACAGGGGATCGAGGCGTCCGTTTCGCGGAGCGGCGGCGCCTCCGAGCAGTGGTAACGCGAGGGCGCGCTCGATCGTCGCGAGCACGCCGTAGTGATCGACCGGAGACTTCAGGTGTGATCGCGGGATCACACCGGGTCCGGCGACGATCGTCGCGATGTGACCGCCCCGGGCGACGGTGCCACAGCAGCCCGCCTTGCTCGCGCCTTCGTCCCAGGTGAGCAGGAGGAATCCGCGCGGACCGAGCTCGCGCAACAGGGGGGGGACGGTGCGCGCAAGGAAGCGGTCCCCGACCGCCACACCGCAGTCGTGCGTGTCGTTGCACACGTTCGGCGTGATCCACACGTACGTCGGGACCCGCAGCCCGCACGCAAGTCGCTGCTCAGTGCGCCGAAGCCAACGAGGTGGCTGCAGCGTGCCGCGTTTCCGGCGACATCGCGGTAGTACACGAACGGGTTGTGCCGCTTGGCGTAGGCACCGGCGCTGCCACCGCCAAAGCAGGGTCCTGGGTAGTTCTCCAGGTACGCCTTCCATGAGATGCGGGCGCGCGTCAGCTGATCGACGATGTTCGGCCCGGCGACCGAGCAGCTGGTGCAGTCCGAGGTGATGCCGTGCGTTGATCCGCTCGTCAGGGCGAGGTAGTTCGGCAGCGACGGGTGGGTAATGGCATAACTCTGGGTTGCGAGCCCGTAGCGCCGCGCGAGCGCGGTGACATAGGGGGACGCGGAATTGCCCACGACGTCCACGTTTTGCTTGTTCTCCATCACGATCACCACGACGTGCGATGACGGGAGGCCCGTCGCCGTGCCAATGGTCGTCAGGCCGGTCGTCGGCACCGATCCGCCTCCGGCGATGGCCATCGCCAGGAATATCGGTGCGCCGAGGAGGATTCGAGTCAGCATGCGCGTCGCGCGTGCACTGATGAACCGACGGACCATTGGCGCAACTATCGCACAGCGGGCCGCGGCTTCGGCACGAGGCGGGTTCCGATGACGTCGCGGTGCGCCAGGCGCCTCGCGCCGGGCCGCACCGGACCGGCCCGCGGTCGCCGCGGAGACAGTCCCCTGGGGCAGCGACGTCCGGGTTCGACCCGGATTCGCAGGAGTCCGAATCCGTCATCGACGCGCACGCCAGGCACCCGAGCCCCTGCCGCCCCACCGAAAACCGTGCCTCACGGCGGATCGGCGCAAACCTAGACCAACGGGTGCGGGTCGGACTACACGGACGGGCGTTCCGATGTTGGGGGTCGGTTCGGGATCCTCAGGTCGGTAGGTCGGGTGCCGATGGCGGAGCCCGACGGGATCAATCAAGGTCGCCGCCGACACGGCGCGGGTGCGATGGGGTGCCCGCACGAGGCACGGGTGGCTACGCGAGCGATTGGGAGACGGTCTATCGGGAACCCGCGACTAAGAATCGGACGAGACGTGTCGATGAATTGGTGGGTCGCCCCGAGGCCGGTGTCGGGTGGCATCGGCGGTTCCCCGGGCGGTCGCGACCACTTCGCTATCGAGGGCATCGTGTTCCATGCATTCAGTGCTGAGCTCTGCCGACGGCACACGCTGGCCACAGCGCGACGTACCCACTTCGGGCGCAGTGAGCCGATGAGTCGGGCGTCGCGCGTCGTGCCGTCTACCATCGTCAGGTGAAGAAATCGAAGGGCAATCGAATGGACGTCCCCGAACGCGGCTCCAACTTGGATTGCTGGGGACCGTCAGCGCTCACGGCGAATCGCCGACGGTCGAGGTCGATACCTGCCGACACCCCGATGCGCGGAGGATGCTTGCGACGCGCGATCGCCTCACTGGCTGGGCACGGGCAAGCCGCCGCTCCGGTGCGCGAACCAGCGGCGTGCGTCGTGCCCGAGCTGACGTCGTGGCCTTCCTCGACGACGACGCTCGCGCCGACCCGACGTGGCCCGCGGCGAGTCGCCCGGCTGCCACGGATCCGGCGGTCATCGATACAGGCGGTCGCACGTCGCCAGAGTGGGCAGTCGTGACGCCCGCCACACGTGGTTACCCGTCGGGGCGACAAGGTGCTCCGGCGATCGTGCGGGACGGCGAGACGCAGCTCGCGGGCCGCGCCGAGATTGGTCGGTCGCGTAGGGGCTCGGCGCTCGCAGCGCGCGTCGTCGCCGCGGTCATGACCTGGACGTCGGTACCGATACGGCCGACGGTTGGGCGTCGCCGTCCCACTGGTGGCAAGTAATGCGGTCCTCGGGGGCGGTCGCCGTGCGTCAGTACGGGTGGGTGCCGGGCACGCGTCCGATCGATATCGACCTTGGGCTGTCCCGTGACGGTGCGCGGTACCGACAGGCCCTCCTGCTTGTTGAACGCGACGGGGTTCCGTGGGGACTTGTCGACGTGCCTGCTTTGGACGGGGTCGTTCACGGGAACCTCGTCGAGGACGCCGCAAACGCGAAAGTCCGTTCCGGCCGGTGGCCTTCACTCGCCGGCGTTCCCCGTGATGTCCCGGCGATTCGCCTCCGGGTTGTCATTCCTACCTGCAATGACGCGACGCGCGTCGTGCGGGCCGTCGCATCGGTGCTCCGAACGGCCGACGCGGATCTCGAGGTCGTCGTCGTTGAGAATCGCCCCCGCGGCTCGACGGTCGAGAAGGTCCTTTGGTCGACGTTCCCCGATGAACCCCGTTTGACCTACCGGGAAGAGGCACGGCCAGGACTCTCGCAAGCTCGCAATCGCGGGGCGGAGGGAGCGACCGATGGCCTGATCGGTTTCATCGACGACGACACCGTTGCCCACCCGTTCTGGACGACCGCGATGCGAGCTGCCGCCGCCGGCGACGGCGAATGCCCCGTCGGGGTGCTGGCGGGGCGCATTCTGCCGCTTGGACTCGAGAATGAAGCGCAGCTACTCTTTCACCGGTTCACGGGCTTTGGAGAGCAGGATGTGGGAAGCATCTATCGCCTGGACCGTCCGCCGGATCGCAATCGGCTGTTCCCATATGCTCCAGGCACGTTTGGATCCGGCGCCTGCCTATGTCTGCCGGCACCGGCGTTCGCCGCCCTCGGAGGATTTGATTCCCGCCTGGGCACCGGCACCCCGGCTCGAGGGGGCGAGGACCTGGACATGTTCGTCCGCGCGCTCTATGCCGGCTTCTCGGTCCGCTACGTGCCGGAGGCGATCATCTGGCACGACCACCCGGACTCATTGGAGGAGCTCCCGGCGAAGGTGTTCGGGTACGGGGTCGGGCTGGCGGCGATGCTGACCAAGCACGCTGTCGCTGGACCCGATCGAATCGGCTTCGCGCGGCGGATACCGTGGGGGTTGCGGCACCTCGTCGACTCGCATTCGACCAAGAACGCCGCGAAATCCTCGAACTTTCCGCTGCGCTTCACCGTCATGGAGTTCCTCGGATTACTCGTCGGGCCGATTGGCTACGCCCGCAGCACGCGCCAGGCGCGTGCCTGGAGTCGGCAATGACCGCCGCGATCCATCGAGCGCGGGCCTTGTTGCCGTTCGCCAACAATCGACCAGACGCCGGCGAGCACCACGGGCACCTGTTTCGCAGCGCGTACGCGCTCATGCTCAACACGTTGCTGACGGGCGGGAGTGGGTTCGTGTTCTGGTTGCTCGCGGCCCGCCTCTACGCGCCCGGGCAAGTCGGGGTCGACGGCGCGCTCATCTCGCTGATGGCAGCGGTCTCGACGATGTGCCAACTGAATCTCGGCAATATCTATCCGCGCTTCTTACCCGAGACCAACAACCCGACTCGTGCGATCGTGCTCGGCTACGCGGCCGCGGGCACGCTTGCCCTGTGTGCGGGTACGGTGGCAATCCTCGTCGTTCCGCACTTTTCGAAGAATCTCGAGGCGCTCGGGTCCAATCCGGCGCTGAGTGCCGTGTGGGTCATGGCGGTCGTGCTGTGGACGGTCTTCGCGCTCCAAGACAGCGCTCTCACCGGCCTTCGCTTTGCCCGATGGGTTCCGGTGGAAAACGGCGCCTATGGACTGCTGAAGATCGCCGGGCTCATCTTCTTGGCGGCGATCGGCGCAGCGAACGGGATCTTCATCTCGTGGGTAGTGCCGATGGCGTTGCTCCTGATTCCGGTGAACCTCATTGTGTTTCGCCGGGCGGTCCGTGCGCACACGCCGTCGGGGACCCACGGCATCGTGCACACCTGGGGGCGCCGTCGTTTCTATCGCTTCTTCGGGCTCAACTACCTCGCGTCAGTGCTCGATCAGGGAATGTTCGCGGCACTTCCGCTGGTCATGGTTGCCGTCGTCGGTGCCACCCAGACCGCCTATTACTTCATCCCGTTCACGATCGTCACGACCCTCGACGCCCTCGCCTACAACATGACGACCTCGTTGACCGTCGAGGGTGCGTTTGCCGCCCACCGCATCCACGAGTTGGCGGTCGCCGCGAGCCGGCGGTTTGTCATGATCCTGGTTCCGGTCACGTTGGTGCTGGTGGTTGCCGCGCCGGTCGTGCTGTTGCCATTCGGGCGTGCGTATGCCGAACACGGGACGGCCGTCTTGCGGATTCTTGCGGTTGCAAGCCTGTTCCGGGCAATCGTCACGCTCAACGACGCAATGTGTCGGATCACGGGTCGGGGACTGACGCTGGTGCTCTTCAGCGCGACGCGATGTACGGCAATGCTGGTGCTGACGGTGCTACTGGCAAGTCGGTGGGGACCGACTGGCGCCGGCGTTGCGTGGCTCGTGACCCAGGTTGCGGTTGCGTGCCTGGCAGCCCCGCTGCTGTGGAGGTTCTTTCACCCCGCGGGGCCCGATGGATCGAGCGAGCCCGACGGGCCGAGCGATCCGGCGCAACCGAGCGGGGGCGATCTCGTTCCTGAATTCATGGGCCGGTCGGAACTCGCGGTGACGACCACGCCGCCGCTCGTGCCCGGCGCGCAGTACGGGGCGAGTCTCGGCGACCCGCCGCCGGGAACTGCCGGTCCGGGTGGCACCACGCCGCCGCCGCACTTGTCGGGCGAGCATCCCTGGCCTCAGCTCGACGCCAGTAGGAGGAGCGGAAAGTGACGGCAGCCGCCGCGAGTCGGAGCATCTGGTCGCGCGTCTGGGGCCGCGCCGGGCGCCGGGTGGGGCGCGCCGGGGCCGACGGCCCGCCTCCATCGGGGGGTGACCCGGCAGACGGCGCATCGGGGTGGCAGCTCGGGTGGCCGGCCGGCGTGGCAATGGCGGTGTCCGCCGCGCTGGTGATTTCGCTTGTCGTACCCGCGCCGCCGGCACTGCGATTTGCGCTCGCCGCGGCCTTCGTGATGTTTGGGCCAGGCACCGCGGTGCTCATGGCGCTCGGATCGCGGTCGCTCGCGAAGCCGGAGCTCGGATTGATCATCGCCATCGGAATGGCAACGACCGTCCTGGTCGCTGAAGCGCTCATTTGGGTCAAGTTCTTCTACCCGCGCCCCGAGGTGGCAGCTGCCGCGACCCTGGTGCTTATCTCTGTGGGCGCGGGCGTCTGGAACTCGCGCAAGCACGGATACGCCGCGGGTGTTGATGCCACCAGGGCGGCCGGCGAGCGCGACCGCCGTACCGGCGGGATCTCCACCACGGCGTCAGATGACGCCGGCGAAGGCTGACACGATCTTCGCCCCGCGCTGGATAGCCGTGGTCGATCGTGAAGCGATTCCGGAGGAGTTGGTCGCCCCGATTCGCCTGGGCGAGCCGGCGTGTCGGTTTCTGGCCGTGCGCGTCCTCGTGCGTGAACAGGGCGCTCCGGTGGCGCTCATCGAGTGCCCGCTCATTGATGGACATCTCAGCGGTGAGCGGCTCCGCCGGACGATCGACCGGGACCTGTCGGAGACGCGTGAGCTTCGCGGTTCCGGCGGCACCCGCCCCGACATGCTCGACAACGGCGGGCCCGACCCGCGTGAATGGCCATCCGTGAGTGTCGTCGTCGGAACACGCGAGCGCCCGGACCTCCTCGCCCGGTGCCTGCGATCGCTCTGCGCACTCGCGTACCGCGACCTTGAAATCATCGTCGCCGACAACGGCGCGGTGACCGACCGGACGCGCGAGGTCGCACGCGCCTGTGACGATCACAGGGTGCGGTATGTCCACAGTGACCTCAAGGGGGTGTCGGCGGCCCGCAACCTCGGGATGGCCGTCTGCCGTGGGGAAATCATTGCGTTTGCCGATGACGATGTGATCGTTGACCCGGCCTGGTTGGATGGTCTCGTGCGCGGGTTCGAGCGCCGCGCCGACGTTGGGCTGGTCACCGGCCTGGTCCTTCCAGCGGAGCTCGAGACCGCTGCCCAGGCGATGTTCGAGCGTCGGGTTGGCTGGGGCACCGAGTTGAACCCCCGCCTCTTCGCGCTCGACGAACCTCCTCCTGGTGATGCAATCTTCCCGTACTCGTGTGGCGCGGTCGGAGCCGGCGCAAGTATGGCCGTGCGTCGGACGACGGTGCAGGCGATCGGAGGGTTTGACGAGGCGCTCGGTCCCGGCTCGTTGGCGAGGGCTGGCGAGGACCTCGATTACTTCCTGCGCGTCTTAGTCGGTGGTTACGCCATCGCCTACGAGCCGACGAGCCTTGCGTGGCACCGGCATCGGCGAGATCTGGAGGGCCTCGGTCAGCAGCTGGCGGGGTACGGGACGGGCCTCGCGGCGTTCGGATTCAAACAGCTTCTGCACCGCCGCACCGCCGCACTGCTCGCGCGTCGACTTCCGAGCCTGCTTACATACATAATGTCCGATGCCCGCCGCGTCAGCGTCGCCGGCGAAGGGTTGGCCGATGCAGGGCCGGTCCCTCGAACCGTGCGCTGGAAGGAACTCAGTGGCATGGCCCGGGGCCCGATGCTGTACCTGCGCGGGAGGGCCGCGGCGTTGCGCGTCGCGCAGGCGCCGCGCGCGCCGCTTCGCAGCGCACGATCAAATGGCGGTGGGAGCCCTGCGTCATGAGCGGTCGTCCGAGGCACCCGAATCCGGCATCGGCCGTTGTTGGCAGACGGGTCGGTGCTCTGCGCCGATGCGGCGGACCGTCGAAGACCGGTGTGGTCGGCGTGCCGATCCGACTCCGAGGTCGCTGGCCACGCGGGAGCCTGGTGTCGTGAGCCTGATGACGGAGATCGCACCGCGCGCCGCTCATGGCCGGGGTGGCACCTGATGGCACCGGGTTTCCGATCCGGCGATGGGCGCCGTCGCACCAAAACTGGTCCGGACGGCGTCGCGGCCATCGATTCGCGATCATCGTCCGCGCGGGCAGCGGCTGTCGATCTCGCGCGGGTGCCGGACGCTGGCATCCAGGTTGGGGCTCTGCGAACGGCGCCCGCGAGCCGGGTGCTGTTCGCGTGTGTCGCGGCGCTCCTTGTGGCGGGAATCGTGGCCTGGTGGCGCGCGCTGGCCGATACGAACCTGTCCGCAACGGGCGGGGTCGGGCTCCTGAACGCGTTTCCGGTGACCTTCTACCTGGCCGTCGCACTCGTCGTGGGGGCGGTTGTCCTCACGCTCGTCTGGGCCCCGTTCTCGCGTCTGGCCTGTTCAGCCGGCCTGGTGACGTTCGTGTTGGTGATCTTCGGGACACCGGCAGTGCTGTACTCGGAGCCCCAATACGCCTGGGTGTACAAGCACATCGGGGTCATCCGGTACTTGGAGCTTCACGGATCGGTCAATCGGACAGTCGACATCTATCAGAACTGGCCGGGTCTGTTCGCCGCCAATGCATGGCTCGCGAAGGCGACTGGGCTGGACCCTCTCCGGTATGCCGCGTGGGCGCCGGTGTTCTTCGATCTGTGCCTGCTGGCCGCGGTGCTCTATGCGTTTGGCGGCATCATCTCGAGTCCGCGTCGCAGGTACGGAGCGGCATTCTTGTGGTTGGTCGGCAGCTGGATCGGCCAGGACTACCTCTCGCCCCAGGCGATGACCGTCGTCTTGGTCGTCGTCGTGTTGGGTTTGGTGCTTCGGATCGGAGGCGCGGGCGGCTGGAACAGCGAGCCCAGAACGGACCTTGGGCGGTCCGGAGACGCATTGCGGGGTCGCGCGGCGCGGCGGATACACCGACTCGTGCGCAGTTCGCGCCCGTTCGGTTCGGGAGCGCCGACGACCCCAGCCGCATCCCAGCTTGGTGGTCGCGACCGCATCATCGGGATCGCGCTCATCCTGCTGTTGTGCGCGGCGATTATCACCAGCCACCAGCTCTCGCCCGGCACGCTGCTGTTTGACCTCATCCTGTTGGTGATCGTGACCGGCTGGCGGCGCCTCTGGCCGATCATTCTCGTGATCGGGATCGGCGAGATCGCGTGGATCCTGCTCGCGTGGCCGTTCGTGTCCAAGTTCGGGCTGTTCACCATTGACGGCCCGGTGACGCCCGTCGTGTCCCGCGGTATGCCGCTGGCCGGGGTCGCACTCGTTCAAGATGCGTCCCGCGCGATGGGGATCGCGTTCTGGGTGCTCGCACTGACGGGCGTCGTTCGGATGCTTCGGCGCGTCGGGGGAAATCCGGCGAGCCCCGCCGCCATCGGCGCGCTCGCGCTGTGCCCGTATTTGGTCATTCCGGTGCAAAGCTACGGTGGGGAGGCAGCGCTACGAGCGTATCTGTTCTCGCTGCCCTGGCTGGCGGTGCTCGCGCTGGAGGCGATCTGGCCGAGTGGTGTGCGCGTCGACGTCCACGGTGATCCGGTGCACTCGCACGAGACCCCGGGAACGTCGGCTAAGGCGGTCCGCGCGGGCACCCCTACGAATGGGCGGCAGTTCCATGGCCTGCAGGGGTTGCGGCACCGGCCCTGGCTCTTGGCCATCGTCGCGCCGGTGCTGGTCGTCGGCCTGTTGTTTTCCTACTACGGCTATGCGCTCTCGAATGAGATGACCACCTCGGACGTGGTTGCCGCGACATGGGTCGAACAGAACGTGCCGGCCGCGGCGACTGTCCTCCTGTTTGGTCCGTCACTCCCGAACCGGCTGACGGCGCGCTATCCGGTGGTCAACTACTACGGCCTGACGCTGGCGACGGAGCCCGCCACGGTCGCTGGGATGCAGATTCCGGGGCAGCGGGCCAACGCGGTCCGCGGTGCGCTCCTCGCGACCGGGCGCAACACGATCTACCTCGTCGTGACGCCGAGCATGGGGAACTACGATCGCCTCAACGGCCTGTTCCCGAACGCGGCGATGAGCGCGGTCGTGGCGGACCTGCGCGGGGCGCGGGACTTCACAGTCGTGTACGACCAGGGCCATAGCATCGTCTTCCGCTGGTCGCGACCTGCCCACTGACGCGGCGTCCAAGACGCTCTCGTGGGCGCGGTGCCGACGGTCGCGCGGACCGCTGCCATAACCGCACGTCGGGTCGATGACGCCGTCGGAATATCGGGGATCGCCCGATCCCGTCGAGGCCCGACCGAGCCCGAAAAAGGTCGGCCGTGTCACAACCTATACCTATGGGTGCCACCCGGACTACGCGGATGGGCGGTCCGCGTTTGCGAGCCGTGGGAGAAGCTTCCTCACAAGAAATGCAGGAGGCGCGTGGCAGACGTGAGGAAGCCCCCGCTCCCGCCTCGCCGAACGGAAAGGGTTCCCGGTATGAGCACGTATATCGAATCCGAGGACACCCACCCACCGCGCATTTCACCAACGCCGAATGGCGACTCGCCGTCATCATTGCCGGGCCGGCGGTTGAACGCGCCTGGTCGCATCATTCCCGCCCGACGGCCATCACGAACCGCCCGCGTCACTGCGGTAATTCCGGCCATGAATGAAGCCGACAACCTGCCGCACGTCTTCGAGCGACTGCCTTCGAGCGTCCATGAGGTCATCTTGGTTGACGGCCATTCACACGACGACACCGTTGCGGTGGCCCGTCGTTTGCGTCCGGATATTCGCGTCGTGACCCAAACGCACCGCGGAAAGGGAAATGCGCTGGCCTGCGGGTTCGCCCTCGCGACGGGCGACATCATCGTGTTTCTCGATGCCGACGGCTCGACGGACCCCGCAGAGATTCCCCTGTTCGTGTCGGCCCTGCTTGGCGGCGCGGACTTCGCGAAGGGTTCGCGGTACATGGACGGGGGCGGGAGCGAGGACCTGACCGTCGTTCGTCGGATCGGCAACAGTTTCCTCACCGGCATCGTCAACATTCTGTTCGGGGTCGATCACACGGATCTGTGCTACGGCTACATGGCGTTTTGGCGCCGATGCTTGCCGCAGCTTGCGGTCGACTGCGTCGGCTTCGAGGTCGAGACGCTGCTGACGCTGCGTGCTGCGCGAGCCAAACTCACGGTCGCGGAGGTCCCGAGCGTCGAGCGGAAGCGTCTGCACGGCGTCAGCAACCTGCGCCCCGTGCGCGATGGATTGCGGGTGCTGCGCACGATCCTGCGCGAGCGCGTGCGACGAAGCAGGATCGCCGAACACGCACCGGCATGGGCCGCGATCACTGGCGAATTGGTCGAGGCGACGCCGGCGTCGACCGACGAAATCGCGGTAGCCAGTTCCTTGAAACTCGCATAGCGGTCGGCGAGTCGGGCGCCGGTAGGCGGCGCATGCATCGCCGCCGCCCGGCGCGCTCGGTGCCGCGACATCGCCGAGGCTCCTGCCGGCCGTGATGACAGTCCGCCGAGAAATCCGTGGGCTCCGAACGGGTTGGCGCGCCTCTTTCAGCGTACGGCGCGGTCCGGCGTCGCGCACCAGGCGCCGCGTTTGCGCGATGTGCGCTGGAAACGGGGGGGGGGGGGGGGCTACCGAGACCCCCGGCTGATGCGCCGGATGCGTGCCGCATCACGCGACGCGCAGCGGGCGGGCCTTCGACAGCCCCGTCGCCCGTGTGCGGCCCCGCCGGAGCGGAGTCTCGACGTGCCCGTGTCGGCTACGCCTCCTGCGCCGGTCGGGCTCGCGGCCCGCGGTGTTCGTGGTGGCGGTGTCGCAGCCGAGCAGCGGACATCATTCAGACGACGTTGATGCCGGTTCGTCATGCGCGGGTGCGACGGCATGGGAGTTGGAAGCTGATTGTTTGCACGGCGCCGCTGCCCGTCGCGCTGGCCAGTGCGACGCTGACGCGTGTTCGCAGACCCACGCAGGCGAGACGAACACTGACGGGCACGACCGCGAAGTAGTAGCTGGGCAGGGTGAGGTGACCGGTTGCCGCGTCCGCCGGTGAACCACTGCCGCGAGTCTGGGTGGCCACCGTCCAGACATAGCCCTGGCTGACGTGGGTGTGATTGTCGACCTTGAACGCAAACCGCACCGCCGCGCTCGCGCGCTGGCTCCCCGGGTACGTCGGGTTGACGAAGTGACCGGGCCCCGATTGTTGAGCCACTCGCTATGCGAGCGATAGCTGGTGTCGGTTGAGCCAGACCTCGACGAACTCGACCGGGGTGAGCCAGCCGTGTGCGCTGTGTGGCCTGTTGATGTTGTAGTCGATTCTCCAGTCCTCGAGAAGGACCCGGGCCTCGAGTCGGGTCTCGAAGCGCTGGCTGTTCAG
>Ga0307374_10006531_pt1 | contig 18274 bp, 17 predicted proteins | sample OX3MG_FD_202532 | JGI IMG/M metagenome (GOLD analysis project Ga0307374, IMG submission 202532) | Soil microbial communities from Risofladan, Vaasa, Finland - OX-3 | ecosystem: Environmental > Terrestrial > Soil > Coastal area > Acid sulfate soil | place: Finland: Risofladan, Vaasa | collected...
GTCGATCTGAAGGGTGGTCACGTGATAGATGCCCTTCGCGATTTGCTCGACGGGGGCGAAAGTGAGCCATTGGAGCTGCACGATGAGGTTGATGAACGCGAAAACAGCGAGCACCACCCAGCGATAGCCGTAGACCGTGACTTTTTTCGTTTCGTCCATAGAACCCAGACCTCCCGCGGATTCGCCGATGTGCGAAGAGGATACCCCATGGACTGGAGTTGCGCAACTTTGGAAGGCGCCGGCCGCGATCAGCCCCGAAAGCGGTGTCCCGGCGGCGGGAGGCTACTCTTGGCTCGTTTGGATGTGCTTGACGCTCTCTTCGGCGTGGACGGTGTAGCGCCCGACTACCAGGCCCTGGTCGCTCACGACGATCTCATAGTCGGTAACCACGAGATCGCCGTGCACCAGGGAGCTTCCCCGAACCATAACCGTCTCCGCGCCGGTCTGGGAATAGAACGACGGGATCGGATTGCCATGCTTGAGCTTGTGCCATTCGCTCGAGAGGTTGGAGATGATCTCTCGGCCGGGGTTCTTCATGCCCCTAGGCTATCAAGCCCCGAATCCTCCCGTCAAGCGCGGCCTGGTCTGCGGTGAAGGAAGCGAGCCCGGCAAGATTGAGCAGGGTGTCGATTGCGAGCTCTCCCCGCCGAATGGCTTCCGCCCAGCGAGCATGCCGGGGGATCTTGCCCTCCGAAGCGAGAAAGCCCTTGGCCTCCGGGGAAAGGTCGGGGAACATGTCCGCGCACCCGAGCTCGCGAGCCCGCGCAGCGACTCCCGTACCGCTTTCCGGCGGCTCCCTGTCCAGGCTGTCGGCAAGGGCAAGGACCTTGTCCGAGACTTCCCAGAGCTTCTCGAGACCGATCTCTTTCATGCTCACCCCGGAAGCCACGGTGATTGGATACTCCTCGGCGAGCCGGGAGGCGAAGTCGCCCGAGAGTCCGGTCCGCGCCTTCTCGACGACCGCCGTCGGAATGGTGAAGACGTCGATCCCGGCGAGCGCTTCAATCTGGTCGGCGCTCCGAATGCTCGCGCCGATCTGCCGCGTCGGCTCGCGGTGGCGGGCACTCAAGCTTCGCACTATCTTCTGGCTCGAAAGAGTGGCCTTCTCGCCCACGAAGGCGCCGTCGCCGAGCTTGTTGTCGGAGAGGTAAGAGCCGAGCCGGCCGAGAAAAACGTTGACGTAATTCGGCTTGGCGACTGCGGTCACTATTGCATTCTGGCGGGCGGAGAACTCGAGGGTAAAGTTTACGGGAATGCCCGCTTCGCGCAGCTTTCGGGCACCGAGCAAGCCGGTAGCAGTCAGCGGGACCTTGACGATGAAGTGATCCGGCGAGATCTCGTGGAAGCGCTTTCCGTACTCCAGAATCCCTGCAAGGTCATCCGCGAGATCGGTGTGGAGCTCGACGCTCACTTTTCCGCCAAAGCGCTGCACGAGCCTGAGACCGTGCCGCGCGTTCAGGACAAAAGCGATGTCGAGAACCCGCTCACCCAGGGGCAGCCCCGAAAGAACCTTGTTTGCCTTCGTGATGAAGGAGTCATAGATGCCCTTCTGCACTTCCTTGTTGAGAAGAGTGTTGTTCGTGGTAAGCGCGGTCATCTCGGCAGTCCAGAGCTTTGCCGCCTCGTCGATGTCGCCCGTATCGAGCCAGATTTCGGAGCCTGTCGCGCGCAGTTTCCTCCAAAAATCGTCCTTGGGCGCGGCAAGCCGCCCCGTATCCGGACCCAGGTCGCTCAACGCGAGCTCTTTAAGACTCCGTGCGACCGCAGTGTCGCCTGCAATCATGTTTCTTACCTCTCTCGATTCTGAGATGTGACTGTAGCTAATGTAACCAATTCAGACAGGAATGGCTGCGCTGAGGAAACGAGATGGAAACGTCCGTCGCCACGCGGCGGAGAGGTCGCCCTACTCGGCGGAGCGGCTTTCGTGGGTGCCGAGGAATGTCACGAGGGTCTCCGCGTCCTTCTCGCGAAAGCTCATGAAACTGATGGCGGTGGTGTAGCCCTCGTCCTCTTCGGTCGACCGCAGCACGATCCCTTCGCAGTTTATGGTGTGGCCGTCCGCTCCAACCGGAACGTTTATCGCAAGGAAAACCGTGGTGTAGGGCTCGATATAGGTGTCGGTGGTGCAGAGTAGCCCGGTCTTGCTGATATTAAGGCCCTTGGCGTTCACGTAGGATTCCCTTCCGTAGGACAGCTCGATGACGTGCTCGATCGAAAAACGCCGCGACCGTCTTCGCTCCTGTGCCATATTCCGCTGGAAGCTCCTTTGCTTCCATGCCACTATAACGCCAAATGGTTGAACTGTCAAAAAATCGGGGAGGGGGTGGACCGAGGGCAAAAAAAAGGCAGGAAAAAGTGGGAAGCTAGGAAACAACCCGGTTCTTCCTGCCTAAATACTTTCATTGCTGAAAGCTCAAACGTTTTTACATTGCATTGCCGCGACTTTTTTACTTAACGGCACTTTTTGAAATACGTGTCGGAACAGCGAGGCGCCTCTCCACGAGGCGTGAGCCCTGCCTTTCCGGCATCCTAACAAACCTTAGCTCGTTAGTAAAGGAAATGTACCGAACTCTGCGGCGGTTGTCAAGAGTCGGGTCGTAAAAAAACTCCTCCCCCAAAGGGGCAGTCCCCCGGCCGGTGGACCACTCAAGGCCGCCTATCCCGATAATAACTACCGGCGCAACTCGCCTGGGTCAAGAAATTATAGTCGGATCCGCAGAGATCGCCCCGTTGCCTCCCCGGTCTCCGCACCCCGCCTCACCGCAGCTGCCGCGCCTTGCGGCTCGCGCTTGACGAAACCGCTCGTTCCGTAGTTTGTTTGTCGGATTGGCAGTGAAGGGTGACAGCAGCATTCGTGACTACCTCGAAGCAAGAGTCTCGACGGACAGCGAAGGGATAAACCATCGAATCTTCGCGCAACTGTCCTCCTACGTAAGGAAGATCGAGCGGCCGGTCATCCTGGACCTCGGCGCCGGAACCGGCGCCATGATCCGCCGGATAGTGAGCTCGGCCGCGCTTGCAAACCCCGTCTTCTACGGCCTTGACGCCAACAGGGACCTTCTCGAGGAGGCCCGGCGGCAGATCGCCCTCCTTCTCGAAGAGATGGGCTTTTCCGTCAAGGGCGGCGATCAACTCATCCTCGCAGCCAAGGACAAGCGCTCGGTCGAAGTGCACCTCATGGCCGGGGACCTTCTCGATGAGAAGCTTCAGGCCTCCCTCGAGAAGCTCTCCTTCGCGGGGGTGACGACCCATGCCTTCATGGATCTCGTCCCAATCGATTCGACCGTCGCTATTGTAGCGCGCCTCCTCGAGAAGGGAGGGTTCTTCTATTCGACTATCAACTACCACGGAACGACCGAGCTTCTCCCCCTCTTCGAGGATCGGAGCTTCGAAGAGGGGCTTCTTTCGACCTACAATCGCTCGATGGACGAGCGGCGGCTCGGCTCCCGGCCCGAGGGCGGGAGCCGTACGGGCGCTCTTCTGTACGGGGCAGTCGCCGGCCATGACTTCAAGATCACCGGCTTCGGGAGCTCCGACTGGTCGATCTTCCCCTGGAACGAGAGCTACACCCCGGCCGAGGAGACCTTCCTCAATTCGCTGCTTCTCACCATCTACGAGGAGGGCCTCCGCCACCCAAATATCGATAGCTACGCCCTCGCGGCGTGGTACGCAGCCCGAAGCGATTCCGTCGAGCGGAAGGGACTTTCCCTCCTCACCCACCACACTGACCTTCTAGCCGTGAAGAGATAGGGGCCGGAGGTCCAGCTTGACGGCTCCGCCGCCCCGCACGTAGACTAGTTCTCACTGCATCACGACTCACAGCCTACAGCGTAAGAGGAGGGGCTCAAAGTGGATGATCCACAGGACGTGTCGACCCTCAGTCCAGGCGACTCCAACACGGTGGCTGCGGCAAGGGACGCTCTAAGCGACCAGAAGCGGGTAACTCCGATCAGAAGGCTGCTGCCGTTCCTCGGCCCGGCCTTCATTGCAAGCGTCGCCTACATCGATCCGGGCAACTTCGCGACCAACATTCAGTCCGGCTCCCAATTCGGGTACCTCCTCGTTTGGGTCATCGTAGCGAGCAATCTCATGGCCATGGTCATCCAAAGCCTCTCGGCGAAGCTGGGAATCGCCACGGGCTCGAATCTGGCGGAGCATTGCCGCCGAAGATTCCCCAGGCCGGTCGTGTACGGGATGTGGGTCCTCATGGAGTTCATGGCGATTGCCACCGATCTGGCGGAGTTCATCGGCGCGTCTCTCGGTTTCGAGCTGGTTTTCGGGGTTCCCCTCATCATCGGGGGCATCCTGACCGGAATCACGACTTTTTTCATCCTCGCCTTGGAGCGCTACGGCTTTCGCCGGCTGGAAGCGCTCATCACCGCCTTCGTTGCGGTCATCGCAGTGAGCTATCTTGTCGAGACGATCCTCGACCGGCCGGAGTGGAAGAGCGTTCTTTTCCATGCGGTAGTCCCGCAGTTCAGCGGCACCGAGAGCATCCTGCTCGCGACCGGCATCGTGGGCGCGACGGTCATGCCCCACGTCGTCTTTCTCCACTCGGCGCTCACCCAGGGGCGCATCGTCGTGCGCGACGCGAAGCGGTTGAAGAGGCTGTTCCGATTCGAGCTTGTCGACGTGGTAGTCGCCATGGGGATTGCGGGCCTCGTCAACGCTGCGATGTTGGTAATGGCAGCCTCGACCTTCCATACCCACGGCTTTACGCAGATTGCCACCATCCCGGATGCCTCCAAGACCCTTGAGCCGCTCCTCGGCCCGGCGGCAAAGGTGATCTTCGGGATATCCCTCCTAGCCTCGGGCCTCTCCTCCTCAACCGTGGGGACCAGCGCCGGCCAGGTCATCATGCAGGGCTTCATTCAAAGGCGCATCTCGGTCTGGATTCGCCGCCTTGTGACGATGGTGCCGTCGCTCGTGGTGATCGCTGTCGGCCTCGACCCGACCCGCACCTTGGTGATCAGCCAGGTGGTCTTGAGCTTCGCTCTGCCTTTCGCTATCGTCCCTCTGGTTATCTTCACGAGCCGCAAGGAGATAATGGGAACACTCGTCAACAAGAAGACGACGACGCTTCTTGCCTCCGTGGTCGCATTGCTGATCCTGGGTTTGAACGTTTACCTTCTCTATCAAACGTTCGGGGGGGGATGACCTTGTTTAGCCATATCCTGGTTCCCTTGGACGGGTCGGAGATGGCGGAGTCGGCTCTGCCGGCCGCCGCATTCCTGGCGGAGCTGTTCGAGGCATCCGTCACGTTGATCCACGTCGTCGAAGAGCATGCCCCGAGCGAGGTCCACGGCGAGCATCATCTCACCCGGGTCAAGGACGCGGAGGACTATCTCGGCCGCACCGCGCAAGGCCGCTTCAAAGCCTCGGTCAAGGTCGACTGCCACGTTCACGCTACCTTGGTTACCGACGTCGCCCGCGCCATCGTCGACCATCAGACCGAGTTCGACCACGATCTCATCGTCATGTGCACCCACGGGCGCAGCGGCGTCAACAACCTGCTTCTCGGCAGCATCGCACAGAAGGTCATCACCCACGGCACCGTTCCGGTCTTGATAGTCCGGCCGTTCCCGGACCAAGCGGTGAAGTTCTCCATCTCTCCGATACTAGTGCCGCTCGACGGGCGTGTTGAGCATGAAGTGAGCTTGAGCGTCGCGAAGGAGCTGTCCGCCGCCGTGAAGGGGTCCGTGCACCTTCTCATGGTCATCCCCACTTTCACCACCCTTGCGGGGAGGATGGCGGCACCGAGCCGCTTCCTTCCCGGCACGACCGAAAGGCTGCTCGACATGGCGGCGGAAGAGGCGGTTGCCTACATCGAAGGCAGGAGGCCGCTGGTCGCGGGGGAGGGCGTGGCGGTGACCACCGCCGTCGAGCGCGGCGAGCCGGCCCACGTGATCTCGAGGAGCGCCGAGCGAACCGGATCCCGCCTCATCATCCTCGGTACCCACGGCAAGGCCGGCATCGATGCGATCGCCGAGGGAAGCGTGGGCAGCCGGGTGTCGAGTCAGGTCTCCGCACCGGTGCTGCTGATCCCGCTTCCAGGTGACGAGCCCCCCTGACCGGCCGCGCTTTTCACCCGGGCAGGGAATCCATGCGCTGCGCACTCCGAGGTGCCGCGGGCCCGCTTGACGGCTCCCGAGGAGCCAGGTATCTTATATGTGAACACTTATTCACATGATGAACACTACCAAGCGTGCCGCCACAGATTCTTCCCCGACGGAATGCACTGTAGAGGCCGTGCACCCTGAGTCGGTGAGGCGCGTGGCGCAGACCCTTCCCTCCGACGAGGCACTCCACCGCCTGGCCGATTTTTTCAAGATCTTGGGCGACCCAACCCGCATCAGGATAGTCCAGGCGCTCTTCATCTCGGAGCTCTGCGTCTGTGACATCGCCTCGCTGCTGCACGTCGGACGCTCGGCGGTCTCGCATCAGCTTGCGACCCTTCGCCAGGCCAATCTCGTCGCCTACCGGCGGGCGGGGAAGACCATCTACTACCGCTTACGCGACGAGCACGTCAAGCTGATCGTCGACCAGGGTCTCGAGCACACCACGGAGTAGCCGGTACATGGAAGCAACCCTGCAACTCAGGCTCCCGCTCCTCCTTCCCGACGTCGTCGACCGCCGCGATCAATGCATCGACCGGCTCACCGAAGAGATCCGCGCCAACAGGGGCGTGGCGCAGGCGCACGTCGACGAGCGGGACGACGAGGCGGTGCTCTGCATGCACTACGACCCTGACTTGATCCCCCTCGCTCGCCTGGAGCGGATCGCCCGCGAGGTCGGAGCCCAGATAACCCGCCGCTACGGCCACCTGCGCCTCACGGTCGGCGGCATGGGCTGCAACGCCTGCGCCACGAGCATCGAGCACGTAATCGGTCGCACGCAGGGCGTGCTCAACGTCTCAGTGAGCTATGCCGCCGAGCAGATGCGGGTGGAGTACGATTCTGCGCTCGTCAGCCCCGAGCGGATCCTCCGCCGGGTTAAGGCGATGGGCTATGAGGTCGACGCACGAGACGGGCGGCGCGCGGCGCTCCGCGACCACTGGCGGCTCGCTCTCTCGCTTCTCTCCGGCCTTGCCCTCGCAGTCGGATTTGGAGGGGCGGCGAGCGGGATCTTAAGCCAGCCGGCCTCGCTCATCGCCTACGCCGTCGCCTACCTTGCAGGCGGATGGAACGCGACACGGCAAGGGATCGCCTCCGCGCTCCATCTCGAGCTCGACATCGACTTCCTCATGGTCGTGGCGGCCGTGGGAGCGGCGGTCCTCGGCGAGTATCCGGAGGGCGCCATTCTTCTTTTCCTATTCAGCCTCGGCCATTCGCTGGAGCATTACGCCCTGGGACGCGCCCGCACCGCAATCGGGGCTCTCGGGCGCCTTCTGCCCCGCACCGCATGGGTTGTTCGGGACGCGCAAGCGATCGAGCTTCCCGTGCAGGAGATCCAGCGCGACGATCGGGTGACCGTGCGACCGGGCGAGCGGATGCCGGTCGACGGGGTTGTCGTCTCCGGGGCCTCGGCCGTAGACGAGGCGACGCTCACCGGAGAGAGCGTACCGAAGGAGAAGAGCGCCGGCGAGCCGGTCTATGCAGGGACTGTCAACGGAAGCGGGGCCCTCGAGATCCGCGTGACGAAGCTCGCGAAGGACACCATGCTCGCCAGAATCGTGACGTTGGTGGAGGAGGCACAGACCCAGAAGTCGCGAGCGCAGCTCTTCACGGAACGTTTCGAGCGCATCTTCGTGCCGGCGGTGCTGGCAGCGGTAGCTCTCGCCGCAGCGGTACCGGCCCTGGTCGGTTGGCTTCCGGTCGGGGAATCGATCATGCGGGCGCTGACCCTCCTGGTGGCGGCTTCACCCTGCGCCCTCGCCATCGCGACCCCTGCGACGGTGCTCGCAGCGATAGCCCAAGCGGCGCGCAACGGTGTCCTCATCAAGGGGGGACTCCACCTGGAGTCCCTCGGCCGGATAGAGGCAATCGCCTTCGACAAGACGGGGACCATTACCACGGGAAAGCTTGCCGTCACGGATGTGATCCCGCTTGACGGAAGAAGCGAGACCGAGCTCATCGCCCTGGCGGCGGCCGTGGAGCGCTCCTCGACGCATCCCTTTGCCCGCGCACTCCTGGGAGAGGCGCAGGCGCGCTCGATTGCTCCCTCGCTCCTTACCAGGATGGGGGTGGCCGACGTCCGCTCGGAGGCGGGGCGCGGGCTGCGCGCCCGGGTCGACGGACAGGCTGTCCTTCTCGGCAGCCGCCGTCTCTACGCCGATTCGCCGCTCATCACGCCGGAGGTAGAGGAGTGGATCGCACGACTCGAGGCAGCCGGAAAGTCGACCATGATCGTCGGCTCCGAAGATTCGCTCTTCGGACTCTTGGCCTTTTCCGACCGCCCCCGATCCGAAACCGCCGCAACCTTGCGCCGGCTTCGGTCGATGGGGATCCGCCACCTCGCCCTCCTCACCGGGGACAATCGGGTGGTCGCAGCTTCCGTGGCTCGCGAGGTCGGCATGGACGAAGGGAGGGGGGGACTGCTTCCTGAGGACAAGGTAGAGGAGCTGAAGAGGCTCGTCGCCACCTACGGGACGGTCGCCATGGTCGGCGACGGAGTTAACGACGCCCCTGCGCTCGCCGCCGCATCGGTCGGGATCGCGCTCGGCGCGAGCGGGACCGACGTCGCGCTCGAAACCGCCGATGTGGCGCTCATGTCGGACGAGATCCCGCGGCTACCCTTCGCGATTGGGATCGCCCGAAAGGCGTCCGCCATCATCAAGGCGAATACCGCCATTGCGCTTGGGGTGATCGCTCTCCTTTCCCCGGCAGCGCTCCTCGGATTCGCCTCGATGGGGCTCGCCGTGCTCATTCACGAAGGGAGCACGCTGCTCGTCGCCGCGAATGCGCTGCGGCTCCTCAGCTACAGAGATCAGGGCCGAACTTAGGGGTTGGCCCGCGCGGGCTCGGGCGGAGCTTTTTCCGGCTTCGTCGGCACCGGGGTGACCGGCACCTTCCCTGAGATCTCGTCGGCGGTCGCCTTTCGAACGCTCACGATCTGAACGTCGAAGACGAGGTTCTTGCCGGCAAGGGGATGGTTCATGTCGACGGTGACAGTATCCTTGTCAACCTTGACGATTCGCACCGGCATCGGACCCTGCGGACCCTGGGTCATGAACTCCATTCCCGCTTTTACCTCTTCGCCCTTCGGAAACTTGTCGCGAGGCACCTGTATCACGAGACTCGCCTCGTGGGGACCATAGGCCTCCGCAGCCGGGACTTGGATTGTTTTCTTCTCTCCTGCCTTCATCCCCATCATTCCCGCCTCGAGACCGGGGATGATGTTGTGCTCGCCGATCAGCACGGTAATCGGCTGCTTGCCAGTGGTGGTTCCGAACTCCGTTCCATCGCTGGTCTTTCCGGTGTAGTTGAAGGTCACGACCGTGTCCTTCGCAACCGGGAGATTGGCAGCGCATCCTGAAAGCGCAAGTGCGAGAATCGAGAAAAGGAAAAGCGGGAAGAGTGCCCTTCTCATGTATCACCTCAAGTGGTCCGATAAGGCGGCAGTATACACGGAATGCGGACTTTGGACAGCCCCGCTGCCTCACGACTTGGAGAGGAGCACCACGAGCGACGTTGCTTCGACTGGGTAGGAGCTCTGATCGCCAAGATCGGCCTCCCGTCCGGGAGGGACGATGTCGTCGGGGGCCTCCCGCGCAGTGTCGATCACGCGGAACCACCGTCTGTTTTCGGACGCCTCACAGATCCTGAAGGAAACCGCACGGTCGGTGGCATTGAACATCATGAAGAAGTCGTTGTCATCGCGATCCCCGAGAATGTCGGCCTTGCTTCCGTCGATGCGGAGTGCAAGGAGCTTGTCCAGCTCGCTCCAGTCGGGAAGCTCACCCTCCTCGTCGTACCAGGTGACGTCGGGGATGGCATTGTAGCCTTTGTCGAGCCCGGTATAGAACTCCGGCCGGAGAAAGGCGAGATGGCGGCGCCGGAAGGCGACAAGCTCCGAAAAGAAACGGACAAGGCTCCGGTTCCGGTCCACGAGCGCCCAATCGAACCAGGAGACTACGTTGTCCTGGCAGTAGGCGTTGTTGTTGCCAGCTTGAGTCCGGCCGAACTCGTCGCCGCCGAGGATCATCGGGGTTCCAAGCGAGAGCAGAAGCGTAGCGGCAAGATTTTTGACCTGACGCTGTCGAATCTGGACGATATGTGGATCGTCGGTCGGTCCCTCGGCGCCGTGGTTGCTCGCATAGTTCTGGTCATTCCCGTCCCGGCTGTCCTCCCCATTCCATTCGTTATGCTTACGGCTGTAGCTCACGAGATCGTTCAAGGTGAAGCCGTCATGGGAGGTCACAAAGTTGATGCTGTGGAAGGGCTTCCGCCCATCGCGAAGGTAAAGATCCGAGCTCCCCGTGAGCCGCGTGGCAAGATTCGCCGTCACCTTGTCGGGAGAGAGCCAGAAGCGACGGACGTCGTCTCGGAAGCGATCGTTCCATTCGGCCCAGCGACCGCCGGGAAACCATCCCACCTGGTAGGCCCCTGCGGCATCCCAGGCCTCGGCGATGATTTTAGTGTTTCGCAGGACTGGATCCTCTGCGATGCGCTCGACCACCGGGGGATTTTCCATCAGCCGCCCCTTCTGGTCGCGCCCGAGAACCGAGCCGAGATCGAAGCGGAAGCCGTCGACGTGCATGTCCACGACCCAGTAGTGGAGGCAGTCCATGATTAGGCTACGCACGACGGGATTGTTGCAGTTGAAGCTGTTGCCGCAGCCCGAGTAATTCTTATAGTGGCGCTTGTCCTCGGCTAGGATGTAGTAGGTCCGGTTGTCGATGCCGCGAAAGCAGAGGGTAGGGCCACCCTCGTCGCCCTCGGCGGTGTGATTGAATACGACATCGAGGATCACCTCGATCCCCTCGCGGTGGAGGGTCCTGACCAGCTCCTTGAACTCCCGCACCTGCCCGCCCCTCGTCTGATCGCTTGCGTAGCTCCGTTTCGGGGAGAAAAAGGAGACCGTGCTGTAGCCCCAGTAGTTCGTAAGCGCCTCTCCGGTTAGGGGATTGCGCCGCTTGATCTCATTCTCGTTGAACTCCTGGATCGGCAGGAACTCCAGGGCGGTTACCCCGAGCGAGCGAAAGTAGGGGATCATCTCGACGACCCCGGCGAAGGTGCCGGGGTGGCGTGCCTTGGCCGACCGGTCCATGGTAAGCCCGCGAACGTGGGTCTCGTAGATGACGCTGAAGCGCAGGGGATTGTTCAGGGGACGGTCGTCCTGCCAATCGAACTCGTCGCCGACGACGATGCCCTTCGGGGAGGGAAAGGCACCCGTCGTCGCTTTCGCATAGGGGTCGAGGAGAGGGATCCGTCGGTCGAAACGGTGACCGTGCTCGGGGTCCCAAGGCCCGTCGACGCGAAAGAGGTAGAGCTGCCCCTCACCGACGCCCTCGACCAGGATATGCCACACGTCGCCGGTGCGGTTTCTGGCAGGATCGAATCCTATCTCGTGCCGGGGCTCGCTGTCGAGCTCATTGTCGTACAGCAGGAGCGAGACCGCGGTCGCGTGGCGGCTGAAGAGAGCAAATTGTGTCCCGGATGGGAGGATGGTAGCTCCGAACGGTATAGGCTTTCCGGCGCCGGTTCCGATCATCTCTCTTCGACGACAGGATTACGCAGCACACCGATCTTCTCGATCTCTACCTCGACGACATCCCCATCCTGCATTCGACCGACGCCGCTCGGGGTGCCGGTTGTAATGATATCCCCCTCTTCGAGGGTGAAGTTCCGCGACACAAAAGCGAGTATAGCGCCAATCCCCCAGATCATGTGCCGGGTGTTCGAGTGTTGAACCACCTTCCCGTTGAGACGGCATGAGACATCGAGGGACTGGGGGTCGCCGATGTCCGCGGCGAGAACGATGCGCGGTCCGATCGGACCGAAGGTGTCGAGGGACTTGCCGCGAAACCAGCCGCTCCGATCTCCGGTCTGGAGATTGCGCTGGCTGACATCGTTCATGCAGGTGTAGCCGAAGATGTGCTCGAGGGCCTCGTCCTCGGCTACGTTCTTGCAGCGATCGGCTACCAGAAAGGCGAGCTCGCCCTCGTAGTCGACCCTTGGGTCATCGAAGGCATAGTCACGAAGAAAGGCGGGTATCACGATCGCATCCCCCGCAGGGATCAAGACATTGAGCGTCTTCGGAAAGAGCACCGGCTCCTTGGGTATCTCCTGCGTGAACCCCTGCACCTTCACCGAGTGGCTCTCGGCGATGTGGTCGCGATAGTTCAAGCCCATCGCTATGATCTTGGTTGGATGCAATGGATAGCGTTCCGCCCGGTTCGCGATAGGCAGGCTGAACATGTGGTCCTCCGTTTCTATGATGCGGAAAAAACAAGACGCATCTTAACACGGAAACGGAGGGATCAACAAGGTTTAGTAGAATTTGCCCCACGCGAGTCGCACACCGACGACCGGTGTGTAGGAAAAGAAGGCTTGAAAGGCGGGACCGGGCACGAGATTCCCGGCAACCTGGTAGCCGGCGTAGACCACCGGCATGAGCCAGCGGGTTATCGGCAGCCCGACCTCGAGACTGAGCTCCTCGGAGGCGCAAAAGAATCCCCGGCCCCGGTCATACTGGTCGACGCCGGTATAGATGCCGCCGAAGCCCGTCCAGCTTACGATCGAGATCTGGATCGGGAGCCGCAGGATTCTGACGCCCGAGATGACCCCGCCGAAGCCGCCGACGGCGCCGGATTCGCCCGTCGGATCGGCGATGACGTAGCCGAAGCCGCCGCTGATCATGTGGTCGCGCACGCCGTATCCATAGCCGCCGTAATACGCAAGACCGTAGTTGTTGTTGACCACCCGCACACTCTCGAGAAAGGGGTAACTTGCGGTCTGAAAGCCGCAGGTAACCCCGCCTGCGCCGTCAGCGACGGTGCCGACAAGCGGCGCCGTCGACAGAAGGAGCGCGAGAAGAAAACCCTTTGCCATGATGAGCCTCGTTTCGTAGTGATAGTACCTAGTCGAACACCGGGGGCTGGGTGGGATGTCACTCAAGGCAATGGGGGTTTCGCCCGCTCCGTCTGCCGTCCGCCGCGGTGTACACGCCCAGCGTAATCGGCTACTATCTCGGCTCGGAGGAAAAAGGCGTGGCCAAAAACACCATTTCACTGATTGTCGTGCTTGGAATCATTGGTCTGATCGTAGGATACTTCATCTTCGCAAAGAGCGGATCGAGCTACCTGCCGGTCAACGAGATCATTGGCGCGAAAGCGAACAATCTGGGGCAGGGGATCGGCAACCTCTTCCACGGGGTCGACCTCGCGGAGGTCCGCTCGAATATCCTCTATAGCGGACTCGCAGGCGCCGGCCTCGGGCTGGTCATTGGCATTCTGAGCCGCCGCCGGTAGAAACCACCGACGCCAGAAGCCGCCCTTCCGCGTCGGAAGAGCCGGACGCCCGCCCCGCGTCCCGAGCGACCCGTCGCGGCAAGCATCCTCGCCCGGGGCGCCTTTTTTCAGTATAATCTGACTGCGCGAAATTTCAAAAAGACAGGAGGCAGAGATGCCAAAGCTTACCTATCTCGGCCATTCGGCTTTCCTCATCGAGGGGTCGAAGGCGCGCCTGATCATCGATCCCTTCCTTTCCGGTAACCCGAAGGCCCCCAAGAAGCCCGAGGACATCAAGGTCGACTACGTGCTGCTATCCCACGCCCACGGCGATCATTTGGGCGATGCCATCGCCATCGCAAAGGCCAACAAGGCCACGGTTGTCGCGCCCTTCGAGCTTGCCGGCTACTGCGAGTCCAAGGGGACCCTGATCCATCCGCTCCACATCGGCGGCGGCTTCAACTTCCCCTTCGGCCGGATCAAGCTCACCATCGCACACCACGGCTCGGTCACTCCCGACGGGGTCTACGGTGGCAGCCCCTGCGGCTTCCTGGTGACGATGGACGGCAAGACGCTGTATCATTCGGGCGACACGGCCCTGTTCTACGACATGAAGCTCATCGGCGAGATGAATGCGATCGACGTCGCACTCCTACCGATCGGCGACAACTTCACGATGGGGATCCCCGACGCGGCCAAGGCCGCCGAGCTCCTTTCCGCCCGGGTGGCGGTGCCCATGCACTATGACACCTTCGACCTTATCAAGGCCGATCCGAACGAGTTCGTAAAGCAGGCCGCGGCGAAGGGCCGAAAGGCTCAGGTCGTCCCGGTGGGCGGGACTCTGGAATACTGACCGGGAGCGCCCTCCCTATCGGAAAGAGGCCCGTGACCGAGCCTGCCGCCGTAAGGTAAGGCACGGGCCTCTCGGCTCCCGGGAGGGTGCAGCAATGACCAAGGCCCTGCGGGCCGAGCTCTTGCTTGTCTTGATGACCGTCATCTGGGGTGGAACCTTCGTCGTCATCAAGACCGGACTGGCTGATGCCTCCCCCTTCCTCTTCCTTTCTCTGCGATTCGGTGTTGCCCTGCTGATCGGCTGCGCCATTTGGCTCGTTCCTCTGCGACGGGCCCTTTCTCGCGGTCTCTCCCGCAGGACAATTGTCCACGGTGCGGTGCTGGGCATTCTGATGTTCGGCGGGTACGGAAGTCAGACCTTCGGCTTGCAGTACACCACGGTCGCCAAGTCGAGCCTCTTCACCTACAGCTTTGCCCTGCTTACGCCGCTCCTCCAGTACCTCATAGCCCGGAAACGGCTGGCGGTCCGAAACCTCGCAGGGCTCGCGATTGTGGTCGCAGGGATGTACCTGTTCACCTCGCCCGCGGCGGGATCCCTCAACATCGGCGACTGGGTCACCCTGGGCGGTGCAGCGGTCTTTGCTTTCTACATAGTCTATCTCGACCGCTACTCCAGCGAAGGCGATCCCGTCGTTCTGACGCTCCTCCAGTTCGCAACGACCGCCGCACTCGCCCTCCTTTCTTCGCTCGTTCTCGAGCGGCCTCACGCCGCATGGAACGGCCACCTCTTCTTTGCGATCGGTTATCTCAGCATCCTAGGCAGCGTGGTGGCGGTGTACGTGATGAGCCGATTCCAGAAGGACACCACCCCCACGAAGGCCGTCATTATCTATGCGCTCGAGCCGCTTTTCTCGGTGGCTTTCGGCTACCTCCTCCTGAAGGAGACTCTCGATCTCAAGATGATCGCCGGCGGGCTCTTGATTCTGACAGGGGTTCTCACCTCGGAGCTTTGGGCTCAGGGAAGAGGGCGCCCCCTTGAAAAGAGCAGGGGCGAGAGTCTACAGTAATTGAACGCCAACACCTTACCGTCCTCACTGGATTGCCGCCGCGGGTGAGGTGGGCGGCAGGGGGTACCCTCCATGACTAGTTGTCCGAACTGCGGCTTCGACCTCAATGGGGACGGAGTATGCACCGTGTGCGGCTACGGGAAGCAGCCCGGACCGGCGGCCGCCGCCCGGCGCCTGTCGTGGCCGGTCTGGATATCGATCGCGGCGACGGCGTTGGCCGTTGCGGTAATCCTGTTCGTCGCAATCGGCGGCAGGCGTTCGGCGACGGTTCCGGCATCGGCGGCGCAAGCATTGTCAGCCTCCGCTCCGCCGGCACCCTCCGGCACCGACTCGACCCGAAACTCCGCCGCTTCCGACCACCAGATGGTCAACCTCACGGCGGACCCGCCGCTCGACAGCAAGGCGGACTACGTCCAGTGGATGCTCCAGCACACAAGCGAAAAGGAGCCCTACCTCAGCGAAAAGTGGGAACGGACTCAAGAGGCGCTCGCGCGCGGAGACATCAAGCACAAGCGCGTTCTCATGGCGTTCCTGCTCACCCCACGCCAGAGCTTCGTCCGCCGCTACAACCTTGCTCGAGCCTACGCCGACGCGGCCATACCGATCGGCTACGGCCAGACGATCTCCGGGCCCCACATCGTGGCGCGCATGACCGACGCGCTCGATCCCCAGCCGGACCAGAAGGTCCTCGAGATCGGAACCGGGTCGGGCTACCAGTCGGCCTTTCTGTCGGAGCTCTCGAACCATGTCTACACGATCGAGATCGTCAAGCCGCTGTACGAAGAGACCGACGCCATCTACACCGCAGCCTACGGCGAGTATCCGATGTACCGGAATATCCACCGGCTCCACGCCGACGGCTATTACGGCTGGCCGGAGCACTCCCCCTTCGACCGAATCATCGTCACCGCGGCAATCGATCACATCCCGCCGGATCTCCTCAAGCAGCTTGCCCCCGACGGCGTGATGGTAATCCCGATCGGCCCCCCCTCCGGCCAAGTGGTGCTGAAAATAACCAAGATTGTCGAACCCGACGGCACGGTGAAACTCGAGCGGGAGGACATCTATCATGGGGCAGCCAAGAAGATCTTCGTGCCCTTCACCGCGGAAGGGGGCACGATCCATTCGCTTTCGACGGACTAGGGGCTGGTCTGTTCCGTCTGGCCCTTGTTGATGTCCTCGATGACGTGGTCGATCTGGTCGAAAAGCTTGGAGTTCCCCGGATAGGCGGTTCGCAGATGACCCTTTGCGGCTTGGAGCTGTGCGACGGCTTCGGCCCGCTTCCCTTCCCGAGCGAGGAGGAGCCCCTCATAGTACTGAAGGTTGCCGAGGGCGGCGTCATCGCTCTTGTAGGTTCCCTCGAGCTTCCCAAACAGGGTCAGGAGCTCGCCGGACTGCTGGTGAGCGAGGTAGACCTGCGTTAAAAACTGAGCCGAGTCGGGATTCGTGGGGAAAAGTCCGAACAGCTGAACTGCCGTCGCCGAAGCCGTGGAGAGATCACCCTGCTTCAGGTAGAGATCGATGAGATGCTCGAGGGAGAGGACGTCGTTGGCTGCCACCCCGAGGACCTGCCGGTACGCCGCGATCGCCTTCGCGTCATCGCCCGTCTTGCCGTAGATTTCCGCCACGAGCCGAAGCGCGTCCGCCTTCTCGCGCGGCTCCGTGTAGCCGTTGGCGGCTGCCTGGGCGAAGCGAAGGGCATTCGCCGTGTCGCCGGAAAGGAGGTAGGCGTAGGCGACGTTGTAGACGTCGTCGGTGTCGACCTTCGTTCCTTGGGCCGAAAAGGCGCGCTGGTAGGAATCGATGGACTTCGCATACTCCCGATCGACCAGGTAGAGGAGGCCGAGCCGGGCGTCGACCGCCGGGTCCGTATCGCCCAGCTCCTTTGCCTTCTTGAAATTCTCGAGCGCGAGGGCGACGAGGGTCTTGGCATCCTTCTCCCAGGAATCTCCGAAGCGAAGACGCGCGTCGAGGTAAAAGTCGCCGAGCGCCTGGTGCAGCGTGCCATTCGTCGGGTTGCTCGCGATGAGCCTTCCGAGCACCTTCTCGGCGTCCAAGGAGACCCGAGTCAGAGAGGCGGCCTGCGGAACGAGGTCGGCAAGCTCCTGCCCCTGCTTGAGATCGGCGAGCGTGAAGCTCCTGTCCTTGTCGGAAGTAACCGAATCCTGGAGGAGGATCCGAAGCTTCGCTACGACGATAGACGGATCCTGATTTGTGGGATCGGCCTGATCGAGTAGGCGATAGGCGCTTTCGTACTGCCCCTGGCTCACCAGAGCGGCCGACTTCGCGAGCGCGTCCTTCGGCGACGCGGGGATCGGTGTTCCGCCGGCTTGTGCGAAGAGCGCGGGAGAGAGGGCCGCGAGCAGCGCGAGCGCGAGCCACGCTACTACAGCATTCGCGCGTGAGCGGGTGGGTCTTCTCATTGGGGCAAATCCTCGGTTGGCATTGGGGGTTAGGGACACGATGGTATCCGCCCGTAAGTCTATCACACGGCCGGCGGATCGACTATCGCGCGGGGGCGGCGAGCTGGGGAATCGCCGCCAAAGGAAAGCGGAGAGGCTCGCCGCGAAATACCGGCTCCTCACCTTCCTCGAGGGCGGTAAGGCGCACGGGACAAAAGCGATTCTCTGCGATTCTCGGGCTGGACTGGGCCTGCCATTCGGCAGCGCACACCGTAACCGGAACATAGTGCTCGCCGTAGCCCTGGCCGCATCCTTCGGCGTCGACGGACTCGACGAGAACCGTCTGCACGCTGCCCAGGAGAGTGCTGCGGTATCGCCGCTTGTTGTCGCTTCCGATCTCGCGGATGCGCTCGCTGCGCGCGCTCTTCACCACCTCGCTCACCTGATTGGGCATGCGGTCGGCTCTCGTTCCCTCCCGACGGGAGTACTTGAAGGTATGGATGTGGCTAAAAGCCACCTCCCGGCAGACTCTGGCGGTCTCCTCGAAATCGGCGTCGCTCTCGCCGGGGAATCCAACTATCACGTCTGTGGTGAGGTTGAATCCCGGGTAGCGACTTCGCAGC